>Ga0080013_1001518_pt1 | contig 30435 bp, 30 predicted proteins | sample ETNvirenome_6_85_FD_69236 | JGI IMG/M metagenome (GOLD analysis project Ga0080013, IMG submission 69236) | Marine viral communities from the Pacific Ocean - ETNP_6_85 (SPADES assembly) (version 2) | ecosystem: Environmental > Aquatic > Marine > Oceanic | place: Pacific Ocean | collected 2013-06-19 | reverse complement strand
GTGTTATCTCTTTGGAAGAGAATGTACGTTCCACTATCTTTCACCTAATGTCAGTAGAAGCTAACGCTAGGCTGTACATCAGAGAAGTACGCGAACAGTTTAGTCGTGGTGACTTGGAGAAGTGGCAAGAAGCTACGGTAGGTACACGTAGGTTCTATGCCTTCGACCACTTTGGTAGCATGAAGACTGATGAGATACTTTCACGTATCAGATACATGATCAAAGCACTGGACTGTAAGTGGATATTCCTTGACCACCTATCCATCCTTGTGTCAGGCTTGGAAGGTGACGATGAGCGAAGGAACATTGACAACCTGATGACTAAGCTACGATCTATTGTAGAAGAAACTAACGTAGCCTTGTTGCTTGTGTCTCACTTACGTAGGACAGGTGCAGACAAGGGACATGAAGACGGTAAGGAAGTTAGTCTTGCCCATCTTAGGGGCAGTCAAAGCATAGCGCAACTGTCAGATGGAGTGGTGGCTATGGAACGCGACCAGCAATCTGATGATCCTAATGTTGCTAACACTACTACCATTCGAGTGTTAAAGAATAGGTACAGTGGTGACACTGGTGCAGCGTGTCATCTGTTCTTTAACAATGACACAGGACGCTTGACAGAGGTAGATAGTTTAGGTAGTAATGAAGAAGAGGACAACGATTTGGAGTTATAAATGGATGTAGTTCTGGACATAGAAACTGATAGCTTAGATGCTACAGTTATCCATTGCATTGTGGCAAAGGAAAGAGAGTCAGGAAAGTACCACGTTTGGAAAGAAAAAGAATGTTATAATTACTTTCCGCTATTTGCTAAGAGAGTAAACAAGTTTATAATGCATAATGGAATATCGTTTGATGCTCCAGTACTGAACAGATTAACTGGGACAAAGATCAAACTGTCACACGTAGAAGACACACTGATCTTATCCCAGTTGACTGATCCGGTACGTGAAGATGGACATTCTCTTCAGTCGTGGGGTAACAGATTTGATTATCATAAGATAAACTTTAAAGACTTCGATCACCTGTCCGATGAGATGATCACGTATTGTAAAAGAGATGTGGACATAACTGAACGGGTATGGATTAACTTACAACAAGACATAAAAGATATTGGTAGACGATCTATTGATCTTGAATATAAGATTAGATCGTTAGTCAGTAAGCAAGAAAGGAATGGGTTTACCCTTGATTTACAGAAAGCAACTGGTCTTATCGCACGGTTACAGGACAAGTCGGATGAACTACAAAGAGAAGTTCAAACAAGATTTGTTTCTATTCCTGTGGCAGTTAAAGAAATTACACCTCGGTACAAAAAGGATGGCAGTCTTTCTGTTGTGGGTCTGCGGCATATACAAGACCCAACCACAGTTGGAGGACCACACACATCTATTGATTACCAAACATTTAATCTTGCCTCCCGTCAGCAGATCGTTAGTCGATTAACTAAGTGCGGTTGGCAACCTAATAAGTTTACAGAAAAAGGACATGCAATCGTAGATGAATCTGTGCTTCGCGGAGTGGACATTCCAGAGGCACAGATGATTGCAGAATATCTAACACTAAAGAAACGTATCGCCCAAGTTAAATCTTGGATAGCGGCGGTTCATTCTGATGGAAAAGTACATGGACAAGTTCTTACATTACGTGCAATCTCTGGACGTATGGCACACCATTCGCCTAACATGGCACAGGTTCCTGCAAGCTACTCTCCCTACGGCAAAGAGTGCAGAGAGTGTTGGACCGTTGGAGATACAACTAATATTCTTGTTGGTTGTGATGCTTCTTCGCTTGAGTTACGGGCATTAGCACACTATCTAAATGATCCTAAGTTCACCAGTGAAGTAGTAGATGGTGACATCCATACAGCAAATCAAAAGGCAGCAGGTCTTGATACACGTGATCAAGCCAAGACATTCATCTATGCATTTATTTTTGGAGCAGGTGCAGCTAAGATAGGTAGTGTAGTAGGTGGTACAGCACAGGATGGTCAACGTCTGATAGATAGATTCTTATCTAACGTACCAGCATTAGCGGTACTAAGAGAAAGAGTTGACAAGGCAAGCCAGAGAGGTTATCTTATTGGTCTTGATGGTAGACATTTAAAAGTACGCAACCAACATGCAGCAGTCAACTTACTCATACAAGGAGCAGGTGCTGTTATTTGTAAGCAGTGGTTAGTAGATATAGATATACTATCTCGTAATAAGAAACTTAATTATAAACTAATTGCTTCTATTCACGATGAGTATCAGCATGAAGTATTTAAACCTCATGCTAAAATATTTGGAGAGTTAACTAAACAGGCTATGAAAGAAACAGAAAGGAAATTGAAAATCAAATGCCCATTGGACAGCGAGTACAAGATCGGCCACAACTGGTCAGAGACTCACTAGTAACTCTTAACCTTACAGAATTAAGAGTAAGCGATTTTATAGGTAAGTCTCGTAACCGACAGAACAGAGGAGCAGGAATATATGACGCTGCTGTAGCTGATACACATAAGATAGATACTCTAGGAGCAGAAGCAGAGTTAGCGTTTGCTAAGATGTGTGACATCTATCCTAGAGATTTCTTAGTCTTAGAACCTAAGTCAAAAGCTAAAGGGACTGACGAGGGTGATCTTACAGTAGATGGTATTAGTATTGATGTGAAAGCTACTACCCATGAGAAGGGTATGTTATTGTCTACATCAAAGCATACATCTGGAATAGAGTTATTTGCTTTAATGGTTAAGAAAGGAGATGATACGTTTCAACTTAAAGGATTCATGCTTGCCGATGAGTTAGCTAAAGAAGAAAGATTCGGTAGAGCAGGTGGTAAGCTAAGACGAGCAGCTTACGTAGCTACACAAGATGAATTGTACAACTATGCGGAGGCAGTAGAGCGTTTAAAATATAGAGAAAAAAAATTAAAGAAAGTTGTTGACACCTGATTGGTGTTAGTTTAAAGTACGAAAATAAATTATCAAGCCACAATAGAGTGGCACAACCAAAGGAGAATATACTATGGACGTAAATATTATTTCTGGTAAAGCATACTGGGCAAGCATCACGGCACCTAACACTACCTATGAACCTGTATGGTGTGTGGATGTATGTTTGGATGAAGACTCTAAGAAGAAAGTTGAAAGTTTAGGTCTTGCTGTTCAGAATAAAGGTGATGACCGTGGAGACTTTGTTAAGATCAAACGCAAGGTCAATAAGAAAGACGGTTCAGTTCGTCCATCACCTGTTATTAAAGATTCTCAAAACAATACTTGGGATGGTAGCCTTGTAGGTAATGGTAGTTTGGTTAATGTTAAATTCTCTACCTATGATTGGACCTATGCTGGCAAGAGTGGTGTAGCATCAGACTTGATGGCTGTACAAGTTGTTGATCTAATCTCGTATGGTGGAGATGGATCAAACTTTGATGCTGTAGATGGTGGTTATACAGTAGCTACACAACAAGAAGAAGGAGAAGATGTACCGTTCTAAGTAGTTGCACTAGGGTCTGCTACTCTCATTGAAGACTATTATTAATGAGGATATGGGCAGAATTTATAACAGGTGTGGAGAGGGACTGTTATTTTGTTAATTCACAAGAGGAATACAAATGAATAAAGCTTTAATTATTGGAGGTTCAGGCCAAGATGGTTTTTACCTCAGTCGATTTCTTTTAGAGCAAGGCTATCACGTGCATTCTCTTGTTCGTAGATCGTCAGTAAATAACTTTGAAAGAATAGATCAACTAGAAAGTAAGGTAAATTTCCATACATCTTATGGAGATTTGACTGACGCTTCAGGATTACTTAGAGTAATTAAAGAAGTACAGCCTACAGAAATTTATAACTTAGGCGCACAGTCTGATGTAAGAATATCATTTGATATACCAGAGTACACAGGAGATGTAGATGGACTAGGTACTACCCGTTTGCTTGAGTGTATTAGAACTTTAGGGATGATTGATACCTGTAAGTTCTATCAAGCATCTACATCAGAACTGTATGGTAAGGTACAAGAAGTACCACAAACAGAGACTACCCCCTTCTACCCTCGCAGTCCTTATGGGATAGCTAAACAGTACAGCTATTGGATGGTAAAGAATTACCGTGAAGCTTATGGATTGTATGGATGCAATGGTATTCTATTTAACCATGAGTCTCCAATGAGAGGAGATAATTTTGTTACACAGAAGATCGTTAAGGGTATTATAGATATCATGGACCGTAAGAAAGAATATCTTACAGTAGGTAATCTCAATGCTAAACGTGATTGGGGACATGCTGCTGATTATGTAGAAGGCATGTGGTTGATGATGCAACAAGATAAACCTGACGATTATATTCTTGCTACTGGTAAAGCACATTCCATAAAAGAATTAATTGAGTATGGATTTAATAAATATCTTGGTGTACAATTACAGTGGGAAGAGGAAGGAGTTAATGAAATAGGGTTTGACATTAAAGAAAACTCAGAGTATAAAGGTATCCTAGTTAATTGTAGTCCTGAGTTTTATCGTCCAACAGAGGTTGATCTATTGTTGGGTGATCCTACTAAGGCAGAGAAAGAACTAGGATGGGAGAGAGAATATTCTTTCCATGATTTGATTGATGAAATGTTTGAGTATCAACTAGAAAGGAAATCAAGTTAATGACTACTGATCAAAAAGTTCTTCGCGCTTTGCAGAAGCGTATGCGTGTTACTCGTAAGACTGCTATCCAACGTGGGTGGGCAGAGAATCTTACAGCATCTATTGCGTCTCTCCGTAAGCGTGGTTATGAGATTGATACAGTCACGGCTAAGACACCGGAAGGTGAAAACTATACACGTTATCGTTTGAACGAAGCTTAAAGGATTAGACAGAATGAGTAATAAAAAAATAGATACATTGGTAGAAGATATATATTCCCTCTTTACTTCAGAAGAAAAAGTGGATGTGTCCCAAGATGATCTAGCTGTACTAGCAGAAGAGATTACTCGTTCTGTCTCCTTTGCTCTTACTGAAAGCCGGAAGCAAAAGAAAACTTTAAGGCTATCTCTTATTGGTCAACCAGATAGAAAGATTTGGTATAACTTAAATAAGGAAGATAGAGAGGATGGAGAAGGCTTGAAAGGAAATGACTACATAAAATTCTTGTATGGTAATATCCTTGAAAGTCTTCTCATCTTCTTGTGCAAGGCAGCAGGACACTCAGTTACAGATCAACAGAAAGAATTAAAGATTGAAGATATTGTAGGACATCAAGATGCTAGGGTGGATGATGTCTTGGTAGATTTTAAGAGTGCTTCAAGCTTCTCCTTTAAAAAGTTTAAGGAAGGTGCTATATTTACAGACGATCCGTTTGGTTACATTGCACAACTATCTGCTTATGCTCACGCTAATAAGGTGAAAGAAGCAGGGTTTGTAGTTATAGATAAATCCAATGGGGAGATAACCTACTGTCCTGTCCATCAGATGGAGATGATAAATGCAGAGGAAAGAATCAACCACCTCAAGAAGATGGTCAAGTCTCCTATCCTACCTGATAGGTGCTATGACGATATTCCTGACGGCAAGTCTGGCAATCGCCGTCTTGCTGTCGGCTGTAATTTTTGTGAGCATAAACGTGAGTGTTGGTCTAGTGCTAATGGTGGTGCAGGGTTACGAGAATTTAAATACTCGAACGGTTCAAAGTTCTTAACTCACGTAGAACGTACACCTGATGTAGAAGAACTATATGGGACAATCTCATAGTGTATGAATTGAAAGTAAAAAACGGAACATATGGATCAGATACTTTATTTTCATTAATGTGGGTTGTGTTTTGTCACAGGCTACATCATTGGAAAAAAGGTGATGGGTTTGTAGATTAATGAAGGAGAAATATAGGTCAGGTAGCGAAAGAACTACAGCCGAATATCTAAGAAGTGTGAAGGTTAAGTATGAGTTTGAACCATACTACATTCCTTATATGTGGATTGAATCTAAAAGATACTTACCGGACTTCATCCTACCGTCAGGTATAATCTTAGAAGTTAAAGGTAGGTTCACTTTAGAAGATAGAAAGAAACATTTGTTTCTTAGAGAATCTAATCCTGATCTTGATGTACGGTTTGTATTTGATAGACCAGCAAGCAAGCTATACAAAAGGAGTAAAACAACTTATGCAGATTGGTGTGACAAACATGGCTTTAAATATTGTAAGTTATCAGATGGTTTACCTGACAGTTGGTTAAATGATGTACCTATGCGAACAGCAATTAGGGAGTTGTTAGAACAAAATAAAAAAGAATTAAAATGATAAAAAAAGAAAACCTTCTGGGAGAGTTAGAAAAGCTAATAGAAAATCAAAAGGCACCACCTCAACAACTACTGTTTCTTAGTGTCCTATTACAGGCTATGTTAGATGCTACTAAGCCTGAACATAATAAAGAATCACATGAGTCTATCGTCTCAAGAAACAATGCAAAGGCTTGGTTCTTTGCATCTGTAGGTGTGACCGCTGAAGATTTCTATACTGTATGTGACATAGCAGGAGTTGATCCTGACTATGTTCGCACCTTTGCCTACAAGGTAATCAAGTCTAAAGAAATTAGCTACGTAAGGAAAAGAATTAATGCCGTCCTCACATTTGACTAGGAGTAAAAAGATGGATAGAGATACAGAGATTGCACAACTATATGCAGCACTTCCTAATTTTAAATTTGATGAAGGAGAATATATCGATGAGATACATGAGTATGTTACCTCGACATATAAAGAACACTACTCTAAAGGTAAGTATCAAGCCACTGATGTAATACTAGATAGTGGACACGGTGAAGGTTTTGTAATGGGTAACATCTTAAAATACTGGAAGAGGTACGGTAACAAAGAAGGTAAGAATAGAAAGGACTTGTTAAAGATTATTCACTATGCCATAATCATGCTTCATGTACATGACCATATTAACAAAGGAGTTTAGTATATGCCCACCTTCCGCTCTAATGAAAACCCTATGTTCCGTTCTAAGTTTAGTGAGGATATCTTCAAACATAAGTATGCCCATCATGGTTGTGAGACATGGGCAAGTCTAGCATCTGTACTGGTAGAAGATGTTTGTTCTCCTCAGTTAAAGCAAGATGAGATAGATCAGCTTAAAGAATATATCACTGATCTAAAATTTATTCCCGGTGGAAGGTACTTGTACTATGCTGGTAGACCTAACAAGTTTTTTAACAACTGTTATCTTCTGAAGGCAGAGGAAGATACACGTGAAGATTGGGCAGACCTATCGTGGAAGAGTGAGTCATGTCTGATGACAGGTGGTGGTATTGGTGTAGACTATTCTGTATACCGTGAGGAAGGCAGAGTGTTATCAGGTACTGGCGGTCTTGCTTCTGGTCCTATACCTAAGATGCTAATGATCAACGAAATTGGCCGAAGGGTCATGCAGGGCGGTAGTCGTAGGTCAGCTATCTATGCCAGTATGAATTGGAAACATGCAGATGTAAGTAAGTTTCTTGTAAGTAAGAACTGGTACGATATGCCAGTGGGTAATACAGGATTTAATATTGGGCAGGTTAAGGAACAAGACTTTAACTTTATTGCTCCGTTAGATATGACTAATATTAGTGTTAACTATGATACAGAGTGGCTACTTAACTATTGGGAGACAGGAGATGTTGGGTCTACTTTTAAGCAGAATGTTAGACAAGCTTTACAGACCGCCGAACCGGGATTCTCGTTTAACTTCTTTGATAAAGAAAATGAAACGCTACGTAATGCGTGTACGGAAGTAACAAGCGATACTGGAGATGACGTTTGTAACTTAGGTTCAGTTAACCTTGGAAGGGTAGATACTATAAAAGAGTTTAAAGATATTGTTCACTTAGCTACTAAGTTTCTTATGTGTGGTACTCTTAAAGCGAAGCTACCTTATGATAAAGTCTATAAAGTACGAGAGAAGAATCGTAGGCTTGGTCTAGGTCTAATGGGTATGCATGAGTGGTTGATTAAGCGAGGTTCTAAGTATGAAGTTACTGATGAACTACACCAATGGTTAGGAGTTTATAAAGGAGTGACTGATAATACTTCTAAACGGACTGCTGATGAAATGGGTATTAGTAGACCAGTAGCTAACCGTGCCATTGCACCTACAGGAAGCATTGGTATTCTTGCAGGTACAAGCACAGGAGTTGAACCAATCTTTGCTGTATCCTATAAGCGTAGGTATTTAAAAGGTGGTACACGATGGCACTACCAGTATGTAGTAGATAGTGCAGCACAGGAGTTAATTGATCTTTATGATACTAAACCAGATAACATTGAGTCTGCTCTTGATCTTGCAGAGGATTACAAAAGGCGTATGAAGTTCCAAGCTGACGTTCAAGACTATGTAGATATGTCTATCTCTTCCACAATTAATTTACCAGCATGGGGAAGTAAACTGAACAATGAAGATACTGTTATGGACTTTACTAATACTCTTGCCTCTTACGCACATCGCTTACGTGGCTTTACTGTATACCCTGATTCATGTCGTGGTGGGCAACCCCTAACATCTGTACCTTATAAGGAAGCTGTTGCTAAGTTAGGTGAAGAGTTTGAAGAAGGTCTGGAGACACATGATATTTGTGATATTACAGGACATGGTGGGAGTTGTGGAGTATGATGCATACCTATTGCTGTTATAAAGAAGAACTTCCTGTTGAACTGTGCAAGGGACTAGTGAATATAGGGAGAGAGTTAAATAAAGAAGAAGCAAAAGTCTTTAAAGAAGGTGATGATGTTAAGATGGAGGAGGTTAGGAATAATAAAATCGCATGGTTAGAAAATCCTGAACTGACTAGCATCCTTCAGCTATACGTAGAGAAAGCTAATGCAGAAGCAGGATGGAACTTTAATGTAAATTGTTTTGAAACTCCTCAAGTTTCCTTTTATGGTAAAGGACAGTTCTATGATTGGCATATGGATACAGGAGTAGAGTTACCCTCTGATCCTTTTGTAAGAAAGTTATCTGTTAGCATTACGTTAGAAGATACTTTTAAAGGAGGAGACTTTCAGGTACAGGATTGGGTACATCCTCAAGCCAGTAAAAAATTCTCTACCCTCAAGGACATGAGGAAGACAGGAAGCATCGCTGTCTTTCCTTCCTTTATGTTTCATAGAGTAACCAAGGTAAAAGAAGGTGAACGATCTTCTTTGGTCTGTTGGTTTAGAGGGGAAAAGTTTACTTAATTTTTTTCTTGACAACTATTTTATAGTGTAGTAGGATGTAGACGGTACGACCAATGTGGTGTACTTAATTAACTCGCTTAACAAAGGAGACTATAATGAATTTACAAACTAAAGGAGATTATATAGGTTATCTAAATCGAAACTCTAAGACAATCCAAGACTATATGTTAGGGTTTGCTATGGACGATATGTTCAAACGCTTACCAAGCAACCTTGGTTCTTTTCCTCCACATGACTTAGAGAAAAAGGATACGATGTATAAGCTTACCCTAGCTGTCGCCGGATACTCTAAAGAAAATATAAATATTGAGTTGAAAGATAATTTACTTACTATCGAAGGAGACAGAGAAGAAAATGAGAGAGAAGACTTAATAGTAACAGGCATTGCTGCACGTAAGTTTCGTAAATCATTCTCGCTCTCTGATACAATGGAAGTAAGAGATGCTGATCTAAAGGACGGTCTTCTTACTATAACATTTGAAGAAGTTACACCTGAAGAAGAAAAGCCTAAAGTAATTAAGATAAAATAAATATAACATTGGGGTGCATCAAAGTAAGATGCATCCCTTTTTATGAGGATAAGAAACTAAGATGAGTAGTATACCTACTGTATATATAGGCTATGATCCTACAGAAAAAGTTTACTGTGATGTTCTTGAATATAGCATAAACAAACATGCCTCTTCTCCTGTTAACATTGTTAGATTAAAACAGGATAGTGTTAGGCGTACAGGTTTGTACTGGAGAACCATGATAATTAAAGATGGTCAACAGGTAGATGCATTTGATGGTAAACCTTTCTCAACTGAATTTAGTTTTACACGTTTTCTTGTACCATTTCTAAATGTACACCAAGGCCATGCGTTATTTATGGACTGTGATATGTATATGAGAGATGATATAAATAAACTATTTAACCTCTTCGCTTATAGAGATTTTTCTGTAGCTTGTGTCCATCATAAGTATCAACCTAATGACAAATATAAAATGGATAACAAATTACAGCAGACTTACTTTAGAAAGAACTGGTCAAGCTTTATGTTATTTAACTGCGGCAATCCAGAGTTAAATGAACTAACTGTATCTGATGTAAACACTCATAGCGGAGGATGGTTACATGGTATGTATTGGGCAGAATCAGTAAGTCAGATAACTGAAGAATGGAACTGGCTTGATGGTCATTCGCATGAAGACATTGATCCTAAGTGTGTACACTTTACAACAGGTGGACCAATGTTCAGGAACTGGGAAGGCAAGAGAGAAATAGATAATCACTATGCAAAAGAGTGGAACGAACTATATAAGGAAATGAGTGAACAATATGACTAATTTTGTAACATCGTTTAGTGGAAATAACTACGATACTTATGCTAAGAGTATGCTTGAGTCAGTAGTAAAACATTGGGAAGAAGATTTAAAACTAGTAGCTTACTATGATTCATGTAGTGAAGAACAGATTGCAGAGTTTCCTAAGTCACCTCTCATTGAATACCGTGACTTAGATTTAGTTGAAGACCGTACTAATTATCTGGAGCGTATGAAGCACCATGATGGTACAGAGAATGGTCAGATGGAATATAACTGGCGTATGGATGCACTGAAGTGGTGTCATAAAGTCTATGCTTTAACTGACTACTTCATGGAGATTTCTGAAGAAGAAGTTAAGGGTGGTTGGTTAATCTGGATGGATGCAGATGTCATTACTCATAACAAACTTAATGAGGATACTCTCTTTAAAGCCTTTCCTAAAGACTCAGAGTTAGTACATCTAGGTAGAAAAGATATTGACTTTAGTGAGACAGGCTTCATTGGTTTTAATCTTGACTATCAAATGCCCCACTACTTTCTTGCAGACATTCGAGGATGCTATGATATTGGAGAAGTAATAGCATATCGTGAATGGACTGATGCGTTCATTATGACTAGGTTCATTAATATCTATGCAGCACATGGTATGAAGGTACATAACCTTACACCAGAAGCTAAAGGACTAGCTGTCTTTGAACAGTCTAACCTCAATGAATTTATGATGCACTATAAAGGTAATCGTAAGAACGAAGTCATGTCTGAGCAAGGCTTTTCACAGGACGTAGTGCTACCTCGTTACGGTCAGCTTGCTACTATGGTACGTGCTTATGAACCTGATCAGATTGTAGAGATTGGTACATGGAATGGTGGTAGAGCAATTGAGATGGCACTAGCTTCCTTTGAAAAGAGAGATAACTTTCACTACATTGGTTTCGATTTGTTTGAAGAAGCTACTCACGAAACAGATAAGCTTGAACTAAATATTAAACAACACAATACTTACAAGGCAGTCTTTGATCGTCTCACTGAGTTTGAAGAGAAGATGAAAGAGAAGGGTAAAACATTTACCTTTAAACTACATAAGGGTAACTCCCGTGATACACTGAAGAAAGCTAAGAAAGAATTAAAGAAAGTTCCTTTTGCTTTTATTGATGGTGGTCATAGTGAAGACACAATCAAAAGTGACTACGATAATCTAAAGCACATACCTGTCATTGTCTTTGATGACTTCTATTCCAAGGATGAGAATGGACATACGGTATCTCAAGAAAAGGTAGGAGTTAATAAGCTTATCCGTGACGAGATGGAAGGTAAGCGTATGCATGTCCTACCATCTCAAGATAAAGTATCTGGTGGTGGTCTTGTCCACCTCGCTGTACTGCTTAACAATGCAGACTTGCCTGACATTCCTATTGAACTAAGGCGTATCCCTATTATCGTACACCCTAAAGACTGTGTGCCTAAAGATGATATTGTTGAGAACATTAATGCTAATCTAAATCTTATAAAAAGTTGGGATAGTGTACAACAATACTACCCTCATTCAGAAGCTGCTATCATTGTCTCTGGTGGATCGTCCATTGACTTTGATAAGCTAAAAGAACTACAAGAAGAAACGAACGGCAAGATAATCTGTGTTAAGCATAGCTATCCTAAACTATTAGAGGCTGGCATAAAGCCTTGGGGTTGTGTTATACTTGATCCTCGTACTATTGAGGGTGAAAGTACACACGGTATAGTTCGTAAAAGTTTGTTTGAAACTATTGATCCTTCAACTAAATTCTTTGTAGCATCTATGACAGAACCTTCTGTTACTAAATATATTTTAGAACGAACCTCTAACGTATACGGGTGGCATGCTTACTCTGAAGCTATTAAAAACAGAATAAATAATAAAGCGGACTATGCTGAAGAGGAACAGATACAGATAAGTGATGACGTAACCTTTGTTACTGGTGGTACTTGTGCAGCTATGCGAGCGATTGGTATGCTCCATATCTTTGGGTTTAGAAACTTCCATCTATTTGGTTTTGATTGTTCTGTCCCTGAAGTATCTGAAGAAGAACAGAAAGAAACTCTCTTTGATGGTAAAACTAAGTACATGAAAGTAGAGATTAATGAAAAAGAATTTTGGACTACCGGAGAACTGTTGGCAATGGCACAAGATTGTGAACAGTTGTTTGATGCACCTCAAATAGATATGGGTGTAGAGTTTTATACCAAGCATGATACACTAGCTAACCAAGTCTATCTAACATCACGACACGGTAATAAAACTTACTACACTAGTACATTTAACTCTTAAAGAAAGGAACTGATTATGCTAGAAACGCTAACAAGTAATATAGAGATTATCGTCTCTACTCTTACAGGTATTATTACGATTGCTAGTATCGTTATTGCAGGTACAGCTACCCCTGATCCTGATTCTGCTCTAGGGAAAGTTTATAAGGTAGTAGAACTACTAAGTCTTACAGTAGGTAAAGCAAAAGAAACAGGTAAGAAAGAAGTAGTAGTAGAAGAAGTACCTACCGTTAAAGGTAAGACTGAGAAAATAAAATAATGTTGTCTTTAGTTTCTTCTATCATTGGTTTCTTAGGTAAGATACTACCCTTATTGTTTGCCTTTAAAGCAGGGAAGGATAATGCAGAGAAGAAAGAACTAGAAACTGCAGTAGATAATGCAAAGGAAAGAAATAAAATTGAAAAAAAAGTTGACATGCTTTCTAATGCTGATGTGTCTAAGCAGTTGCGGAAGCGTTGGAGGAGAGGCGGCATTCTGTAGTTGGTCATTCCCAATTCTAATCAGTGATGCTGACTCTCTCTCCAACGAAACTGCTAGACAAGTACTAAGCCATAATCTTACATGGGAAAAATTCTGTGACTAAAGAATTAAATCTAAAACAAGAAAAGTTTTGCCAAGCATATGTCCTGTATAGGAATGCTACTGAGTCAGCTAAGATCGCTGGCTATTCTGATGTATCTGCACATACGCAAGGACATAGGTTGGTGCAGCGTCCTGATATACAAGAACGTATAGAGGAATTAGAAAAAGAAATTGAAACTAATATTGATGTAGTAGCAGAGATTGAAAATCAATATACGTATGCCAAAAATAATGGTCATACTAACAGCGCCATTAAAGCTTTGGAAGTTTTATCTAAGATTAGAACCGCTAAAGATGACGAAGTTCCTAAGTCAATAGCAGAACTAGAAGGTGAGATAGTTAGAAGTTTAGAAATACTAGGAGAAGAAAGATCATCTAAGATTTTCCTCCAATGTAAGTGGTTTGAAGAGGAACAAGAAGAAAACGAAGCCATATAAAGACCCGTGAGTAGGGTTAGAGATAGGCTTGGCTACCCATACCCCAAAAATATACTACTTCTTCTGTGTGTCCTTCCTAGAGGCTTATGGAGGCATTGGCCTGTAAGGTGACGTTTTTGAGTAGAAAAATAGAACAATCAGATCAATCTTCTTTTTCTGTATAGTCTTTCTCCTTTTGGACAGGTGGATGCACACCATTATGCATGCGCTGTATAGCTTTCACTTCTTCTTGAAGCTTAGTTATTTGAGCGTGTACTATACCCTTACGTTTATATTCTTTAGCTAAGTTATCAGGACTAAGAATATTAGTAAGTACGCTAATCTGACTACGTAAGACAGCTACATTATTTTCTACTTTATCTTGTTCTCTATTTAATTCATCCACATAATCTTTTATCTCTTGTTGTGTTGCTTTGAGTGCAGTTACCTGTGCACGTACTAATGCCCACGCACCTGACAGAGATGCAACTACTGCACCTACTTGAAATAGAAACTGTGCATCCATTTGCATAATTAATTCACTATCTTTTCTCGTAGGTCTTCTAGTGTATCTTCTACACTATCTACAACATCTTTTTTAGTGTCACGAACTAAAGGTATTTGTCTAAGAAGAGGAATTAAATTACCTATCTCTCTAGCTAATGCTCTTGGATTATCATTTAAAACATAACCTGCTCCAGCTTCAGCTATATTAGCACCTTGACTTAATGCAGGACCAAGTATAACTTCAAAGAAATTAGACCCATACTTTTGAGAATTAAGTGCATCAAATATTATTGTACCCATTCCAAAAATATTACTTCTTCGCAATGCTTCCATCATTTGATCCTTACCATCTAACTTATCAAACGGACTTTCGTTATCTCCATAACGAATTTCATCTTTAATACCTTGGATAAACATAGAAGCAGCAACAATTAAACTGAGAGCAATAGTATATTTCATCATCTCTCCCGCAGGAATACGACCACCATCTTGTCCTGTAACTTGTTTAGTTAGAGGAACACCTATCTCTCGCCACATCCTGCCACCAACTATATTACCAAAGGTAGCTAAAAATCCTTTCAACTGTGCAACCATTGCAAGGTGTGGATCACTCATCCACAAAGGACGATTGACTGCATTTGGTGCCATAATAAATTCGTCTACAGTTTTAGACATAGCCTTACCAATAATAGGTGGATCAGATTGAGTAGGGTCTAATGCCCAATCTTGAACTAATTCTGAATTAGGATTAATTATTCCTTGTTCCATTAGTCTGCGTTTAGAGTCTAAGTATTCTCTAGTTTTCTTCCTTCCTCCACGATCATATTTATTTATTATTTTTAAATCATTTCTCATCTGCATACGAGCAGCTTGAAATGCCATGTCTCTACTAATCTGCGTAACAGTTGTTAACATAGTCGTTCTAAAGAAAGCATTAGTAATTTTTCTAGCTACAGTAACTCCAGATATGTCTCCAAATCTATCCGCAAGTACACCATCTAATCCCTGCAGTATACCAGCAAAAGCTTTCTCAGATTGACTCATAGGAATTTTAGGAAATACTTTCCTTAGTCCATTCTTTAGACCATTAAAGGTAGCCTTACTAGCACCAAACAATGCGTACTTTGGACTTATACGTGACAAAATAATAAGCGGTTCAGTTAAGGCAGTAAGACCTACTAAAGGTAGGGTAAGGATGTACTGAGAAGTGAGTATCCATTTCTGAAGACCTTGCCATCCCTTATCATTTAAACGATTATATCGTTGTTGTGTAGCTTGGTATACCTTTTTAATTTGATCTATCTCAGCTTGGTTAATACCTCCTGCATCAGCATCTCCTACCTTACGCAGGTCTTTTAAATCCGCATTTAAATTATCAGCAAGATTTTTACTATGTATTTTTCTGTTGCCATCTAAAATATACTTATAAAGTATGCCTTGTAAATCAGTCTGTACTAATCCAGCTTCTCTTAATTTCTTACGTATATCAGGAGTAATAGTTCTTTTTTCTTGTTGTGATATTCGTGCATCCCTAGCGCGAGGTTGCGTCTGCGTCTCGACATCAATTTCTATATCACTTTCATTAAGAATACCATCATTACCCTCAATCCTATCTACAGTAGTTTGTGCTTCTACATTACTAAAGCCATTTTCTTGTAGTATCTTAGCCATCTTTCTTCTATTAAATGGTCCAGTTTTATAGATAGTAGGAAGATAACCATCTACAAAATCTATATCTACCCCTGCATCTTGAAGACGTTTAAAAAATCCTGTAGATTTAGGTTTAGCAATAACCCTATTATTTATTTCTTTAAAAGGTTTGCTATCTACAATATTTCTTAGAATACTTCGTCTTTCTGTAGGTGCTTCTCTTACTCTATTCATATAATCTAAACGCATAGGTTCAATTGCTGATTCTATAGTATTATATTCTTCTCTAGTAATCCTACCTTCATCTAATGCTTTCTGTACTTTACTAGATACTCTATCACTTTTAATAGCAGTAATTAAATCTTTAGAAGTGATGGTTATTGGCTTGGCAGCTTTTCCTGTATTAGGATCAATTTCTACCGTACCTAAAAAATTTTTAATACTGTTAGCTGCATTTCCAATAGCGGGACTTGATGGTGTTTTGCCCTCTACTATTACTTGGTATACCTCATCACTTATTTTTTTAGGGATAGCACGTTGAATAAAGGGAAGTTTAATATTTCGTTTTAAAGTATTAAAAGTCTCTTGTAAGACAGCAGCATCTTGTCCTGTAGACTGACTTACTAAGTTAGGAAAAGCAAGAAGGGATTGTACTACTGATGCACCCTTATTTGACCTTCGTCCTAAATTAGCTAGTGGTGCTACAGCCGTTCTAAAAAGACCAGATATTATACGAGAAGAAGTCATTGGTTTATCAGGTGTTAATTTACCTTCATACATACCTCTTTCAGCTATGTCAGTCTCTTGATTAGTAATTCCTTTTTGTAACTCTACTAAGCCTTGATCTAATTCTTCTGCTCTATTAGCCAAAGATTTTCTCATAGCATTGCTGGCAAAAGTAGCAGGTGCACCTATGCTATGTCCACCTACAAATCCTAATGCAGCAGCATCTATTAATCTATTTTTTACAACGTCAGCACTATAAGGAAATAAATCTCCTTCGTCTAAAGCTAAACCTACCGATGCCATTTGAACTGCTTCTTGTCCAGACTCTACTAATAATTCGGCAGTTCCAGCTTTTAAACCTCCAGCGGTAGTAGATAACGCAGAGTCTACTATTTTCTTTGCTGCTGATTGACCTGTGTCTCTTGCTATTTCATCTATTACAGCTTTTGAACCAAACTGTTTAGCAAATGATCCAATTACTGCTGCCATTCCTATTCTATCTAATACAGCCATTATACCACCTGCTGCCATAGCATAGTCTATAGCCTTATCTTCCGGTACACCTTGTTCTATTTGTTCTTCAAAAGTAGGTCCAGTATTCATTAAGAAACTTCCACCTAATAAAGCTAATGTTCCTACACCATACGCTGTTGCAGCAGGTACACCTACAGCCGTAGCAGCGATAGGCGCAGCCATCAAACCAACAATAGGACCAAAAGACCCTACTGCTTTAGCTGACATATCCTTAACTAACAACATACCTCTTTCTAAAGCTGCACCTAAATCTTCTTCATCACCATACTGTTCTTTAATCTCCTCTAGTCCTTGAGTAAAGGAAGCAGTTCTTTCAGGTGTACCGTAGTAGTCTATATCCTTTTGTTGTCTTTCTTGTTCCTCTATTCCCCAAACTTCTAACTCTGGAATTTCAAATTTCTTTCCTAGTATTTCAAAAGTTCTAGCCATTCCTTGTTCAATTTGATTCATGCTTCTTAATGCATTACTACTCCATGAATTAGGGTCAGATACTCTAGGAACATATGTCTCCTCTCCTGCTTCATCTTTAGTAAGCTGAATAGTAGGCGTACCTAATTGTACCTCTGATGTCATCTCCTCCCATGAAGGAACACCAGAAGGACCAAAGGAAGACATTGGTTTAAAAAGTTCTGACATATTATTTACTATACTTTGTCAAGCCTTTTATCCACTCTGTAGTGGCAAATTTTCTAGCATTCGTTGGAGACATCTTGTTGCCAAGAGCAACATTATAAAATCCTATCCATTCGTTAACATTTTTTGAATCTTCTGTTACATCTTCTCCTGTAGTATCACCGAAAAAGTTTTTTGTAGGATTGTACCCTTTAGCTGTTAAAAGTTTTTTATCCGAATCCGTAAGATTATCTAAATCAATAGCAGATTTAAAAGATTCGGTTGCAAAAGAAATCTGATCTTTAGTATCCATTTTAAATTTACTTGCATCCATATAGTGTTTCATTTCTTTAAGTTGAAATTCTAACCCATTTAATTTTGCTTTTGCTGCTGCAGCTTGTTGTTTAGTAGTAGCATTCCTTAATTGAGCATCAGCTACTCTCTTTTGAACATCTATCTTACGACCTTCCATAACCATAGTAGCTTGGTGTTTACTTAGGCCAAGTTCATCTTGTAACTCACGCCTGTCCAACTTAGCAAAGTCAAGAGCAAGCTTCTTCTGTTTATCACTAAGCTTTGCCAGCTTAGTAGTAAACTTAGAGTCTTTCGCACCCTTACCTATAGTCTCAAGGAACGCCTGTCCTCCCGGTTGAGCGAGAATACCAAATCCTAAGTCCATAAGTGCATAACCTTTTTCAACTTCACCACCTTCATCAAGTTGCTTTTGAAGTAACTCTCTTTCTTTTCCTGTTGCTTCTTTTAACTTCTCGTTAATCTCTGTCACTTTACGATACTCAGGTGAGTTACGTATACTCTCTGCTTCGCCTATAAATTGTCCCGTAGTTGTGTTAAGTAATTCAACCTCTGCTGCAACACCACCATCTCCAATATCAGCTTTAAAATTTTCTCTAACTTTTATTTCAGCATCACTTTGTCCACCTGCGCCTTTCTGCATTATCTCATCAATACTTTCTAAACCTAACTGTTCCATGTCAGGCGCACCTATTACATTCTCACCCGGTAGTTGAGGAGCGTCTAGTGACTCAGATTCACTCTCAAAAGTGCTGGTTAAAGGAACAATGTTACTATTCTCTTGTCCAAGATCAGGTCCGGCTTGTCCTAATTTCATTGCCTGTTGCTCATCTTTAGGAAAAGCTAGATCACGTTTGGGGTAAGCTGCAGTAGGCATAGATTCTTGTCCTTGTTCGACTACAGATTTAATAGCTAAGTCTTCTAATGCTTTACGTTCATTAGGTGTACTACCACCAGCTATCATTCTTTGTCTTCGTGCATCTATCTCTTTTTCAATTGGTGTTACAGTTTTACCTTTCTGAGCAGCTTTTTGCCTAGCAAATTCTTCTGCTGCCCTACCTTCCACTGTATCAAATTGTCTAAATCTTTCTTCATCTATTGGTCTACCTTTCATAGGTCCATATTGAGGAACATCGGTTAAACCTGATTTAATAAATGAATCACTTACTAAATCATCTATATCTTTACCTGCTAAATAACGGGCATCTGCAGTTAATTGTCTTCCTAGTTTATCCGTTTGTTTTTGTTGTGCTGCTAAACCACTTGAAGTACCCAACAAATACTCTCCACCTTCTCGTATCTTACTATCTAAATGTTGTCCTGCTTTTACTACAGGTTGCGCTAGAGGATTAACCATCTTTTTTAAAGATTCGACTTGACGAGATATATCTTGACTAAAAGGAGATTTTTCTTCAGGCAATGTCGGTGCACCACCCGGATCAGAAACAGTTAATTGTCTTCGTGCTACTTCAGGATCAACCTTCAAAAGATTTGAATCAGTTGCACCTATTGCACCTAATAATCTTTTAGCAAATACTCCTTCTGGTTCTTTAACATCATATCCAAATCCAAGTGCACCCTCGCTAGGTAATCCTCGCTGGCGTAATGAAGAACTTAATGATTTTTCCTGTGGAGGAAAAGCTTGTCTTAAACGTCTTTGTTTAATTGCTTCTTGAACGTCTAAAATATTAAATCTTTTTAGATTCTCAGGATTTCTAAACTCTTCATCAGTCATATTATATAATATTTTAACAGTATCACTCATATTAAAATCATCAGGTGCTGTTCTTGGTTGCTTTCCTGCAGCTAACCTAACTATACCACCATTAGCTAAATGCTTTAGTGCAAGTAGACCACCTTTCTTAAAACCAAATGATCCTACATTGCCACCAAAGTTAGCTGGTTGTGCACCCATTCCCGGTGCAGTATTCATACTGGCAAGCTTCTGTTGTCCTTGAGCAATAGCATTAGTTGCACCTAAAGCTAATCCTTGAATTTGTTTTAGTTGTTCCTCTACAGTAGCTGCTTCTTCATTCTCTTGTCCACGAACAAACTGTTGAGTTTGAGATAAAGGTTGACGTTCTGGTTGAGTAAGAGGATCATTCTGTGCACGTTCAGAGATAGCTTCTGTCTGGCTTTCCAGTACAGTACCTCCAGCAGGAAGACCACCCTGTGCTAGACCAACCAAGCCACCTTGAGCATTACCACCAAAGGCTTTAAATGCTCCTAATCCAGCAGCACCTAGTCCTGCAGCTTGAGAAAGAAATGATGGTGCAGGTTGTTGGCTGGACTGACGTTGTAATGTACTAGCAGGAATAGGTTGTGCATAACCACGAACAATAGACTGATAGTCCTGCAAAGTACGTTCAGGAAATGACCTACCAATTTCAAATTCTTGTGCAGCAATATCTATACCTGCTTGACCTAATGCTTGTTTCTGTGCACCTACAGCCTCAAGTCCAGTAATTTCACGTAACCGTTGTCCCGGTACTTGTGTACCTAATCCCATAAACTGTGCACCAGCTTGTCGCTCACGCTCACGCTGTTGTTGTAGTCGTGCCTGTGCATCTTCAAATGCAGCAGCTTGACCACGTGCTTGAATATCTCCTAATCTTTGTTGTAGATTACGTGCTTGTTCTGCCTCAAGGATAGCATGACGAGAACCACCAAAACCACCAGCCTGTACTGCCTGTGAACCTATGTTCTGCCTCTCTACATCACCCTGTCTTAAAGCTTCTCTAGTTTGTACATCTATTACATTCTGAATAAAGGGATTCATAAACTCATTTACAGATGCAGAGGTAGGTGCTTGTGCACTAGAAGCAGTCAAACCTGTAGCAAGATCATAGAATGGTTCTCCTGCTCCTTGAAGGTCTTTAATACCTTCAAAAGCAGTTTGTTGTTCTTCAGTAAAGTCAGCAAGGCGTGGACCTTGAAAAGGAACATAACCTTCTTCTTCTCTACGTTCTTGAATAGCTTTAGACTTCTCAAGAATATCAGTGATAAACGGTTTAAGTTCCTCTGGAATAGTGGCTTGTTGAGTAACAGTAGATGTAGCAGGGGGAGGAGGAGGAGGTGAACCACCGCCACCAAACTGTACAAGATTAGTATTAGGATTAATTGTCCCTGAACCACCCATTGCACGTAAGACTGCCATCTCTTCCTTATTGACATGGGCAAGTTCAGTATCACCGTCAATACCTTTGCAAGCTAAGTCTTCATACAAAGTATTATACAGGCAAATCTTATCTGCAATTGTAAGTTCACTAACTAATTTATTCAAGTCCATCACTATATATCCCTTGTTATAACAGTGTAGTATTTTTTAAAGTTATATTTCTTAGTCATCTTTAACCAACCATCTCTAGCATAGCCTTCTATTCTTTTTATCCCTAACTCTCTTGCCCATTTAATTATAGGAGAGTTATCACCCATTCCGTAATCAAACCATTTCTTAATTGTATGTGGCTTAGTACCAATGAAAGGCATGGACAAAGCTTTAAAGTTAGGATACTCTAGTATCTGAGTAATACATATTCCAAACATACCGTCTTCTTCATCTGCTGCTACCCACAATTGTTGTTGACCGTGTATGAGTGAGTAGTATATGTCTTCTATATTTCTTTCTCCCATACTTCTATCTAATGGTTTTTGTATAAAATCTTTAACGTAAGGCCAAGTAACTTCTATGCAGTTAGTTTCTATTTTTATTAAATTCATTTACTCAATAAGGTAGCATTGGGTTAGGTTGCATATTTACAGGAAGCTGATTAGTAGGTTGAACAGGAGGTGGTGCAGTACCTAAACTAGGATTTTTAGTACGAGTAGGAGGAGGAGTAGCTGGATATAAAGATGTAGTTGGTACACCCATACTAGCTAAACCACCATCATCACTAATATCAATATTAATAGTTTCTGGTGGTGACATATATGGAGTTTGACCAGCAGCATTAGTAGGAGGTGGACGCATCTTTCCTCCAGAAGGTGCAGGAATACTAACTGGAGAAGCAGGTGGAGGTGGTGTAGGCATTCCTTGCATAGGTGGTCTAGTAGCTACTGCTGGCAAAGAAGAAGGAGGAGTAGGTATTGATGGTACAGGACTAGGAAGACCAGTAAAGGTAGGCGGTACTACAGGTGCAGCAGTAGGTGCACTCATAGGATTACCTGACTTACCTCCTGCTCCATAACTATTAACAGGCAAAGAACTAGGAGAAGACAACTGACTTTGTTGCTCCGCTGTTCTTGCTAACTGTGTGCTACCCAATGTTGACTGACCCATTTACTTTTCCTCTAACATTTTATTTAATACCGTAGCTGTTTTATTAAAACCATATTTACTTAATATCTTTATAAAACCATCTCGTACAATAGTTTCTATTCTAACACAATTTTGTTCTTTAGCATATTTTAGAATAGGAGAATCTTTATTCCAACATTTATCTACCCACTCTTTAACTTTAAATCCTTCACCACCTACTAAAATAATCTGGTATACTTTTTGCATAGGATAAATTATCATCTGTGCAGTACAGACTGTGATAATTTTATTATCTGTATCCTTTACAATCCATAAATCTTGATGTCCTTCCGCTAAATAAGAATATATATGTTCTACTTCTAGTTCACCAAAACTTCTATCCAAAGGTTTTTTAAGTAAGTCCGATACATACGGCCATATAAAAGGTACAAGTTCTGTATCTATTTTAATAATTTTCATTTATACTAACTGTGATAGTCCTTGTTGTGGATTCATTTGTTGTTGTTGTTCTGGCGTACCAAAAGATTGCTGACGAATATTTCTCATAAAGCTATCTAATTGTTCTGCTCCTGCATTGGACGAACCATTGCCCAGCATAGCCACTACATCTGCAGGTATAACATATTCATCCCTACTTAGCAACGCTTTATCAGGATTGTTACCTTCTACTTCAAATAGTATTTCATCTGACATACCATCACCTTGACCTATCACCTGACCTTCATAGTATTGACCTGTACTTCCTCCCTGTGCATAGTACTGACCAATTCCTCCTCCTGCTGAACGCTGAATAAAATTAGGAATTATTTCTTTAACTGTTTCTAATAATGAATCAGTAGAAGTTTTGTCTCCTTCACTATCCATTCTTACAGGGTTAGGTATATCAGGTGAATCACTTAATGCTATTTGTTGACCAGTATAAATTTTATCTGGATCAGAGATTCTACCTAAATTAGCTTTCATAATATCCTCTACAGACATACCCGAGTCAGCAGCTAGTTGACTTAAAGTATCTCCTGATTGTACAGTATACTTCTTATCTGGGCGAGTATCTTCCATACCTTCAACAATTATTTTTTCTTGAGGTAAAGAAGCTAATCCCATATTTGGTGTAGTTGTTGTTGTTGTTGTACTTTCCGCTAAGAATATTTCTTTTGCTTTTTCTGCTGTAGGTTTATGTGTTTTACCCTCAGTATGATGGAAAATACTATAAGCATCTATCATAGCTTGCTGATCACCAGCAGCAATTTTACTTAAATACCCATCACTTCCTGTTTGTTTATTCATATTTCCCCAGAACAATTCTCGTTCTTGTTCAGGAGTTAAAGATAATATATTTTTTTCTAAATCTTCTGTACTCTTAGTAGAGTTTTTATTTAAAGTATTTAACCATTCAGGAATATCTTGTTCCATATCTTTATAAGAAGACAAGGTTCTATTTACAGCAGTTTTTACTGAACCATGCTTACCTTTTTTTGCATTAGGATCAACCTTAGTTAACCATTGGAAATTTCCTCTGGCACTACTTTTTTTATTAATTCGATCTTCTCCTCCACGACTTTCTATTTCTTCTGTTTTATCAGCAAATTCTAAGAAAGGAGAATAATTTTCTACGTTCAGTCTTTTCATTATTGCTTGTAAAGATACAGGTAGTGTAGGCATTTTAGGTTGCCCACCATCATTAAACCCAATAGTACTCCCAGAGTTATAACGAGGATAATTTGCATTTAGCATACCTCCTTCATTTAAACCTGTTAATCCAGTAGTTCCTTTTTGTTGTTCTTCTTTTTGTTTCTCTCCAGTAATCCTGTTCATTGCCATCATTAAACCTCTGGCAAAAGAATTAGCTTGTAGTCCTGTATCAGGTGGAAGACCAGTAGGCGGTCCACCTTCACGTGGTCTACCACCTGTATTCAATCCTACTAAACCACCTTCATTAACGAACCTATGTGGAGAGAAAGGTTGGAACTGTGTATCACCTGCTCCACGTAGCATACGTTCTTGTATCTCTTCAAATGTTTCTGATCGTGGTCTACTACCTACTAATGTTCTTTCTCTTGGAGTATAAGTAGAGAAGGTAGACTCTAGGTCTTCACTTTCTGGTGGGATATAAGGATCAGAAGTAAGCATTGCACCTACTACAGGAACACCCACATTTTGTGCTAAAAAAGAAGGATTGTTACCAGCAGCTTGGAACTTTTCCATTATAGAAGCATCAGGTGGACGAATACCTTGTTCAATTAATTCAGTTCTAGTAAAGCTATCTGTAGGACTAATATCTTTCATACCAAACTGTTTATTAATCCAACCTTGTTCATAAGGTTTACCTACTGTTTGAGGATCAATTTTTCCTAGCGTACCTGTTTCTCCTTGTAACTTATACAGATTTCCTAAATCTGCAGGTGCTTCTACACCACCAAATAAATTTGAAGGGTTACTTGGTGCTACTGATTCAAGATAGTCTAAAGAATTTACATTCTGAGCAATGTTGTCTAATGTACCTACTGATGGAGGTGGTGATAGATGAAGGGCAGAGGTTGGCATCACCTCTGGTGCAGCTAAAAGTGCTTGACCAGTTTGGCTAGTAGGTGCACCCAATGCTCCAAACCCTTGTGGAGGAGGTGTAGGAGGAACATATTGAAAAGGATTGGACATAGCTAACTCACCCACACCCATAGTAGACGGAAGTGGAAGTGCAGGTGCACCCAATCCTCCAATTCCTGTAGTAACTGCTGAACTAGCAGCACCTGCCAGAGGTGCATTAACAACCGTATTCATAGGTAAATTACCCATAGATGACATTGCTAGTTCACCACCAAATTCTGCACCAGCACTAGCACCAATACCACCAGCACCAGCTTCTGCACCAAAAGCAGGACCACCACCTGCAATGGCACCACCACCAAAGGTCATAAAGCCACTAAGTAGAGATTGTTCTAAACTATTACCCATAGCCATGCTAGTACCAAAGGTAGCTAAACCACCCATACCTGCTGCCATCAATGGTGCCATTGTACCACCAGAGGCAATCGTAACTGCAGTACCTACTAAGGCAGGAATTAAAGATTTAAAATTAAATGCTTCAGGTAATCCTGTATCTGGATTAACTGTTAACTGACCTAAAGAAGATAAGCCTTGTAGTTCATCATCTCTAACATGAAGTAGGTGTGTATCTCCAAACCTACCCTTTTCTTCTAACTCTTGTGCTATATCAGCATAAGGAGGTTTTTCTGGTTGCAACATACCACCTTCTGCTCTACCTAATACAGGTAAACCAGTTTGAGGATTAAATCCTTGACCACGCATAGCTGTTATCTGTGCTGCCTCCATAGGAGACATATGCATCAGGATAGGATTAGTAGGGTCTTTCATAGCCAGTAAGCGAGGTATACCCTGTTGTGGTGGTTGCATATAAGCCATTTATAAAACTCTCTTTGGATTCATGTAATTAGATTGTCCTAGCGTCATGTCAGCTTGCATAGTATTTTGATTATTATACAATGGTTGTTGCTTATTTACCATACCAGTAATAGTAGTTGTATTACCAAAATAGTTAGGTTGCTCAGTTGCACCAGTATTCATATTCTCTAAGTAAGTATTATTTAATAAATCTTTATAAGTTCTACTTGTCATTAGTTAAAGTCCACCCATCCTGTTCCACTTACAAATCCTCTAAACTTACCTGCACTTGCAGAGAATACTACATTGCCATTAGAAGGTCTTCCTATAGAAGCTACAGTAACTACTGTTAATATATTAGAAGCAGGTCTAGTGTCTAACTCATTATCTCTTGTCTCTAACAAAAATTTTAATTCATCAGTATAAACTAATAACTCTCTATAAAATCTTTGTAGTTCTTCTGGACGTAGTTCGCTGTAATCAGGTAAGTTAGGATAAAGCATTATCGCTTACCATCTGATTGTGCAGCAAGACGCACACTACCCCATCTCCATGATGTGCCTAGAAGTCCCGTAGAGACTCGTACATTACCCTGCCGTCCTCTTGCTCTAAAGTCTACCTTCTTAGTGTTACGGTTGATAGTGAACGGTCCTACAGCTATTGTAGTGGCAGCAGGATATTCTTGTGTATTGATCTTAAACTGAAGAACACCAGTATCATTAAAAGCATAATCAGGAATTAGTCTATTAACAAACATCATATCTTCACCATCTGCAATATCAAAGTCAGATGACTCAAGGAAAGAAGTAAGAGCAATTGAAGTGTCTCCCGTAAATACTGAAGTAGGTTCATTTGCCCAGATAAACTGACCTGTGCTTGTAGGTATGCTTACTGCAGGATCACCACCTGCACCTGTACCTGATAACTCTCCTGTAGCTACAGTACTATCAAAAACATTACTGTCTGCAAATGTAGTGTAAAATCCTGTACCATATGTCCAAGTATCTTCCATATAATTATAAGTTACATAGGCATTAGGTTCAGAAGAATCTCCAGAAGGATATAACCATATTATTTCGTGAAACTCAGAATTAATAGCGGCAAATACTTTATCTTTATTTACTAGATTAACATTATCATAAACAAATCTACGAACAGTACAATCTAGTTTACGTACTCTACCATCAAATGCGTAGAAGTTATTCTCTCCCATCCAGAAAGATGCACCGTCTACAGCTACTGCTGCATGAGGACCAATAGCACCACAGTTACTTCCTAAGAGTGTAAGACTAAAGATAAACGGAGGACCAACAAACTGTAATCCATACATACCGTTATCAGTAAAGATGTGAATTGCATTACGTCCTCGTATTGCACCTTCAATACGTGTACCTTCAATTAACTGTAGTTCACCTGACGTAGAAGAAACTGATGGTGTCCAGTTAGTAAAGTTTTCTTGATCAGACCAACGAACTAGTAATGGATTAAAGTCACCAGTACCAAACTCATTAGTACCTAAAGCTATTGCATGTCTGTCATTAGGAGATACGATAATACTATTAATAGTAGAAGGACTAGTACTAACTATTGTTGCTCGTAGTGGATTAACACTAGCATCAGCATCCCAATGGAATAGCTGACTACCTCTACGTACAGCTAACATATCTTCACCCCAAGTATCTAAGGACCATTGGGCAGCAAGGAAAGTAATGTTAGAAGATAGAGCAGGTCTACTCCAACCCCTACCGCCAGCGGCTGAAGCTAGACTTGTACCTGCGTTGTATACTCCTGCACCATAACCTAAACCTTGAATGTTATTTAGTTCGCCTTTAGGAATAAGAAAACCAAGTACTCCTTGACCACCTGTTTCAGTACTAGCTGCAGTATTAAGAGTACTTACATAGAAGTGATTTAAGCCACTGGTAGATGCTACTACATATACTGGACCACCAAAAGAAGTAGCAGCAAAATTAGTACCTTGAGTAAAACCATTTAAAGAACAAGCAGAAAACTGAATAGCATCGCCTACACTTGTACCTGTATTATTTAGACTTACTTCAATTCGATTGCTTCCTACAGACGTAGCAAAACTTCCTTGTGTTCCTAACGATCCTACAGAAACTATCGTAGTTAAAGGAGTAATGTCATAATTAACATCTCCTTGTAAAAGATATAGTCTTTGTTCTGTACCTACAGATAAAAGCTTTTGTGTGTTATCATTTGCCCATGTAAGTAAATCTCTACCTACACCATCAAAAGGTATAGAATGTTCTTTCTGATAACCTCTTAAATTTTCTGGTTTACCCCTTCTAAAACGTACACGATCACCGTCAAACCAAGAACCTGACTCAGCATACTGAGTAGTCTCTCGGTGAAATCCCGGTTTAAAATCTAGTTTAAAAAATTTAGAAGTTGTAGATGTCATTAATTATCGTCCAAAACTTTTAATTACAACAGAATCTACAAGAGAAGTATCCCTTACATTATACACTAATATATCTACTGCGCTAGTAGATGTACTCAGAACAGGAACAGTACCGGCAGGAAATTTATATGCTCCTCCAAATGCCATAGTTCTTGAACCAGTAGCATCTTGTATAAGATATATAGTTCCACCTTGTCCTGCTGTAGCATTAGAAGGATTTTGTAAAGTTACATTAGCGGTAAGAGTAACAGTGAAAGAATTATTAAGTGCAAAGTTAGGAGTAATAGAAGTTGCACCTGATAATGTAGTAGGAGCGTTTACAATTTTAGAAGCAAAGGTAGCTGATCCTAAAAAAGTTTTATCTCCTATAATACTACTGGACACACTTACCCTTACATACCTATTGTCTGCAGTAGACACAGGAATTAGTTCATTAATAGAAGTACCAAAGTTTAGTTCAGAAGCAGTACCTAAGTTTAACCCTTCACCATTAAGAGCAAAAACAGAAACACCATCACAGTAGACTAACTCACTTGAACCTACAGGAATAGCACGACCTGTACCTCCGGTAGCTGCACTAGTTTTAACTGTAAGTGTGGAGTCACTAACTCTAGTAGACTCATCGTTAATAATATAAATTTTAGACTTAGCAGGAATAATAACATTAGTATTAGCAGATACTGCACCTGCAAATTTAAGAACAGCATTTCTTGATTGAACTACACTCCCATCACCTAAAGGCAATACAACATCAGTTCCTCCAGTACAAACATGAACGGAAGTATATCCTGCAATAGCTGTATCAATTAACTTAATAACATTATCATTAAGAATTGTACCCCATGTATTAGGATTTTCTCCATCTGTTTGAAGTTCTAATCTTAAATTGTCACTAAAAGTAGCCATTATTAAATTCCTTTATTATTTTTAGGTGTCCCTGCGGCTACTATGTAACCCGCCAATATCCTATCAGGTGTAGTTATTCTCATTATACAAACTTCCATCTTATTATGGTCCATGTAGCTTGCAATTATTTCATCTACTATAAATAACTTAGGTGATCCTGTAAATCTAAAACAATCTTGAGATAGTCTTTTTCTCATAACTTCACTAGCATATTCTTCTCTACTCCTAGAATCTGCTAGTGCTAGGTCCATTACATCCTTCTCTTCTCTACAGAGAAAGAAAGCAGCTACTTTATCTCCCTTGCTCCATACTTCCTGTGCTGAGATACAAGTGGGCAGTAGTGTAAAACAGGCAATAAGAAATAGTTTGGCAAGCACTTGATTACTTACTTGTTCTAGGATGAACAGGCCACTCGTCAAACTCTGAGGCTTTCTTACCTGCATCCTCCATCTCTTTTGTAAAGACTGTCATAGCTTCAAGACCTGCAACGTCTGACTTTGCATCTATAGCAGTCTCAAGAGCAGCAGCTTTTGCTCTTAGGTCTGTACGCCACTTGGCAAGGTCTGCTGGCTTGGCAGTACCATTGTCTTGTTCTCTGATGACAATCCAATCAGTCTGCGCCAGACTACCTTGAAGAACAGAAGATACATGGTTCTTCATTGTAGTTTTAATGTCATCAATATCTCTAGCAGTTCTTGATCTGGTGACAATAACCTTGTCTGCCTGTACCACAGGAGAAGACTCAGAAGAAGTATAAAACATATTCTCTACGCCACTACCTTCATGTACATAAGGTACAATACCCAATGCCTTACGTTCTTCATCTGTCCATGCTCTTGTAAAGATTGAGACAGGATATTGAATATTATTAATTGTCATTGCTTTAGGTATGTTGATAATCTCTACCAACTGACTACCCATAATTCTTGCCCACATAGTCTGCTTTCCTTTCTTAAAATTATTGACCATACACAGGAGGGAGTATACCGTTTCCTGCTATGTCTGCCATTGCTAGGTAGAAATAAGTTACTCCATCAGAATTAGCACTTGCACCTGTAGTCCTTAATTTTATTCCAGAAGAAAGGAAATCAGTATATTCACTACCAAGTCCTCCTTCTACATTGGTCAAATTAGCATACAGGTACGCTCCTGTAGGATTATAGTCAGGTCTTTTATCATCAAGCATTATCCATTGTTCTGCCGATGTAGACCTAGTCATAAAGAATGCAGGTTTAAAACCTAGATCAATATAAGGTCCATCATCTGCATCACCAGTGCCTACATAGCTTCCCACCTTACATACACCGGGAACT
>Ga0080013_1001517_pt1 | contig 30457 bp, 30 predicted proteins | sample ETNvirenome_6_85_FD_69236 | JGI IMG/M metagenome (GOLD analysis project Ga0080013, IMG submission 69236) | Marine viral communities from the Pacific Ocean - ETNP_6_85 (SPADES assembly) (version 2) | ecosystem: Environmental > Aquatic > Marine > Oceanic | place: Pacific Ocean | collected 2013-06-19 | reverse complement strand
CTGATGATGTGCATTTTGAATTTCAAGTTTCTACAGACGGCGGAAGTAGTTACGGCATGACTATAACGTCTGTACACTGGCAGGCACACCATACAGAAGATGGATCATCTTCTGCTTTGCAATATCAAACTGATATGGATTTAGCGGAAGCAGCGAGTGGTCAACGTATTGCTTATGGACTGGGTAATGATGCAGACCAATCAGTTGCTGGAATACTGCACCTCTTTTCACCAAGTAACACAACGTATGCAAAGCACTTTTATTCCACATTTAGCAATAATTTTAGATTGGACGCCGCATACAATAGTTTTGCGGGGGGATACATAAATTCTACAAGTGATGTAGATGCCATTCAATTTGCAATGCACAGTGGAAATATTGCAAATGGAACAATTCAGATGTACGGCATTTCTTAATTATTAGGAGCAATTTAGATGGCAAGAACAAAAGTAGTAAACGGTGTAAGAATGAATCTGACACCGGAAGAAGAAACAGCAAGAGATGCTGAAGAGGCTGCATGGGCAGCGGGTGCTTTTGATCGCGCAATTGGCGGATTAAGAGAAACCCGCAATAGCAAACTGGCTTCTACAGACTGGTACGCCTTACAGGACGTAACTATGTCTGATGCAATGACAGAGTATCGTCAGGACTTGCGTGATCTTCCGGCGGGATTAACCACCGTAGCAGAAGTAAAAGCCGTTAGCTGGCCGGTACAGCCCTAACATGGCTTTAATCCCGATTGATCAAGTCGGGCAGATGGGGATTGTCAAGGATATAAATGCTTGGCAACTACCTCTCAACGTCTGGACGGATGGCAATAATATAAGGGCAGAGCATGGGGCTATACAGAAGACCCCCGGCTATAAGGAGGTTATGGCTTCCTGTCCGGTTGCGCCTTATCATATTGTTAATCTGGAGGTTGGCTCGTCCAACTACTGGATCATAGGTGGGCTGGCTAAGATATACGTTCACGACGGATCGTCATGGACTGACATAACCAGAACGTCTGGTGGCGATTATTTAGAGGGATAAAAAATGGCACGTGACTGGTTTAATGCAGTAGGAGACTGGAACTCCAATACAGAGTCATGGGAGGGTGAGGCTGAATTTCCTGCAAAGGCAGATTTAACTTTAACTGGTCATATACCGCAAAGGAGTTTAGGCACAGTTATAATTCCCTCTGTTGGTGCAGTGGAGATTATTTCTACTTATAGTTGGGAAACTTATGGTGGAACTTGGGCTGCTGCTACAACAGATTGGGAAACTAATCCAAGTATTCCGTTGGTCACTGTTGGATTAAATGAACTTCCCGGTTATGCTACTTTAACTATAACTGGTTTCGGCCCAGACGTAGATATTAAACGGCTGTATTATGTGCCGTCAGCGTCAATGACTACTACGTTGTATATACCTTATGCATTTGCGGGGCATATGGCTTTTCCGGGCGCGGGTACTTTAGACCTAAATCCCGATAAAGTTGTTTGGGATAACTGGGTTGGAGATTGGGATTCTGCCACAGAAACATGGAATAGCCTTGTAGATACTAGACCCACTATAGGCCATACATTTAGTTTTGATCCAACTACAGGAGAACTTGTTCTTGCTGGACAGCAGCCCGATCCACAGCATAGAGCGCCAAAATTCTTACCATCAGTGCAGGTAATATAATGTCAAAGAAAGAAACCCAGTTTAATTGGTCAGAGTTGTGTTATAAAGTGGACCCGGAGTTGAGTGCACCAGTAAAGCAGTATGTTTTTGATAATGGTAATAAGGTTTTTTATAAGCCCAAGAAAAGGATAAAGTATGGAAATCGAAAGAGCGGACGTTAGAACAGGTCTTGATCATACAACTGCCAAGAACGTGGCAGAGCATCTTGACAAGAAATATCCCGGATGGTTATGGGCTGTTCATGTAATGGATGGAGTTGTTACAGTAAAGTCCATGCTTTTGTCTGGTAATTGGGGATTTGTTCTTCACGAAGATAAGATTGATAATGATTACCGAGCAGTTACATTGGCGGGGGGGGAGATTCTAGAGAGGTATAGGCAAAAAACCAATGGGTTTAATCAAGAAAGATACATGGACCTTACGATGGATTACAAGGGTCAATTAGATGGGGACTTTAGTCCGGGGACTGCTTAATGTCTTTAATGAATCCACAACCGCCCCTTAATGTGGGGATAGATTCAGTCAATACTATTGAATCGGAGGCGCCAAAAGAGGATAAGTGGATTAGGATAGCCAGACAGATTTATGATGGTTCTACTGATTACCTAGATGCTAATTTAAGATTTCAATGGGAAAAGAGTTTATCTTTATTTAATAGTAATCATCCTCCGGGTTCTAAATATAACACCTCAGCGTACGAAAAGAGATCTAAGTTTTTTAGACCTAAGACTAGAACTGCTGTAAGGAATCTTCAAGCTGCGATGACCGTTGCATTCTTTACGAATGAAGATGTAGTTAGTATTGAGCCAGCAAACTCTAATGATGAAATTCAGGCTGCGGCTGCAGTCGTGGCTCAGTCTATCATGCAATACAGATTGACCAATACTATTCCTTGGTTTCAAACAATGGTAGCCGCTTTGCAGGATGCGGCTGTTCAGGGTGTGTGTATATCTCATCAGTATTGGGACTTCCATGAGGCAAAAGAGTCTTACATAGAGGTCGATAATAAAAATGAGCCCATCATGAATGAGGAGGGTGAGCCTCAGATTCATGAGCAAATAACAGCTATAAAGGATCGTCCAGTTATAGAGCTTATTTCCCCGGAAAATATAAGAATTGATCCGGCGGCTGATTGGGCAGATCCAATAAAGTCTTCTCCCTATATTGTTCATCTTATTCCCATGTATCTTCAGGATGTAAGGGAAAAAATCAAGTCCGGGGAATGGCTGGATGTCACTGATGAGGAATTGCTTTCTACAACTGATCAGTCCGAGCAGGACAATACTACTCGATTGGTTAGAGATGAACCTAGAATGGACCCCAAAGAGAATGAGGCAGAGTATGGGGAGCTAAAAGATTTTTGGATAATTTGGGTACACAAAAATATTGTTAAGGTGGATGGGGTAGACCACTGTTACTTTACCGCTGGCACAGAGGTCATGCTCACAGATGCTAAACCGTTAAGGGAAATGTTTCCTTGGCTAAGGGATGAGGAGCGTCCTTATGTGATGGGCGCTGTTAATCTAGAGGCGCACAAGACATATCCATCAGGAACGGTGGAGTTAACAGAAGAACTTCAAGCGGCGGCTAATGATATATGGAACCAGCGGTTCGATAATGTTAAATTAGCCATGAATAAGCGGTATCATATACGCCGTGATAGGAACATTGATCTTGATGCATTATTTAGATCTGTTCCGGGTGGCGCGGTCGAGATGGATGATCCTGATACAGATGTGAGGATTGTTGAAACTAGAGATGTTACTGGGTCTGCATACGCAGAGCAAGATCGAATAAATATGGACTTCGATGAGTTGCAGGGTAACTTCTCAACGTCAACTGTTCAGGGTGCTAGGAATTTGAATGAGACAGTGGGTGGGATGAACTTACTTGCTGGCTCCAGTAGCACTATTGCTGAGTACACGCTCAGAACTTTTGCCGATACATGGGTAGAGAAAACTCTCAAGCAACTTTTACGCCTTGAGCAATACTACGAGACAGATTCAATCATCCTGTCTGTGGCTGGTGAAGCCGCGCAACAGCAGTTTGCAAAATTTAAGATGGATGAAATGATGGATGAACTGCTCCGGCAGGATGTTCTGTTAAAGGTCAACGTGGGATTGAATGCGACAGATCCAATGAAGAGAGTTCAAAACTTATTATTTGGTGTTAATACATTGGCACAATTTCCGGGTGTTGCGGAAAAGATAAACTTGCCAGAATTAACAAAGGAAATATTCGGTCAACTTGGGTTCAAGGATGGGTCAAGATTCATTCTGTGGGATGCGGAAGAAGATCCGAGGATGGCTGAGATGGAGAAAGCGCTACAAGAACTTCAGAATATAATTGCTACAGATCAGCAGAAGACGCAGGGAAGAATGCAGATCGAGCAAGTGAAGTCCGTTGGTGATAAGGAAGTTGCTCAAATTAAGGCTCAAGCAGATCTTCAAAGAGAGCTAATAGGGCAACAAACTGATATTCGAGAAGCGCAAATCAAGCATCAAGACTCTGTGACTAAACGCGGAGAATTGTTGCTTCAACGAGAGGCTCTCTTGAGTGAGATGGACGACAAAGAAATAGAGAGAGAGCTAGAAATACGAGCCGGAGGGAAGGCTGGAACCATTGAAAGAGACAGATACAATAAGATTCCGTTTGCTGTGGGGTAAGAATGGATTACTATAATCCCAGCGATTTGAACGCTGAAGATCTTATCAAACGGGTCCGTATAGGACACGCCACAGAAGAATTTATAAGAACTCCTACTGGATTGACAATTGCAGGAAGGGCTATCAGTGATTACCGTGAGGGTATTGAAGCGTTTCAAAAGATGGCAATGCAGGAGTGGGTGGGTTCTTCAGAGGAAGAACTTCAACAATACCGCAAAATCTCAAACAATCTCGCTACCCCGCTAAAGTTACTCCATTGGTTGGATGCGATAATAACCGATGGAGATAATGCGGAAGCGATTGCAAAATATAGAGAGGCGGGAGACACATGAAGGAAGACTGAGAAATGGCAGATAAAGATGCTACCCCAGAAGTGGATGCAACTGAAGAAGAAGTAGCGCAAGGATATAGAGACGATGCTGAGGAGGTTACTGAACCGGAAATCTCTGAAGAGGAGTATGTATCTGAGCGTCAAAAAGCAATGGATGCAATCGCCGTTAAACGCGACGAAGAATTTCAAGAGGAAGTGGAAGATGTTCTTGCGTCTGAAGAACCACAAGAAGAAAAATCTGTTGAGGAAGAGTCTTCACCATTTTTTAAAGATGGAGACTCGTGGTATACCACTATAAAAGTTGATGGTGAGGATATACAAGTACCATTTGATGATCTAAAAGCATCCCACCAGAAAGACAAGGCGTCCCAAAAACGCTTTGAAGAAGCCGCTGAATATGGCAGAAAGGTTCAAGAGCGAGAAGCTCAACTTAATGCGTATGTTCAGAATATGCAAAAGCAACAGACCAAAGAGGTCAAAAAAGAAGTGCCGCCATCGGAAGACGCGGTTCCAGAGAAGGGGGAGAGTGATTCTGATTTAATTAAACAGTATCATCAGGCCCTTTATGAAGATGATGCGGATAAAGCCGCAGAATTGTTTACTAAAGCCTTGGGACACAGGGGGCGCAGTCAACCTGCTACCCAGAATGTCGAAGAGGTTGTTGAACAGGTTCTAGGTAGAACCTTAGCGCAGCAGCGAGCGCAGACTCAAAGACAACAGCAATGGGCTTACCAGAAGTCACTTGAAGATGCAGTCAAGTGGTTTGATAGCGAGTATCCAGATGTTGCTGGGGTTTCTGAGTTGCGCGCAGTCGCGGATAATCGAACCGTTGCCCTTACCGAGGAACACCCCGATTGGACACCAAAACAGATTATGCAAGAGGCTGCTGAATCGACGCGACAATGGGCGAAAGAATTTCTTTCCCCAAATAAAAACGAAAGGGTGGAGCGCAAAAAGAAAATTGTGCAAAACCCAAAGGCGGCCACTGGCTCCTCAAAGATTGGTGAAGATGAACCCGCTCCTTTGAGCACTTCAGATATCATCAAGGAAATGAAGGAATCTAGAGGCCAAATGTTATAACAATTAGGAGGTAGTAAAAATGGCTGGACAAGTATGGTCAGTTAACACCTCCGGTGGTTATATGTATGCCTTAAATCTTAGCCGTCAGCTAAGAATGGCAGTACAGCCTATTGTCAAGTTTAGACAGTTCTGTGATGTCAAAGATGCAGCCCATCAAGGTTTGCATCGAGGCGATACATTCCATTGGAACGTGTTCAGCGATGTTGGAACCCAAGGTTCTACACTTGTTGAAACCAATACTATTCCGGAAACTTCTTTCACGATTTCTCAGGGAACCATGACCATTACGGAGGCTGGTAACAGCGTTCCGTGGACTGGTAAGTTGGATGACCTTTCTGAGCAGCCCGTGGCTGAAGTAATTAGGAAAGTGTTGAAGACCGATGCCAAGAAGGCTTTCGATAATCTTGCTTCTGCACAGTTTAATAGCGCAGCTTTACGAGTTGTTCCTACTGCTGGCACCAATACGTCTGCGGTCACCTTGACCACAAACGGAACTGCCACGCTTACGAACAACCTAGCGATGGGCAAAGAACATGTGAAGTCGATTGTCGATACCATGAAAGAGCGTAATATTCCCGCCTATACGGGTGACGACTATTACTGCATTGCATGGCCTACAACTTTCCGCGCATTCGTAGATGATATTGAATCCATCAAGCAGTATGTTGATCAGGGTTTTCGTATGATCATGAATGGGGAAATTGGTCGGTACGATGGAGTACGGTTTGTTGAGCAAACATTCAAAGCGAAGGGTAGCATTGGTACAGCGGCTACTGCGTGGACGAATGGTTTGTCTGACTGGATCGTGTTCTTTGGAGAGGATACTGTTGCTGAAGCGGTTGCAGTCCCAGAAGAAATGCGGGGTAAAATCCCGGGTGACTATGGGCGTGATCGTGGCATCGCTTGGTACTATCTAGGCGGCTTCGGTATCGTACACACACAAGCAGCCCAGTCACGTATTGTGATTTGGGACAGCGCAGCATAGGAGGATTATTATGAGTTATTCTGATCCTAGAGAGTATATCTACCAAGATACGGTAGAAACTGATTTTGCTGCTGGCACTGGTACTGCTTGGAGTTTTAAAGGCCCAAGTGGTAAGCAGGGTAGTTTGAAAAATATCGGTGTGCATGTAACTGAAACTTTCGCAGATGATACGATCACTGGAAAAGTTTTGCTTGGCACGACTGGTGATCCAAACTACTATGGTCAGCTAGAAATCGCTGATGGTACTGCAGCTACCGATACTTGGAATAACCAAGACGACTCTAATTGCGTTCTTGTAGAAGCTCTTCCTACCGATACACAGATTGAAGTTACCTATGTTCAGGCGACTGATTCTGGCACGGCTGCTGGTAAGGGTTATGCATACGCTGAAGTCGAATGGTATTAAGGAGGTCATATGGCTAAATTAACCAAAGCGCAGCATACTGCAAGCGGTAAAATCCCGGCAAACGGGTTGTCTTCGTTGGAAAACGTAAGTGGAGAGACTTTAGCGTCTCTTGCTTTGGCTTCCCACGGACCCAATCAATTGCCAATGGGTGTTGTTCATAAGTCTATTTCCACGGATCGTGGTAAATTTACTTTTGACTGACTAATAAGGTCGGGGGGCTACGGCCCCCCTTTCCTTTGGAGGAATTATGGCGGGAAAAATCAACATGATCACGGCTTATGTGGGTGGTAGAGTTGTCCCTGTGTCTCCTAAAGAGGCATATGGACATTCCACTGCAGCAGGTCGTGGTTATTACACTATGGACGACATGTCCGACGAGAGGACTGACGAGTTCGTGAGAGCGCAAAAGGCTTCAAACAACATGGCAAATGTTGAGGGAGAGATGGTTGGCTCTTGGAACCTTGACTTTTAATTGAAGATAATAAACCTACCGTCCAAGGAATGGGACGAATTAACCCTCGCTGATTTCGGAGGGAAAAGGACAGAGAAATCTGTCTGCGTTGTAAGATACGGCGGAATGGGGGACATGATACAAGTCTCTTCCTTGTTTCCTTTATTCAAGGAACAAGGATACCGTGTCTGTGTAAATGTTAGTGAGCGGGGAAAGGAAATATTAGAGAGTGATCCTAATGTTGATGAACTTTTAGTTCAAGAAACAGATCAAGTTCCTAATGATAGACTTACTCCGTATTGGGAGAATTTATCTCAGTGCTTTGATAAATTCGTACAACTTTCTGAATCAATAGAAGGTTCTCTCTTATTGACTCCTCAACGTGAGGAAGAAATTCGTGGAGAGCGAGTTATGGTATCGGCTAGTAAATATTATAACCTTTCAAAGGAAGAGATTCATGAAAAATGTAATGTGAATTATATGGAAAGGACTCATGATCTTGCTGGCCTTCCGCATAAATTTTACCCTAAGTTTTATCCTACCGATGAAGAAGAAAGACGCGCCAAGAGAAGACGTAAAAAAGTTAAATCAAAGTATGTAATTCTGTGGGCTTTATCTGGTTCATCTGTTCATAAGGTTTATCCTTGGACAGATGCCGTAATGTCTAGGATTTTGATGGATAGAAAAGATGTATCTTTTGTAACTGTGGGTGATGGCCTTTGTGAATTATTAGAAGTAGGGTGGGAGAAAGAAAAAAGAGTTGTTGCAAAATCTGGTAAGTGGTCTGTTAGAGATACGCTTGCTTTTTTAGATGTGTGTGATGTGGTGGTTGGCCCAGAAACTGGTGTTTTAAATGCAGCATCTACATTGAAGTGTCATAAGGTAGTTTTATTGTCGCATTCATCTCACGAGAATTTGTCAAAACATTGGAGAAATACTACTTCGTTAGGACCGGAAGATTATCCTGATTACTGTTTCCCATGTCACAAGATGCATTATGGATTTAGTACGTGTAATAGAGATAAAGAGACTGGTGGTGCAATGTGCGCTGCAAAAATAAACCCAAAAAATGTAGTAGAGGATATATTGAGAAATCTTAAATGAGCACATATTTAGTTTTATGTCAAGACATGGCTAGGGATATTGGTATCCCCGGAACAGGGCCAGCCGCTGTGGATTCCACTACTCTCTCTGAAGAAGAGAATGCTGTGGTTCGTTATGTAGCGAAAGCAGATCAAGATATACAGAGTAGGTGGTTTGATTGGGATTACCTTTGGTCTACTGCAACCATGACAACCAGTCAAGGTATTGCTACTTTGATGTCAACTAATACGGGCACTGGACCGGGGGGTGGTTTTCCAGATGACTTAGGTAATTGGAAGCTTGGCTCTGTAGTTTGGGACCCAACGTCAGAGTCTTATCAGATTTTGGAGTATGAACCGTGGAATGAATACAGGGAAAACTATAAATATGGAACGGTTGACGAAGATATTCCAGAGGTTTTTACTTATCATCCCGATAATACATTAGATTTTTATCCAACACCTAGCTCTTCAACTGTTGTTCAAGCAGAGTATTGGGCTACCCCAACTGTTATGACTGCTGATGCTGATATATCCGCTATACCTCCGAGGTTCCATAAGATAATTACAGCAAGGGCAAAGATGTATTACGCGGAGAATGAAGATGCCCCGGAAATTATGGCTGGCGCGTTAGCAGAATTTGAAGACTTATTGGATAAACTAGAAGCAGATCAACTCCCCTCGCAGAAGAATAGAAGATTCTCTTCCGCCCAAAATGCATTCAATTTTGTGGTACGCCCAGAATGAGCAAGTTAAGAAACAGAGATATAAAACCCAGCAGACTTCAATCTACTTACTTCCCCTTTGAGGGTGGAGTAAATATGGTAGATCCCTCCTTGGCTTTGCAGCCGGGTGAGTTAGTTGCTTCTAATAATTTTGAAATTGATATTCGAGGTCGTTACAGAAGAATAGATGGCTATGAAAGATTTGATGGTCAGACTTTACCTTCTGCGATTACCTATTATAGGATTCCTTTTACTGTTGGTACTGCTAGGGACTCTGTATTTGACAGCGCCTTCAGCACTGCATTTGATATGCAAATTCCTTCCCAAGGAGACTTGGTAAAAGGAGAGACGAGTGGGGCTATAGGTTCAATATTGCAAGTGAGTATTGAGGATGTAACAGGCGATGATGAGGCGGGGTCCTTCTCTACTTCAGATGCAGAAGGATATATATACTTTACTGTTGTAACAGGAACACTGGAGGATGGAGAAACTATGTTTTTTCTAAATAAAGATAGCGCGTTTGGAAGCGCATTTAATGTGGAGTACGGATAATGGGAACACCAACAGCGTTAAGAAAAGAAAGATCAGTTCTGACTGGCACCAGTTTTGCTAATAATACTACTGGCGCCATTACTGCTCAGATGGTCAGGCAATTCACAGAGTCAGGGATGGGCGGCTATGCTACTATATGTGCTAAGGCAGGCACTCCAGCTTCTCAAGCAGTAGCAACTGCTACAACTGCGGTAATAGATTGGAACGCAGGAAGCACGGGGGCTGACGCTGTAGATGATACAGGAAGTGTGGCTGCTACTACCGTAGGAACAGATGCTGATTTTGCTAACGATAGAATCAGGATATATGATAAAGGATTCTTTATGGTAAACCTTGGTATAAGTTTTGCTCAGACAGGTTCAGACACCGTTATATGGACGTTCAGAATTGCAACTGCTAATACTGGAGCTTCTGCTACATTTCCTGGGTTTGATGCTGCTGTTTATAGATCAACTGCTACCTTGGAAAATACTGTATCTGCTTCTGGAATAATCGATACCACTGGACATACTACTTACACAGATGTTACAGCACAAGTAAAGCATAACGATGCAGGGTCTGAGAATTTCCAAATGCACTACGGCCAGTTGTCAGTCTTTAGAGTTGGTTAATGGGCGTTCTTGCTACTGGCCTTTCATATGGTCCTCCAGTATTAAGAGACGCTACAGTAGATGCATCTCTTGTTTCGGAACTGCAGTCCGCTATTGAGGATCAGAGAGCCCTCATCAATATTGTTCCCGGCGAGGGAGATGTTATGGGGGTGTGGGTGTTTAATGGAGATGTATATGCCTTCAGAAATAAGAGTGGTGGTGCAACTGCCGGTATGTATAAGAGTACCGCGACAGGTTGGACAGAGGTAGATCTTGGAACTGCATTAAACTTTGACGGGACAACCGCCGATGGTCAGCCAATACCGGGTGATGCAGGAACAGCCACAACTATTGTTGGTGCCAGTAGTGGAGCGCAAGGCGATCTGGCTGGAATTACTCATTATGGGGAATGGACTACTGGCGCGGCTGGCGCTATGGTCCTCACAAATATCACTGGAACGTTCTCCGATAACGAAAATCTTAATATGCCATTGTTGGCTTTTACTTCTGGATCAATAGAAATATCAGAGGGGGATGCTATAGTTGGGGCATCTTCCGGAAAGACGGCTACAGTTACAAGCGTGGTTATATCGAGCGGGTCGATAGATGGTGGTGATGCTGCTGGCTATATATCAGTAAAGGATAATAGTGGAACTTGGACCGCAAGTGAAGCCATCAATATTAATGGTATTGATCATGCCACCGTGAATGGCAGCAGTCAGCCCAGCAATGTAACTGTTGCGGTGGCTGATGGAACACAGTATGCGCAGACTATTAACCCCGGCGGCACGTATGAGTTTACGAATTATAACTTTCGCGGACAAACTACTGGCTTTACAATGTACGGAGTTAATACGGTAGATAATGGTTTCTCTTGGGATGGAACGACATTCATAAAACTTAAAACTGGGATGGAGACAGACACTCCTCAACACATTTCTGCGCACCAGAAGCATTTATTCTTCTCTTACCCGAATGGCTCTATACAGCACTCAAGTATTGTCACGCCGAATGTATGGAATGCTATTACTGGCGCAGCAGAACTTGGGATTGGGGATGATGTGAGTGGATTCTCTACAGAGGTTAACAATGTGATGTCGGTCTTCACTAGGAACGATGCGTACATGTTATATGGAACCTCTGCGGCTGACTGGGAATTAAGAAAGTTCCATGCGGGCGCGGGCGCTATACCCTACACTCTTCAGAAGATGGATCAAACATTCTTCCTAGATGATCGGGGCATTACTTCGATCTTTACAGTTCAGTACTTTGGTGACTTCCAGTCTGCCGTGGCTTCAGATAAGATTGACCCCTATATACAAAGCAAGAAGTCCAGCACCGTTGGTTCTTTGAGAGTTAGAGGAAAGAATCAATACCGATTATTTTTTGATGACAAGACTGGGGTTGAAATGACGTTCATCAACAAAAAGAATCAGGGTTTGATGCCATTTACACTGGCTCACCAAGTTAAATGCACGGCATCCGCTGAAGATGCTAATGGATTTGAGGTTTTATATGGTGGGTTTGATGATGGCTATGTCAGAAGATTTGATTCTGGCACGAGCTTTGATGGGGACACGGTGGGGTCATTCGTAAGAAGCGCGTATTACCACTACGATTCTCCGGGGTCTAGGAAGAGATTCAGAGAATTAAACCTAGAGATCAACGCAGATACATCCACCACATTAACCGTTACGCCTGATTATGATTTCGGTGGCACGTTTACACCCCCATCGTCTCCTATTTCCAGCAGTTACTCTGTCTCCGTAACGGCGGATGCTTGGAATCAATCAGATATAAGTAACAGCAGCACAGGGGTTACGGTGCTTGCTTCGCAACGAGTAAAGATAAACGGGATAGGAACGAACATGGGATTAATTATTTCAAACAGTTCAATTTATGATAAGCCGATTACTCTCCAAGGGGCAATCGTGGACTTCACGCCACTGGGCGTCAGGAGATAGGGATGGCTAAAGGATTAACAGCAGCAGAATTAGCACGCTCACCAAAAGACTGGATTGCTTTAGGAAAGACCGGGAGAGCAAAACAGGCGTATGAAAGAACGGAGGGGCAAACGTGGTCTCCAAGTGTTGGCACGCAAATGAAAAAAGATGTTGCCTCTACTCAGACCGCGCAGGATACTCAGAAGTATAAAGATTGGCTGTCCGGTTCCTCTGGATACACGGATGTATACAGACGTGGTGCCTCTAAGTTAAGGGGGCCGGAGGTTGGCATAGACGATGTGGATGTACATGGTTATCCGGAAGGATGGAAAGAAGAATCGGGGACAAAAGATGGTGAGGAGGGAACGTGGATTACTCCAGCCGCTGGTCATCATTGGACAAAAAAATACTTCAAACCCACAGACACTGGCGGGGGTGGTGATACCACGACAGGTGGGAGTGGTGTTGTAATTAGCGGAATGCAGCCATTCAATCTGGCCACACTCACGGACGAGATGGACTTGATTAATGTTATATCTAATTTGGTAAATAGGGACAGCCCATTGATGAAGGCGGCAGGAACTGCGGCTATGCAGAGGCTGGCTAAACGAGGCAGCGGCATGCTTAATAGTTCCATTGCTTTGAGGTCAGTTGAGGACGCTGTTATTCGTTTGGCGACTGATATTGGCTCGAAACACGTTGATAATCTCATAGCCAACTTAGAGAAGAATACGCAGTGGACAAACGATCAAAGAAAACAGGCGAATGACTACGTTTATGGGTTGATGGTTAAAGAGATAGACAACACAGCGACACTTCAGTTAAACCTAATGAAAGAGAGCTCTGCTCTAGCGCAACAGCAGATATCGGCATATGGAACTTTGGCTGGCAGGGACGATATAAACTTTCCAAGTCGTTCTGGAAAATTAGAAGAGGTTTTTGAGGATATGAATCCATTAGCGCGATACCAATCCTGAGTTGATAAGAAAAGCAGAGAATAAGGATATCTCCGGGATCATGGATCTTGTTAAGGAGGCGCATAGCAGATCCGTATCCCAGTTTGTTAAGTTAGACCCTCAAACGATAAGAAAGAATGTGCAGATATGTATTTTATCTGCTGAACATTTTGTTCTGGTAGTTGAATTGGATGGGCAGATAGAAGGAACATTGATAGGGGTTACCCATCAACTGTGGTATTCAAGAAGGAAACAAGCCACGGATTTATTCTTCTATGTTACAGAGATAGGTACGGGATGGGGCGCTAAGTTGATGCGTAGGTTTATCAGTTGGGCTAAAGATAATCCCGGAGTAAAAGAAATCATGGTGGGCATTACATCTGGTATTGGCGATGCCGACAGAACTAAAAGACTTTATGAAAGAATGGGGGCTGTACGAATTGGAGACACATTCGTTGTCCCACAGGAGTAGACTATGGGCGGTATTGTAAAATCAATCGGAAGAGCCGTAAAGAAAATAGGCGGCGGACTAAAGAAATTTGTCCGTAAAGTGCTCCCCAAAGTTGTGCTTGCGGCTGCCATATGGGCTGGAGTAGCCATGCTTGGCGCGGGAGGTATGACTGGTGCGTTCACCAGCGCAACTGGGGCGTTTGACTTTGGGGCTGCAAACTTCATGAAGGGTCTGTCAACCATTGGAACTGCGGCCAAGGGATTCTTCATGCCCTCTATGGGTCCTGATCAATCTTTTGCAGACTACAAGGCTGGTGAACTAGAAGGGTTTGAAGGCTCTGGAGACTTTCCATCTGACGCGGTTCTTAGAAGACAGTACATGGATACTGTTTCTCAGGGCATGTCAATGGGAGATGCACTCGCCTATATGACCAAGATGAACCTCTTCAGCACTGGCGTACAGGTTGCGGCTGGCTTGATGGAACCCACAGAGGCGGAAATAGCGGAAAAGAAGTGGAAAAAAGAAGACGAAGCATGGGAGAGAATGCGTGAATCTGGTGGGATACCAAGGATATCAGATCCTCTTGCCAAGTATGAAACAGATATCGGTCTGCAAGGGCCAGCCGAACCGACCTTTGGAAGGCAACAGGCCAATCTAATGTCGGGACCTACCCAAACTCAAGTGGCTCAATCTAGGGGAGCCTCTCCTTATCTATCTAGATCACCCGGCTTAATCACTCAAGCGGCCAATAGGAGGCTAGCGTAATGGCAGAAGAAATTATCGAAGAGACAATGACGCTATCTGAAAAGCCTAGCCAGAGACCTAGACCTATCCCACCCGGCAGAACTATACCAGACGAATCTCCGGGTGCTTTCCTCAATACAGAGTCGGTGCCAGTAGGGCCTGAGTTGGTTGACAACCTTCCTGAACCCACGCCTGAAGAAGAGAACCAGATTGATATCTTCCTCGGAACCCTAAAGGATTTCATTTGGGATGAGGGTTACAACACCATCGTAGGGAAGTTAAAGAAAGGTCAGGATAATCTTCCAGAAACGATTGGTGACATGGCAGGTCGCATGGTCAACAAGGAAGTGAAGGCGGCTGATGCTGCCGAAAACCCAGTCTCTAGAGATATTCTTTTTGGTATTGGAGCCGAGGTGGTTAATGAGTTATTCGAGGTCGCCTCACATGAGGGTCTTTACAAGACTGGTGGCGAGCAACAGCAACAAGCGGATCAGGGTGAAGCCTTGATCAATGCAGTAGAGAAGTATGGGAACATGGGTGACCCGCAGATGAACCCACAAGGACTAATGAAGATGGCGTCCAACGCTTTAAGTGGAGGCTATCCAGAAGAAGAAATGGTAAGTAAGATGGGGATGCCTGTCTTGCCAGAAATAGGAGGAGCAAATGCCTAACTGGTCTAAAGGATTAGGAGCACTTGGAGAAGGGTTACTCCGTCAACAGGCAATAGGCGGGGTGATGTATGAGCAAGCCGCCGCTAAAGAATCGGCTAGAATCTCTGGCGCTATAAAGCAGGAAGAGCAACAGATCGAAGCCCTTACAGCGAGGTATTCACAGGCGGCTGAGATAGCGCAAGCGGCGAATGAGGCTTCATTGGCGAGCCCTCCCGGATATAATGATAAGGGGGAGATGATATCAGGTGCGGCTGAATTTGAAATGGCTTCAAGATCAATGGCTCAGGCAAAATCTGCATGGAATGATCTGGCCAGACGCACAGGCATGGAGATAAAGGACGTTCCTGTGGACTATGAACCCACGGCTAATCTTATTATATCCAGTCTTAGGAAAGATCAAAAGGGAACTTTGCGTGATCTTATTGCGGAGTCTAAGTCAGGTAAGATATCTAGTGATGCTAGAACTACGATTAATAACCTGACGAAAAATATTTCTGGGGCTGACAATAAGAAAGGAGTGCAAGATGCTCTCATAGCGCAGCTAAAAACAATGGATGCAGATGATATTCCCACGGGCCTAGCGGAGGGTTATGGTAAATTTCCACGCACAGGAAAATCAGCGCTGCCGGAGTACTTGGGGTTGTTTGGAGACGTGGGTGCATCGCTTATGAATTATCCCGGTCAAGTAATAGGGTCGGCTCAACAATGGTGGACAGGGGAACAGACACCTCCTCCATTGCAGATTAATGATCCTTTCATGGGTAGAGAGTGGTGGAGGGGAGCCTTTGGCGACCCTGAAAGCAGATATGGAGGAGAAGGGATGAGTTTAAATCCATTTAAAGGACTAATTACTACAGCGGAGGAAGCGGAAGCAAGGGCTAACCAACGGCAGCGTGGCGCGAGGAAATAACGAATGGCTTTTGCCGCAACGCCATTAAGCCCGCTGTATGAAATGCCAGCGATCACCCCACAGGCCGCTGGGTCTGTCACGGGAGACCTTGGCCTTTCGTGGAAAATAGGAAAGGAACAACTAAAGGGCGCCCCTGCTTGGATGCACGGTGCCGGAGCTGCCCTGCTTGAGAAGGCTGGTTTTGAAGATGCCGCTAGAGGCCATAGGTTCGCCGCTACTAATATAGTGACGGAGATGTATGAGAATATAGGGGCTATGGAGTCCTTGTATAGTGGACCGCACAGTTGGCAAGAAGCCACAGAGCAAGGGACGATAGGTTCTTATGCCTTGTGGGGGATCAATGAGGCAGTCAAGCAGACCCCAACCCTAGCCCTCCAGATCATGGGTGCATTAGCCAGCGGAGGTGTGGGATCTGTGCTTGGAAGGTTTGCCCTTGGAAGAGCCGTTGGGCTCGTTCCGGGAGCGGCTGGTCGAAGAGCCACCATAGCAGGAGTGGGATTGACAAGTGCCCTCCTCAATACAGGCGAGATATATTCCAGCGCCTTGATGGACAGTGGAGAGAACAACCCAGTAGTCACAGGGCTAGCCGGACTCTTGGCTGGCTCTATAGACATGTGGCCGGGATCAAAAGTTGTCAGGGCAATGGGAAGAAGTGAAGATCTCGGAAGCTACATTGCCAATCAGTTCCTTCGAGATAAGAAAAAGTTATCAAGGTTCTACAGAGTCCTTGAGTTGGGTGTCACTGAGGGATTCGTAGAGGACATCCAGACAGTTATTGAAGCGGCCACGGTTAATTACCTAAATGATAATGACCTTGCCCGTGAGTATGTAGACTACGCTTATGGCTTAGTTCCGATCACCGCTGAACAGGTGGCAGAGAGAATGGAAGCTCGTGCCGCAGGCGGTCTATTAGGCGGTCTCCTTGGTATTCCGGGACGCACCTCCATAAGAGTTAGGCCTAAACAAACGATTACCACAGAAGATCTTCAAGAGATAGATGATCAGTTGGTCTACTCTCTTGAGCAATACGAGCGCTACAAGCCTACACCAGATTTAGTTAATCCGTTTGCAACAACAATAAACGGAGCCCCCCTCGATGCTACCACTCAGGAAGCATCACAGATTGTACCCCCCGCAGTACCCAAAACCAAAGAACAGAAGGACGCAGCCGAGCGCTTGCGTCGTCATCAAGCAGAAGTAGCCGCATTAAAAGCGTCATTAGGCGTGGTCGATACAGGTGCGCCTACTCAAGAAGCAGAAACCTATCAGGCTATAGAGGAAGCGGCGGCAGAAATAACGGGAGCAAGAACTCCACCACCTCCAACAGTTGAGGCAGATGTCCGTACGTTTCTGGGGGACTATGCTGACACTATCCTAGCCACCGAGGCTGAGTGGGATTCCATTCATCAGGCTGCCCTAGATAGGCAAGAATACAATTCTATAGCGTCAGAAGTTTTGAATGATGCTTTGCAGGGTGGAATAGGGGTCTTAGAGGCGGCAGAGACGAGACAGATTGAGGATTCTCTAGAGCAATTTACGGTAGATGCTTTAGCCTCTGGGTATGTAGCCCTTCCAGTTGATCCGGCAACAGGAATTCCAAGTAAGAATGATTTTAAAGAATTACTAAGGGATGCTGGTGTGGTTAGAGTGACCGAGAAAGGAGCCGTAGACTCCTCTCGACTCAAAGAGATTGGTCATGTGGGCGGGCTCGGTGCTACAGCCAAAGTCCTTAACGACTCTGTGATTCAGTATGTTGGTGCAGAAAAAATTCAAGAAGCCAGAAGAGAGGCCGCTCGTGTAGCCCAACTTGAGTCCGATCAGATGGCGGCTGAAGAGAAGGCCAAGAACAATGCAAGGCTAAAGGCATACCTTTCTCCCGTCATGGCTATGGTCAGAAGGCAGGGGAATCAGAAAGATAGAGAGTGGCTTGAGCGCGTCATGACTTATCGAACTGCTCTTGGGGAAGAAGAAAGATTGGAAGCCAGAAGAAGGCTGGCCGAATCAAGAACAGCAGAAGAAAGAGAAAAACGTTTCCCCGGAGTGGGAAGACGTAGAGGAGAGAGGGCTACACTTGGATTCCCAGTTGAAAAATTAGAAGAAAGGGCTATCTCCCCCAAAACTGGAAAGCCTGTTGGTGAGCCATTAAGTGTAACAAAAATTAGAAGAGGTCGTGCAGGTCGCGTTGTAGGAAGAAGGGTTGCTGCGGCTGGCCCCGGTGAGGTGGTGGGTGAAGTCACCATGCGCAAGGGGAAGAAGCCAGTAAGAGCGGGTAAGAAAGGAAAGGGAAGAATCTTACAGCGAGGTGAATACAAGGTTCCTGTTCGGCGCCCCACTGAACCAGTCGTTGCCTTCGATGTAAGGAAAAGAATTGAAGAAGCAACGAAGGCTGTTGATGATGCCGAGAAGGCTGCAATGGAATTTGTTAATGAGCTTGGGATACTTCAGTTCCAACAGACCGCAGAGTATTACAACCTTATAATAAATGCCTTTGATGAGAGCGAGGTAGGAGGAAACTTTCCTCGTGGCTCTGTCAAGGTAATGTTGGCAGAGCAGGTAAGACTCTTAAAGAATGAGATGGCAACTGCTGGGGCAAAAAGAAAAGAAGTGATTGCTTCTCAGTTGGCTGACCTTGAAGGTGTATCTAAAACATTAGAAAAGGATGTGGAAATTTATTCCAAAGTTCCCGGAGACATTTGGTATGACCTAGACTTCTTTGAAAAGTCTGTATATTATGTGAAAGGCACTGGTCACGAAACCGTTCAGATGATTAAGAAAGCGATAGCGGATAGGACTGGGAGAAAGCCTGAAGATATTAAGTCGGTGTCTTTGTCTGGAAACTATGTAGTTCACGAAAGACCTAAACACGCAAAAGTTCTTCGCGTGAAGACCGAAAAGAAAAAGATAGGCAATCGTACATTTGAAGCAATTGTTTTAGATGACAAGGGGTTTGCTGTTTATTCTTTGGAAGATGCAAAGCCTCATGAGAGAACCACTCTTCCCGCGAGGCTCATCGCTTACGATGGCAATGATCAAGTCATTGGCGAGCAGATGATTGATGATAAAAGAAATTATCAATTGATAGGTGAACTGTCTGCTTTGAAAACTATTGCTGGGAAAGGAGAGTATCCATCTGTAGAAGAGTTACATCAGGTAGCAAAGAATCTACAGGTCAAGACAAAGTTCTTGGGCGTCCTTACTGTTGGCGGTCGCGCTAAGTTTTTTGAATTGGGCGCATTGGATCTTCCAAGAGATGAACTTAAAAATGTAGACTGGTATGCAGTGTCCACGGAAAAGAAAACAGATGAGGTAACAGAGGAAGGGGTTCTCCAAAGAGACAACCACGTTAGGCTTAGTATGGTGCCTGAGTTATATGAGAGCATGTTGGCGGTAGGGATGCAAGCCAAACAGGCACAGAACGCTACGATTGTCGAGTTGATACAGATTGCAAAAGAAGAGGCTCAGGCCAAGCAAGAGTATCTTTACTTGTTAAACCCTAACATCACAGACGCACAACTTAAAAAGGAAGGGGCGTTCTTTGATGTGGACATGGAACAGAATTTAGAGAAGCTTGTAATAGAGAATTGGCCAGCATTGATGGATGGAGAAGTAGAAGTTAAACCTCTCGGAGATAAACAGACCAACCAACAAATTTATGAGAGCCTTAGAAAGTCTCAGAGTTTTGGTTCAAGAATTATGGGTCAGGCCTATTACGAAGACCAGACGGATTTTTATGCCCGCATGTCCACCCCCCCTCAGAGGCGAGGCGGTGTGGCAATAGGGACGAAGGTTGTAGTCACACCAAAAATATTAAAACCTATTCTTGGCGCTGGTTCCTCTCAGTCCAGTAGCATTCTAGAATCTAACGTCAGAAGAACAAGCGATAGAATGCATACAGCGCGAGTGAGGTGGCTCAGTAATCAACGGATCAGAGAGGAGCTTGATCCTATTGTTAAACGTTTGGAGGCTGGTCCTCAAAATTTTGAACAGATTCGCAACAAGCTGAAAGAGGTCAAGGGAAAGAGGAATGAAGCGGTCAGACTTGAAAGGCTTCATAAAGAAGAGTACGCAGAACTTCAATCGCAGATGGAGAGAGAGGTGGGTAATATTCTGGATCAAGAATACACCATCAAGGAAGTTTTGGATGGACCAAAATATGTTATAAATGGATGGACTCTTAGTCCCGGTGAGTTCATTGTTAAAAGATATTCCGAAGCAGGGGTAGTAAGGTCTAGACTGTCAGAAGAATATAACATTAACAGGAAAGCCAGAGACCTAGCTGAAGCGAGACAAAGAACTAGAGCCAGAGGTGACACGCCCAAAGGACTTCTCTCTGCTATTGTAGATCCCAAAGCGCGTGGATTAGAGAAAGCCAAAAGAGACAGGGAGTTTATAAAGTCTATTGGCGGTCGCAAACAGGCAGACAAAAAAGCAAGTCAGATGCCCGCTGTCCCAATCACCAGCATGATTGAAGAGGTGAGGAATGATATTGAGACTGCCCTTGCTAACGCTAAGAAAGCGTATGACACCAAGGAAGATTTTACTTTGGATCAGTACGAAAAGGAGAAGGCAAAGATACTAGGGAGTCGGTTGGAAAGAATTTTCCAGAAACTTCTTGATGCTGGCCTGATATCTAAAACAAGATTTAACAGGGTTGCCAAGAGAGAGAAAAGACTCATCAGTCATCGGCTAAAGCGCGCCAGACTTTATAAAGAGTTCCAAGAAGATAAGGACTTTCTGAGTATTGGGAGTTTGCAAGATGTAGATGGTAATTGGAAATCTCTTAGTGAAGTTAAAGACCAATTGTTTGAGGTGGGTGTTGCTTTAAATGTTCCTATCAAAGGAATAAAATTTAAAAAGGGAATGCTTCGTGTGTCTCCTAGCATTGGTTACAGGGCGTTAAAAGCGAGACATGATGAGCTTGCCGAGATAATAGACGAGAGGCCAACCCCACCCACTCAGGTCGTTGAAGAAGAGACGCGACCAATTATGGATTTAAAAAAGCCTTGGAGGTTTTTCCAGACTGAGGATAGACCGAAGGTTGGAGCCAGACTAAATAAGATTGGTGGTTACATGATGGGGGTGAGCAGGTTTGATGATGTCTCTCCTGTCGCTCGATGGAAGAATGAGTTCGGTACAATCATAGACAAGATTGAATTCACTAGGGATGACCAGACATTTACACTGTACGAGGCGCTTGACCCATACTTCCCCAACAACTATACCCGATATAATTCCTTAGAGGAGGCGAAGAGAGCCTTTGACTCCCGTTATTATAAAGCCAAGGCCGGAGTCTCCGCAGGTGATAAGGTTGTTCCTTCTCAGTATGAAGGGAGGCTGAAGTACATAAAAGGAGTGAAGCAGAAAGGCAGGGCAACAGGCCCCACCCCTCGGCAAGGTGTCACGACTGCCGGAGTGATGTCAGAAGTTGAAGCAGAAAAATTAGAAAGAGGGGAGGAGTTTGCTGGTGCAGTTCCTTCTGATGTGCCGGGGTATAGGCGTCCAGAAAAGAAGGAAGCTCCAGCGCCAGAAGGTGAGACCTTCGAGCAACGTAATTATAGAAGGATGTACTGGGCTTCCGCGAGGCGTTTACTTGAGCGGCTTCATAAAGTTCCACGATCATTTGTTGACCAGAGGGGCGTCCTTTGGATGAAGGTGGCAGCGAAGGGTGGTCCTGACTTCAGACGCAGATGGACGGGCTGGGTTCCGGACATTAGACCTAGAGCCAGTGATGAAATATTAAAGTCTTTGGTTCTTGAGGGCGAGTACACTGAAGGGGCGATGCCCCACCTAATCCTAGCCAAGGACAATCTAGGCGGCTCTACTCGCGATGAAGTAATGGAGCGTGTACAGGAGGCCTTCGGTAGGCAAGTTCTTAACATAGTCAGAGTCGTGCAGTCTCAGGATCAACTGCCCATCAATCTCCGAGTGGAGGATGGGATCAGAGGTATCACAAGTCGCAGTCAGATTTGGCTCGTTGCTGACAACCTTCCCGACAACAGGATAGTTCCTGTGGTTCTACATGAAATGGGATCACATGGGTTACAGGCTATCATGGGTAAGAAGTTTTACCAGAAGCTCATGGCTCAGGTTGCTCACCTTGCAGAGACAGATCCTTACATCGCAGACATATATAAAACCCTTAAAGAAGGGAAGATGAAGGGAGAGCGAGAGGCTCTAATTATAGAAGAGACGATGGCTTACGTGGTAGAGAATGAAGCCATGCGTAACAATGCATTCTGGAGATCCCTGATAGACGCCATCCTCTATGGCCTAGCCAGACTAAAGATGGTGCTTAATCCTAAGTGGATTGGCGCGGGCGATCTACTCGTGCTTGCTAAAGCCTCTGCCAAGGCTCATGCTGCCGCCGCTAAGAACAAGGAGGCTGTGTTCGTAGCCAACTTTCTGAATGCGCCACTCTATTCGTTCTCTGACATCTTCAACTGGAAGGTGGATGAGAATGACTATGCCTCTGGCATCGTAACTGAACTAGGGGAAACTCTAGAGCCTCATCAGACTCAAGGCTTCTGGCAGGATTGGATGGAGAAGGACATGCCACTTCCTGATCATTGGTGGGAGAACTTTCTAGTTATCCGTCAGATTGGGGCTAAAGCAGATAAGCCACCTGTTCCCGGTATCAGAGTTAGAAAGCTGGGAGGGCTGAGATTTCAGATGTGGCCCGGTGAGAATATAGTTAAATGGATCAGTAACTATTTTATTGTAATCCAGAGGATGGAGAAGGCAATAGAACAGCGCGGCGGAAAGATAGACGAGAGCATGATGCCCTCCCTGTTCCACGGCGGCTACAAGAATAGAGTCAACTTCCTGCGTCGCCAGTTTCACAAGGCTGACGTACACGAACTGCGTGAGTTCATGCGTGAACATAAAATAAGTGGGACAGATCTACACACTTACCTCTACGCTACTCATGCTCCCTTTCGTAATCTATTATTTAAGGCCAAGGCCAAAGCGAGGAAGGTAGAGCATGCGTCTGGTATAAGTAACGAAGCCGCCGCTCTAATGATTAGGACGCTCCAAGAAAACTTAACCAAAGAAGAGTATACCAATCTAACCAAGGCCGCTAATATCGTTTATAAAATCAATCAGAGGAGGCAGGAGTATCTATTGCAGGAAGGACTGATTGATGAGGAAACTTTAGAGACTTGGAATAAGAACAAAAACTTCAAGAGAACTTACGTTCCATTGCGTGGCATTACTGACGTGGTGAATAATGACTTCTTTGAAGAGCCCCTCGCTCCGGGCAAGTTAGGCATCAGGGGTTATGAATCTAAGGCAGTTGGAGGAAGAACCAGTCCAGCAGAGAACACATGGGCGTGGTCTATCATGCAGATGGATCATGCATTTGATCGGGCAGAGAAGAACAAAGTGGTTAAGTCTTTTGCCAGACTGATCTTGAACAATGAAGATGACTTCAAGAATGACATGATTGTTGTCAGTCGTGAGCAATTCAAGCAGGGTGTTGACCCCGCAACTGGTGGGCTATTCTTAACTGGTGAGAACATACGTGGGCTTCATCCAGAGAATGCGTCAGACCCAGCGCATAACATAGGCTTCAAAGATAATGGTAAGGAGTGGGTTATTGTAGTGCGGGACAAGAGGATAGGTGAGGCTTTTAACCGAACCAACATGAGTGACTCTGGTGTCATTATGCAGTGGTTCTCTAATGTCAACCGATTCTTCAGCGCCATCCACACCTCCCTCAGTCCTGAGTTTGTTCTCGTTAACTTTGTTCGAGACTTTCAGACCGCAATGATCAACTTGCAGAGTGACAAGCAGACCATCGCTCAGTTGAAAGACGTGGAAGGATTGTCCAAGCAGGTGATGAAGGACGTAAAGAATGCAGCCATAGGTTTGAAAGAGTTCATCCGTGAGAACAAAACGGATACTGAATGGTCTGATCTGGCTAGAGAATTCTCAGCAGAGGGTGGACGAATTGACTTCTTTGGATTCAGAGATGCCCGTGACTTTGAGAAAAATCTTAATAATTACATCAAGGATACCACAGCGGCAGGAGCTCGACGTTGGAAGAACCGGATGCTTGAGTTCGTTGGTGAATACAACGCAGTCTTTGAGAATACCATGCGCCTCTCCACTTACAAGAATGTGCGTGATGCTTTTATATCTAATGGCATGGCAGAGGCTGACGCCAAGAGACGTGCCGCTGACGTAGCCAGAAACCTGACGGTCAACTTCTCCCAGAAGGGAGAGAAGACGCAAGCACTCAACTCCCTCTACCTATTCTTTAATGCATCGGTTCAGGGTACTGTGCGTATGTTTCAGGCGATGCTCAGGAGACCTCCGGGTCAGCGAGGCATGACTCGTGTGCAGAAGATCATGAGTAGCATTGCCCTGTTCGGCTTTGCTCAGGGAATCATCAACTCCCTACTAGCAGGTGATGACGAGGATGGAATCAATCGCTACCGCCAAGTAGATCTCAAGACCAGAGAGAGACAGGCTCACATTTACCTTCCGGGGTTTGATGTGTTCATTAAGATCCCTCTCCCCTACGGATACAATATACCCTACGCTATCGGAGACTCCTTGGCCGCTCTAATGATGGGTCACACCACCGGACCAAAGGCGGCATCACATCTGTTCTCCACCACGGTGGATTCATTCCTTCCATTCTCGTGGGGAGGCAGTGACAATCTGCTCATAAGTTCTGCCAAGACCATCTCGCCAACACTCTTTGATCCACTCATAGACTTGGCAGTGAACGAGAGTTACTTCGGTCAACCCATTTATAAGGAAGCCCCCTACGGCTCCGCAGACCCCCCCTCAGAGCGATACTGGTCTTCGACAGCCGCGCCATTCAAATCTGTCTCTCGTTTCATCAACGCGATTACAGGGGGCTCTCAGGTCAAAGCTGGGTGGGCAAGTATCCCGCCGGATATATTTGAGCACATCTGGGAGACTACAGTGGGTAGTGCCGGTAGATTTGTGACTAAGACCACCAACCTAGCGTGGTCGATTGGTCCGATGCCCGGACGCATCACTCACCCGGAGAGCAGGGATATTATCTGGAGTAAGGTTCCCTTTGCCCGACGGTTCTTCCATGATCCTACGGCATCCAAGAACAGATTCGCCTACGACAAGTACTCCTACTACGAGGAATCCATAAGGTCAGCAACGAGTCTTAACACCGGTATCAAGGAAGTCTATGGTGTGGGGAAGATGTATAAGAATTTTCAAAAGAGCGACGACTATAAACTCTTTCGACTCAATGAATACAGGAAGGACATCGCGGGAAGGATCACCAAACTTCAGAAGGATCGAGCCCAGATCAGACGCAATCGTATCATGCGTGACGACATCAAAGAAGATAGGATTAATAACATTAATCAGAAGATGCAGGATCTAAGGCTCAGGCTCGTGAATAAGGTTGATGCAGTCCTAGAGTAATGAAGAATCCTAAGTTAGTCGTGGTTGAGTGGAGAGATATTCTTGGCACCTCCGGATGGGAGAAGCCATCGGAAGTAGATCCTCCTACCTTCTGGACGGTGGGCTACCTAATTACCAAGAACAAAAATACCATTAAGATAGCCGCGACTAAAGATGAGAAGGGCGAGTGGAGTACAATCACTGCCTTCCCATCTGGGTGTGTTACAAAGATTAACTATAGTCCCTCATAATTCTACGGAGGGTGACTGTCTTGACCCCATCGTAATAACCCTCACCATCCAGTTCCTCTAGCATTACAATACCTCTCCACCACTGGTGCTCGGTGTCTCGACACCAACTCTCTGAGTACTCAGGGTGAGAGAAGCAACCCGCAGACAACCCAAAGATTTTCTGTCCATCAGGACGTGTGTGTTCTGCGTGGTTGTACAGATGTGAATGACCTTGAACGGCGGAGCAGTGAAGTTTAGAAACCAGTGTATGTCCTATGTGGAGACTAGAGATAGGTCGTCCAGAGATACCCGCAGTGAAGTAGTGCGAGAAGGTGATTCCCTCTATCGTCACGCACTGCTTGAAGGGGACAATTTCCCACCCAAACCCCTCGTACTGTAGATCTTCGATGCCTATTGTTCCATCTAACTCCGCTTGAGAGTTGATGGCTCTAGTAATTCTATCCTCATGATTACCTATACACATTACTAAGCGTGGCCTATACTGCTTCTTGCCGTTCCTTCTTTTTCTAGCGTTGTGCTTGGTCATTGCCTCGAACAAAAGTTCCTGAGCATTGACCGCCGCCGCTACATCCTTCTTGTATCTCCTTCCCTCAAATCCTTTAGTCCCCCTGTCGTAAGAAGACAGAGACGGCAGGTCGGCTAGATCCCCCAAGCAAACTACACACTCAGGTTGCTCCTCCATGAGTAGCCGACCCACTGCTCTGAATCTTTCGTTGTTGTAATCCGGGTGGGCATGAGGATCAGGAATGATCATAAGTTTCATGGTAATCTTTCCATGTCAGATAATTTGCGCTGAAGAGTATCTAATTCTGGTTTAGTTAGCCAAGGTACTTGGTCTTCTTCTAATTCTTCTTCCAGTTCATCTACTAGGTTATAAATACAGGACAAGCAAGTGTGACAAAAAGCCACTGGCAAAGTACCAAACTCACCCTCAACCCCACCCTCATCCTTAATATCAAATTCACACTTACAAATTGAGCAAATCATTAGTGTTCTCCACATCCCTCTGTATCGCAGTTGGGATAATTAGCACAGGCAAGATGCATGACATCACTACTTTCTGAGAGAGCCTGTTGGCTATAGTAGTCATCCCCCCTCTCTTTAAAAAATTTGGCATCAACTCTAGGCTCAAGCGTGGTGTAACTACAGTAAGAGTTTCGGCAGTGGTAGTATTGTCTTAGCCCACCATCTCTTTTAGAGAATTTTCCGCGAGTCCGCAACATCTTTCCGTGTTTAAATCGGCAATATGGATTACTCATAATCTTCCTCTTTATGGAATGTGACTAGTTCTATTGGGCAAAAATAAAACTCACAGTCGTGTTCATAACGAGAATCAAACCTAGTATCGACTGTCCATTGCTTATAGTCACGACAAGAAACAACTGCATAATGCGTTTTATCTTTGCTCCAGTAGCAGTACATTGTTGGTTTAGTCAAAGCATTATCATAACTATCTTTAGCGCACACGATAAATTTATTTCCGAAAGGCCAGTCATTCCTACTTGTAAATTCTGCACTAAGATGTTTGACTTCAACTCTCTTTAATATAAATAAGTCTCCATCATCGGCATGTTTTTTCCAGTCATCCCTAGTCTCAGCCCGAGTAGTCGGATTGATAATAACTGGTGATCCTTGTGACACAGCAACCATTGCCGTTTTCCAGACAGCACCTGCACTTGAATCAAGATGCTCCAAGAATTTTTTATGGGTACCGTCCGTCATAATATTTCACACTTGTCCCCGGAACATGCGAGTTCCTGACTTCCGATTGTGTTGTCTTCGTGTTCCTCGATTGCATCCCAGTCGATTCTTGAGACTTTTTTAAACGAGGAGAAGGTTTCTTTAGTAATCTCCTCATAAGGAGCGACCTCATACGAGTGGCTATCATCTGCCCTCGGTAGAAAACTGACACCGCTCAGTATGTCGAAGTTCGAGTAGCACCACGCACCAACCTCCATCCATTCGTCTTCACCTACATAGATTGTAACACTAGGCTTGTGTTCGCACCAGTGTAACGCAAACCTCTTCCAGATTTCAAGGTGCTCTATCGCAGTCACATCATTCCTAGTTCGTGACTTGGCGGGAGACCCCATAGGGAAAGAGAAAACTATAGCCTCTTTATTGTACGGGTCGTCCTCGTATGGAACCCCGGCATCAATGATGGCCTGATTCAATGGGTCTTTTTTGTCTTGCCTAATCCTTCTGATGTACCACTTCGAGTACGAAGGATGCAAGCCCGACCCACCTACGGCAGTGAGTTGGGAGACAGTACCTGACGGCTTGATGCAAGTGATGGCGGCAGATGGGTTGATGTCCAGTTGTCTAGCCCACTTCTCATTGGTCTTGATTGCTATGTCTCTCCACTTCTGCAACTGTTCGGGAGATGCATTCAGAACGATTGGGCAATCAAATACTCCAGTCATGCTCACACCGAGGAGTCTTTCCTCCTCTGCATTCTTCTTCCAGATGGGTCTAACGTATCTGAAATCAGTCAGCATGGATTGAATGGTTCCTAGGATAGTGGCGTATTCTACCTTCTTTTCCACATCTTCGTGTCTGTCAGAGGGTCTGAGGATGCATTCTGTGAGGTTGCACACACCTGATGCCCGCAGAATGATCTCTGAGCACGGGTTACAACCGAACTCATGCTCCTTATCTCGCCTCTCTGGCATGAGTTTCTTACATGCCTCACGATTAAAGATACCACGCTCTCCGCTGTGAGATTCATAGAGCGCAAGCCATTCACGCATGAAGATTCCCATGTCAGGTATCTCTGTGTAGCAAACGCTGTTGTTAGCCAAGGCTCGTTGTGGGTTTTCAAGATGCCACTGCCCTGTCTTGGCATGTCTCATGCGCTCATCAGTCAGGTTACTCAGACTAATTTCTGCGGCTCTACGAACTCCCCCCACCACCACACTCTCACCGTTCCAGCACATCAGGTCGTGGCATTCAATGCTCGTGAGGCGGCGGCTGGTCGCGGATTTAAAAGTGGCGATATAGTGGCGAAATAATCTTTCCAGTGGGTCGGGGCCAGATGCCCTTCCCCCGAAAGTCTTTAGTCTGGCGCCTGATAACCTGATCCTGCTGTAATCTATTTTCGGAACCATCCCTTGGTATAGAAGACTCACCAATTCCCTTAGAGCCTTTGCCCACCCTATCTTGCTGTCTGCCACAACTATAGTGGTGTCTGTGTCATGGAACTCATCAGCCACTTCTGGTAGCCGGTTAATGGACTGACGTTCCACGCTAAACCCCACCCCAGTACCGCAGAGCAAGACATACAGGGACTCATCAAAAGCCCGAGTATGATCTACGGCTAGATAGGCGCAATTGTAACCGGCCATATTATCCCTAGATAATGCGCCACTTCCGGTTTCCGGATCTGCCGTCATCAGGGCTCGCATGGATGGCATTACTTCCATATCCATGATGGCCTCACGGAGATAGGCGGGGAAGTTTCCGCTTATGTCACTCATGTAATCGCAGTAACGGTTCACGGTTTCTTCCCATGTTTCCCTGCGTCCTTCAGAGTCCAGATACCTAGCATACCGGCTCTTGTGGATTAACTTCTGATATTCTGAAATCATCCTTCTCTCCCAATTAGTTTCTCTTTCTGGGCTACCACTATTCGATGCTTTGCATGTTTCACGTTTTTGAATTTCTCTCTGAGCCGTTGCTCATTAGACCATATGACAAATTCATCTAAGGTCATAGCGGTGTGGTTCTGGAACCAATCTTCCCAAGGGATTGCGCCTTTAGGGGTCAACTCATGGCGCATAGGCCAGATGTGCCTCGCTAGATGATATATGCGAAAAACCTGTTCCTCATCCTCTTGCCACGAAAGATTGGGGGGACGAAGCCCCCCTCCCTCTCCCTTAGAATGGTAGCGAGTCATCCTCGCTTGTTGAAGAAACTGAAGAACTGTTTTTCTTGGCTCCCATCTGCATTGAGTATGCAACGATGCTTGTGGAATACTTTTCCACTCCTTCCCGGTCAGTGTACTTACTGTAAGTGATTCTTCCCTCCACGTACAGTTCCTGACCTTTCTTCACATACTCGTTAACTGTATCAGCGAGTTTACCAAAGAACGTAACCTTATGCCAGTCGGTTTTCTCTTTGTCGCCGTAACCGGAGTTAGTGGCAAGGGACAGATTGGCAACTGTATCCCCTTTGCCTGTTTCATTAATGATGGGGTCTGCCCCAACGCGCCCTACTAATATTGCCTTATTCACATTCATCTTACATGACTCTCCTGTCGTGCCATTCTGGGTTGTACTTCTTTACCAACTTCCAAAGGGAGAGAGCATGATTGAACATGGTTTGAAATCTATTCACGTCTTCATGCTCCCATACGAGAACGCGGGGAGAACCCACGTCTATAAATACATTGAGCAACCTGCGACCACCCCCTAACCCTTGGGCATAGGCGGCAAGTTGGGTTCCATAGTCATCATACACCATTTTCTTTACGTTCGGTTGATCTGGAAACTCTTTGGTCTTGAAGTCTACCACCCATTCATCGTTGTGTAAATCAACCTTACCACCGTAACCGGAATGATGGGCAAATGCTTTTTCGGATACCCACGCCCCACCTTC
>Ga0080013_1001516_pt1 | contig 30482 bp, 47 predicted proteins | sample ETNvirenome_6_85_FD_69236 | JGI IMG/M metagenome (GOLD analysis project Ga0080013, IMG submission 69236) | Marine viral communities from the Pacific Ocean - ETNP_6_85 (SPADES assembly) (version 2) | ecosystem: Environmental > Aquatic > Marine > Oceanic | place: Pacific Ocean | collected 2013-06-19 | reverse complement strand
TGCTTCGTCTCTTTGCTCTTTCTGTTTGTTAATAATCGCTCTGTAATTTGGGTAGTCTAATGTACGTAAAATTAATTCTTTAACGTCTGGGTCATTAATATCACCAAAGATACCTTGGTTAGCTAACTGCAATGTTGTTGCAGCCAATGCAGATGAAGATTGTGGTAATGAACTACCAGCTGTTATTTCTACCTCGTACTCACCAAGCGTTAAATCACTTTTTATTGTGTCTATAGCTAACAACTCATTAGTCATCATATCTCTGTCATAAATATTTATTTGCATTTGACCCATTTCATCTGGCTGCATTGATGCAAACTTGCTACCACTAGCCATACGTATGATTCTAGGCTGATTATAGTATAGTTGTATTAATGTAACTGCTTTGTTGCTTATGCCAGATAAAAACATTTTAAAGTTGCGTTGTATTTCTCTAATAGAAGACATAGGCGACTCAATAAGGTCTCTAACCATTTGGCCACTATTAACACCAACAGGGCGTTCACCAGAAAGCATAATCTCATTTATACGGGCAATCTTGTATGCATCTTGTTTTAAATCTTGTATATGCTGTCTTACAATTTGTATATCTTGTGTAAGTTTATTTGTTACAAGGATAGGTGGTGTACCAGCACTACCAGGAACAGAGTAAACAATGTCAAAATTCTTTTCTAACGTATTGCGAGGGATAGACTCTTCTTGTACTACTAAGAAAGATTTGTACTTCATTAACAATTGCTGCAACTTGTAATATGCATCAATAATTTTATCTTGCGTGCTACAAAGATCTTCTACATCGCCGAACCCAACTAAGCTATCTGACTGTGTAGGACTAAAAGTTTCAAATGGAAAGCCAAAAGGATAATCAATAGGTTTGTCGTCTAAGATTTCTTTGTCAGAATAAATAATTAAGCGACCATTAGGATACTTAAAACGCTCTTCTGTCTTCATTTCTTTTTCTTGTCCAGAATCTTTATCTAATGGCACAAGGACAGTGTCGTCTTTTAAATAGCATTCCCATAAAACAATGTTTTCAGTCGTGTTAGAAGGAACCAAAGACCCTTCATTCATATAGCCTTGTGCATTGTTTTTTGTGCCGCCTTCTGAGTTCTCCATACTTACAACTAAGTCAGTTTGCTTTTCAGCAGCATCAGTAATTCTTGTAGACTCTGTAGTCAATTTATCAATTTTCTTTAAAATATCAGGTCTATTTTTATATTCATTAATAAGATCAAATCTACTAATATACCGCTTAATAAAAATATAATTGCAGTTTTCAATTGTGGTTGCATTTGGTTCAGGATAAAAATCAACTGGATTAACACGTTCTATACGAACATCTCCCAACCCATTATCAACAGACTGATTCCAAAATACTTTAGCAATACCGATTCCGTTTATAAGCCCATCACGTATAACTTTCTGTGAAATGTTATCCATGCCAGTATTCTTTTTAACGTTTTCCCAGCAATCGTTAAGTATGTCTGCAATCGATTCCAATTGTTGTAAATTATCAAATGTTTGATGTGATAAGTTTGCAGGCTTAACATTAGTTGTAATCATAGCGTCTAAAGCAGTTGTTGCCTTAGTCTCTACAATAGGCTTAATAATATTGTAATAAGAAGCGTCACTACCTTTAACAGGCATGCCATCTTTGCCATAACCAACAGTAGGAGCAATATTGCCTTTATAATATCTATCAAATTTAATAAATTTTTGATGGGTAGGGACACCGGTTGCCTTACTTTTCAGCTTGTTTAAGTATTCCAGAAATGGATTATCCATATATATATTTTAGTGTAGAACTAAGCACAAGACATTTTACTATAATTTATCAATAGTGCATCAAAGCAATTGGTAGTTATATACAGTAAAATGACTGTGACGCACTAAGCAATTTAAACTTTAAGTATGAAATTTATATATGGCAAACCCTTAAAGCTGAAAGATGACATTAAGTTAAAGTTTTACGTTGATGCTATTTATCCAGCAGGGCAATTAGGGTATCAAGAGCCACATTATAAGATTTTATTTGATGAAGCATATTTAGTTATTGCTGAGTCACTTGCTAAAGTTCTTTTTGAAGAAAAGGTTGTAAATAACGGTCATACTAAAGAGTCTGAAGGCACCTCTCAGGCTCGCAACCTTAAAAAAATGAATAAGGATGATCTTATTGCATTGGCCGCTGATATTGATTCAAGTGGAGACCTTACCAAATTAAGAAAAGATCAGTTAATAAAAATTATTGAAGGAAAGTAATTTTAAAGAATCAATAGATTATTTTGAAAATCAAATTATGGCAGGAGGCTATCAAGCATTATGGACAAAGATAAAAAAGAAGGATTTATGATTATCGTAGGAAAAGACGATAAAGGTAAAGAAGAAGTGATTGAGAAAAAAGAGGAAGTAGTTGAAGAGAAAAAAGAAAAACTACAGTTCACTCTTGAAGACTTTGGCGGGTACACGCCTATGGAATTGGTTTCTAAACTAGAGGAAGCCAAGGACGCTATTAGTAAAGGTAACGCAAAAGAGGCGATGATGGCTCTTGATAGTTGTATTGTTAGAATCTCAGGCAAAAAGCTTGATGAGGAAAAAGAATCAGCTGTTAATCGAGGGTACGAATATCAACTCGATAAAGCGCTATCTTAAATAAATCTTAGGAGGCACTAATGGCAGAAGACATCCAAGAGGAAGTCACAGAGGAGCAAGTCGAACAAGAAGCCACCCAAATTAGCTTTGGGCAAGGTAATGACGTAGACACTTCAAGTGACAATGCTGGACAAGTTGAAAGCAGCACAAATTCATGGGAAGGCGATAAAAGATACGAAGAGCATTGGTCAAAAGACCCTAATAAAATGTACGAATCTTTACGCTACCACGAAAAACGGCAAGGTGATTTTGACAAGCAGATTAATGATTATAAGAAGCAAGTCGAAGATCTTTCTAAGGTTCGTGACGACTATAATGCAGTTGAAGAGTTGTTCAATCATGAGCAAATTGGAAACGAACTTTTAGGAGTCATAAACAAATATAATAATGTCGAACCAGAGCAAGCGGTTAAACAAGAAGATCCAAACGTAAGTCAGTTAAATGAGTTAGTAAGCTGGAAATCTAATATAGAAGAGCAGGCATTAAATAGTTATTACAAGCAGCAGGAAGACGCTCAGATTACTGAGATTGATCAACTAGCAAGCAAGTATAACTTAAAATATGATAAGCAACAGTTTATCGAGCACATGAATCAAGGTAATATACCTCGAGAATATTGGTCTCGATATTTTAAGTCTGAAGCTTTGCCAACAATATTAGAAGCTAATTCTGCCTTATCAGCAGAAAATGCACTAAAAAAATCAGCAAATACACAAAGTTTAGCTACTGGCGCCAATAAGCAGAGACCTGCTATGGGTGGTGATTCTACTTATAAATCAGCTCTGGATAAGATTTTAAATCAATAAAAGGAGAATAAAATGGCTTTATCAACAGACCAGCTAAACGAAGCTTTATCCGTAGCACATGATGCAATACGTACGGAGATTCCAGATCAATTTGGACAGGCAAACGCACTTTTTAATAAGCTTTCAAAAAAACCAAACTTAGAATATGTATCAGGCGGTACACAAATTAAACAACCAGTTGAAATCGCAGAAAATCAATCTGAAGGTTTTTACGACGGTGGTTTTGGTGTTATTGATACCTCAGCTAACCAGCAATTAAGTTTTGCTACTTTCGATTTCAAATATTTTTACCACAACGTATCTTTCACTTTGGAAGACTTCACTAAGACTGACAACACAGCAAACGCTGTTAAGTCTTTGATCGTTGCTAAAATCGAAGGTGCTAAAAATAAGGCTACTCGTACATTATCATCAGCTATGTATGGTTCTGGTTCAGATTCTAGCGGTAACGCTTTAAACGGATTCGGTGATATTTTTGCAGCTTCCGGTACAGCTTATGGTGGAATTACTAACACTGACTTAGATGACAGTACTACTTGGTTAACTGAAATTGATACATCTACTAACACAATTAACTACTCTAACTTAAACGAAGTTGTTCGTAAGCTAGTTGCTCGTGGTCAAAGATATGGTAACGACATCGGTTCTTATGCACCAGATATGATGGTTTCTAACTCATTCGTACAGGCTAAGTTTTTAGCTTCTCAGCAATCAAATCAGCGTTTTATCGACAGTGAAGATTTAGCTGCTGGATTTGCAGGATGCAAGTTCAACAACATCAACTGGTTCGTAGACGAATACAGCCCAGGATCAGCTGACGGTTCTACTGCTGACAACGACTTGTATATCTTATCAACTCCAACGTTGAAAATGTGCTACAAGTATGGCTTTGAAGGTAAGACTGCACCAATGGATTTCAATTCTAGAATTCCTAACCAAGCAATTCAAACTAACCAAACTTTCTTAGTTGGCAACATGGTTTGTACCGCTCGTCGTTATAACGGTGTATTTAAGTCATTAACAGCTTAAAAATTTATTAGAAAGGAGAAAAAAAAATGGCATTTATTCAATCAATCGACACAGACGATTTAACAAGCCCAAGCTCAACTCGTAAATACGACTTAGGCGCACAATATGTTGATGTATCTGTTTCAGGTGCAATTAAACCAGAATACGTTTACATCAAGTCACACGGAGCACTTACACAGTATCAACCGTACCAGCTTTCTACTTCCAATACCGCAGGTAGTGAAGTTATTTCAAAAGCACCAGCTACAACTGACTCAGGAGCAACTGTAGTTGCACCACAAGTTGCAGTAACTTCAGGTTACTATTGCTGGGCGCCATACAAAGGAAGTGTAACTGTAAAAACTACTGATACATTTGCTGCTGGCGACTTTGCTGAAGTACTTAACTCAGGTACTGGATTAAAATTAGACGGTGGATCTTCTGGTTCTACTGCTGAAGGCGCACAATCTGTAGGAATTGCTTCTACTGCTACAAGCGGTGGATCAGCTACTGTTGTATTGTCTGGAAATAAGGTTAAGATCGCAGCATCTTAATAATATTCATGGGTGGTGGCTATATGCCACTGCCCATTTTTAATTATGTCTAACTTTCAAGATATTAAAGCACAAACAGGTATAAAGTTTTTCAAATCGTCCGGCACTGGTACGGATGCAGATCCTTTTATTCCTGAAATGGTGACAAGTACAACGCCAGGTGAAGTAACTAGTATTACTAATTTTAATGTAACCGTAGCAGATAGCAGCACACAGGTTTTAGCGGCTAACTCAAACAGAAAATTACTAATATTGGTTAACGATAGCGATGAAGCTATCTATGTATCTTTAGGCGCAACAGCCACATTAAATAACGGAATACGCCTAAATTCTAATGGAGGATCTGTTGCACTAGATGATCCTATATATAAAGGTGTTGTAAATGCCATATCTGTTAGTGGAAGTAAAAAAATAGTAGGTATTGAAGGATGACATTTATATATAATCCCGATCAAGGCGCAGCGGGTGCAGATAAGTTTTTATCTTCATTAGGTTTTAACACAGGAAACGGCGTTTTAACTGCGACTATGAATGACGCATCGACTGTTACTACTGATTTAGATGGTCGTTTTTTAGCTGATGTAGTTGATGACACAAGCCCACAACTAGGTGGAAATCTAGATCTAAATAATAGTGATATTACAGGCACAGGAAATATTAATATTACAGGCGCAGGCACATTGTCAGGCAACTTAACCGTTGATACTAATACGTTATATGTAGATTCTTCTAATAATAAAGTGGGCATTGGCACTACTACATTGGCAGAAGCGCTAACTGTTAATGGCGCTGTTGAAGCTGAAAACTTTATTGGTGGATTGATAGGTGAGGTGCAATTTAAGGCTAAAGCAGGCGAAGATATAACAAAGGGTGACCCTTTATATATATCTGGCGTATCAGGAACTACGCCTATAGTTAACATTGCTGATGCAGACGACGCTAATAAGATGCCAGCTTTTGGCTTAGCTGAAAATACAGTTTCAAATAATGCAGCTCTTAGAGTAGTAACTTTTGGAACATTGCCTTCAATTGACACAAGTTCATTTAGTTTAGGTGATATTTTATATATATCAACGTCTGGCACTCTTACAGCTACAAAGCCAACAGGCGAATCAGCTTTAGTGCAAAACATTGGTATAGTTCAAAGAGTACATGCAAGTTCTGGCTCAATAAAAGTCGGTGGTGCAGGGCGCACAAACGACATTCCTAATCTAGATGATGGCAATGTATTTATAGGAAATGGAAGCAATGTTCCAGAGGCTAGAGCATTAACTCTTGATGACATATCTGAGACAGGTAGCAACAAACATTTTACAGCCAGTGATAATACTAAATTAGATGGTATAGCAACTGGCGCAGAAGTTAACGTAAAATCTAACTGGAATGAAACAGATTCAGGTGATGACTCTTTTATACAAAATAAACCCACAACTATTACAAGTGCAGAACAAACAAAGTTAGGTCATATAACAGTTGCACAGGCAGTTGATTTAGACACTATGGAATCTAACGTAACGACTAATAATGCAAAGGTGACAAACGCAACACACTCAGGTGATGTTACAGGGTCAGGAGCGTTAACAATAGCAAATGAAGCCGTAACAAATGCAAAAATGGCACATCTTGCTACAGGTACAGTTAAAGCACGTACTTCAGCCGGGACCGGCGATGTTGAGGACATAGCAATTGCAACGACATTTAAAACAGCTTTAAGCTTAGTTAAAGGTGATGTTGGCTTAGGAAATGTATCTAATACAGATACGACAAATGCAAGTAATATATCTAGTGGAACATTAGCAGAGGCACGATTGCCAAGTATTGATGCAGATAACACAACAATTAGTGATTTAACGGTAACTAATTTAAAGTCTGGTGTGCTTGATACTGACCTAGCCAGTGTTAGTGCTAGTGATGACACAATACCAAGTGCAAAAGCAGTTAAGGCTTATGTCGATGCACAAATAGCAGCAAACGCAACACAATACTATGCGTAGGAGGAAAAATGTTAGTTAGTGAAGTTTTAGATAGAATAAATACAGCATTAGGAATGCCAGACGATCTTACTGGTAAAAATGCAAATACATTATTTACAAATAAACGTATTGTTGAACAATTAAAAAATGCATTGGATCTTTATGCATCAACAGTAAAAGGTATAGAGGATATTTTTAGTACACCTCTAGAGTTAGACACTCGAGTTGCTATAGCGCCAAGTGACGCTATTAGATCGCAGGCATACAGATTTACATACATATGGAGAGACGGCCGTAAGTACCCGCTAAACTATAAGGATCTAAACAAGGTTAACACTGAGTTTTCTTATGGAACATATGCGGGAATCCCTAGATTTTTTTGTGTATGGAACGATGAAATAACAGTTTATCCAGACAACAGTGGAACGCCTAACGCGACAACAGTAAGCGGATCTTTAAGTGACAGTGCAACAACAATTTCTGTTGGCTCTACAAGTGGTTTCCCAGAACTTAATGGGCGGATTACAATTAATAATGAAAAGATAAGGTACACACATAAATCGTCAACGACGTTTACTGGATGTACTCGTGGCGTAGAAGGTACAACCGCAGCAGGGCACAGCGACACTAACGTAGTGACTGAAAATAATTTAGTTATGTATTATAGAAAAAAGCATTTTGTTATTACAGTCGATGGGAATGATGACATTTCACAAGCTCAACTAGATAAAGAAATGGAAATACCTGATGAACACGTAGAACCAATTGTTGATATGGTCGCTTATAAGCTACTAAGTAAAATTGATGCTGAAAGGGCGTTGCCATATAAAATTGATGCAGGAGCATTTTACGCTCAGGCTAAACGTGACATACAGGCTGGATACGGGCAGATTGTAAACGGAACAATGATCGGACATGCTTATGACTGGGAAGTAGACAATGTGGAGGTTAATCTTTGACGTTTGTTATTGAGTCTTATCAGTCTAAAGGTTTAAGAGATGACAAAGGACGCAAGTTTGTCCCAGCCGACTATTTCTTTAATATAGAAAACATGAACTATGACGGCATTACAGGTTGTCAAAGAATAAAGGCTCCAAGTGTAGAATATAATGTTGGATCTCATCGTATAGATGGCATGACTCAATTTAGATACATAAACAGTACTGGTCAATTTGTGACTGAAAATATTTGTGTACAAAACGGTGCAATTATTAAAAACTTTTTATCTTCACCTTCTACTGTATACACAGGTCTGACAGCACAAAAAAAATGCACTTTTGCTATATTAAACGACAAGCTATTTATTTCAAATGGAACTGATTACCCATTAGTATACGACGGCACCTATGTTAAAGAGATGGGAGCGCCAACAGCCAAAGATTTACTGGTTACAGGTAGTTTATCTGGAGTCTATTACTATGCAATGACATACGTAATTGATAGCGTAGAGACTGTTATCGGAACAAAAAGTAATACTGTAACAGTAAGTAGTAAAAAAATTGATTTAGATTTACCTATTGGTGTTAGCAATTGTACTGCACGTAAAATATACAGAACAACAGCAGGTGGATCATCTTTAAAGTTAGTAGCAACTATAAGTGACAATACAACCTTAACCTATCAAGATAATATAGCTGATGGATCATTAGGAGCCACAATTCCAAGTACGAATAGCTCATGCCCTACGCCACAGTTTATTACGGTTAAAGACGAAAAACTAATTGGTGCAGTTAATACAAACCGGCCAAATTATCTTTATGTTACTGAAGTTGAAATAGAAGTGTTTTTTAATACATCAGGAGTTTATGACGTGTCAGGCGTAGGTAATGACAATACTGCTTTGACAGGGCTAGTAGAAGATTATAATCAAATAGTCGTCTTTTCTGAAAGACACATATATATAGCTGATACATCTGGGCTAGTAACTACAGTACAGCAAACAACATCTAACGTTGGTTGCGCTGATGGGTTTAGTGTTACTCGAATACCAGAAAACGGGCAAACTCCTGGCGGTATAATGTTTGTGTCTAATCTATACGACGTTCGTATTTTTAGCGGTAATATAGCAACAAATTTAGCGACATCGTTTGATAACTTACGCACAAACAACTATTCTATACAGCTTAATAAAGATAGCTTTGCCAACCAGCTTAAGGATAATCCACTACATGCTGGGTTTCACGATTACAAATATCATTTAATTGCTGAAACATTTATGTATGTGTATGACATTAGAATTGCTGGATGGACTAAATATTTTATTAAGACTACTTCGTATAGTCCTGAGTATTGGGTATTTGGTAAGCTTGGCCAAGATTTTTATGTTGCACAAAAAAACGCAGGTATTGTTGAGCAAATGTACAATGACACAAAATATAGAAATGAACAGCTTACAGCATTTTTTGAAACACCTGAAATTGCAGTTGATACTCTTGATAAGTATTTTTCACAGCTTTACATTTATTATGATAAATCAGGCTCAAACACGTTAACTGCTATAGCTACAATTAATAGTGACCAAACAAAAACGGCAACAATAACTTATACCGGTGCATTTTATGCTTCTGATTACTATAACGAAGACTATTATAACGTTACTGATGATGAAGAAGATTATAGCCTCATGCATTTAGATCGCTATGGTAAGTGGATGCGATTTAAGATTTCTACACAAACACAAGCAAGTATTAAGGGTTGGAAGTTAGTTGGAAGGGCTATAAGTAATAAAGAGTTATGAGTAAATTAAAAAAAGATATACATCAGATAATAGATAAAGCAGAGGCTATAATTGCAGCTGGGGAGCCAGTAGTGATGCCTTTAACACATCGTTTTACTGATGGCATGTACATAAGAGAGATATTTATGCCGGCAGGCACATTACTGACATCTAAAATACACAAAACAAATCATCCGTATGTAGTTACTAAAGGTAAATGTAAAGTTTTTGACGGCACAAAAATAGAAGATATTGTTGGTCCACACACAGGCATAACAAAACCTAATACAAGACGCCTCTTGTATATAGAGGAAGACACAACCTGGCTTACATTTCATGCAACAGATAAAACAGATGTTGATGAGATAGAAAAAGAAATTATAGAAGATAGAGACAATAATTTACTTGATAAAGAATTATTTGAACAATTTAACAATGTAAATCGCCAGAGTAATAAATATATTAATAAAAATAAGGAGGAATTATTATGTCATGGGCAGCAATAGGAGCCGCAGCAGCAGGAGCAGCAGTATCTGCACTTTCGGCTTCGGAACAACAAAAAGCACAACAAAAAGCATTAGAACAACAAACAGAGGCGCAAGTTAAACTTAGTGAAGAACAATTAGCTCAACAAAAAGAACAAGTTGAAAGACAGTTTGCACAAGAGTTAGCAATGTTAACCGGAACACAAGCTGGTCAAGAGGAAGCGTTAGGTAGAGCCCAACAAAGAGAAGCTTCAGGTATTGCACAATTTTTAGCGGCTACAGAAGGAGCTCCCGAAGAAGTAGGGCGTTTGCAGCAAATAATAAGAGAACAGCAATTACCTGAGCAACAACAAGCATTGCGTCGTGCTAAATTAGCACAAACACAACAGGGAGTACGTGGCCCTGAAGCCGCATTATTACAACAGATGCAAGCAAGAGAGCTTGGTAAACAATTAGGTTTAGAGGTAGAAAAAATAGGCTTAGAAGAGGCGATGAGAAGACAAAGGTCAAGAGAACAGTTTTCTGGCGCACAAGCTTTAGCTGCACAAGCGGCAACACTAAGGCCGGTTCAAAAAGTTAACGAAGCAAAAATAGACGAAACTATTGAGAAGCAAAAAGGTAAAAAGGCAACAGAGGCAGAAAAAAAAGCTTTGCAAGGTTACTATTCAGTCGCAGGTACATTAGGAGATAAAAGTTTTAGTGGAGATTATTATTTAACGCCCGAAGACGAAATAGCGGTAGATCAAATGAAGGAGATTGGTAAATATGGCCTCTAGAAATCAAGTAAATATACAGCCACCATCTATGCAACCAAGTCGTGAACAAATTACTGCTGACTTTGTTGCAAGCGGCCAACCTATTGAACAGCCTGGACCAAATCCATTAGCAGAAATTGCTGGTGGAATATCAGAAGCTGGTATGGGAATCCTTAAAGGTATTGGGGATTTTATTAATACACAAAAAGAGACCCCGGAAGGCAGATATCTTTTAACAAATATGCTAGCAGGTATCACAGTTGGTTTAGGTGCTGACCCACAAGTAGGTGCAAATTTAGTACAAGCAGGTCAGAAGCAATATCAAATAGGCTTGCAAGAACAGCAGCAAGGCATTGCACTAGAGCAAAAAACAGCAGCAGAAGCAAAAAAAGCAGAATTAGCAAGTATAGAAAAACTAAAAGAAGAAGAAAGAAAAGCACGTAGAGATCTTGCAACGAGAGGCTACAAACCTACATTAACTGATGACCCTAATTTGTCACCAGATTTAATAATAGAGTTTACAAGCCCTGTTAGTAACGAACCTATACAGTTTGTAAATCAAACAGAAGCAACAAAAAGACAAGTAGATGTTTTTCAAGATGGCCAAAAAACAAAAATGTATGCCAACAGTGTTGAAGATGCTAGAAAAATTAAAGATATTAATGAATCCTCTGAAAAAATTGATCGTTTAACTACAAGTTTAATTGAGAATAGAAAAAAATATACTGGTGGAGTATTAGCCCCAAAATTAAAAGCAAAAATGAATCAAGACATTACAGATTTAAGATTAGCTTATAAAAAAATGGCACAATTAGGGGTTATATCTGAATCCGACGTTAAAAACTTTATTGAAAAAGCATTACCAGATCCAACACGTATCACATTAAGACAAAACATAGTCGAATCAGAATTACAAAACTTTAGACAACGTGCATTAGAAGATCGTGACACAGCTTATGAAGCTAGAGTTTATAATTTTCAAAAACCTATTAATCCTATAATAGAACAGGAAAAAAATGAAAGTGATATTCAATTTGATACACAAGGAAATGTTATAGTCCCTGAAAATTTACCAAGATTAACAACAGGGGCCAGAATTATAGGGGTTAAAGATGCCAATATTTGATATACAGATACCTAGTGGCAAAATAATTTCTATTGAATCTGATAACCCACCAACACAGAAAGAGATAGATGAAGCAACTATGATAGTTGAAGGGCAACAAGTAGATCCTTTAAGAGCTTCACTAGGTGAAGAACAAGTTCCGTTAGCTCCAACACGATTAGATCGTGAGTTAACAGAAAGAGAAAAAAAGAATTTAAGAGTATTGCGTCAAATTGCAACACAAGCACCGGCAGCAGCCGCAGCTTTTGCAACTGGGGGGATATCAATTCCCGCTCAGGCTGGAATTCAAGGATTACTTACAGCAGGTGGGACTTTATTAGAAAAAGCCATTACGCCAGAAGAACAAAAAGTTACTGGGGAAAGCCCTTTAAAAGAGGCTGGAATAACAGGATTAACGGCAGCGGGACTAGAAGCAGCGTTACCAATAGCGGGCAAGGTACTAAGTAAAACTGCTAGGCAGGCAGCTAAATTAATAAAAAAGGGGCCGGAGCAAATTTTAAAGCGTAGTACACAGATTGAGAAGCAGGCCGTTGATAAAATTATTGATAATCCAGAATTGTTTACAGCTCAAAAAAATGAAAACTTAGCAGACGACATATTTGAAGACTTAAAAAAAGTAAAGCAAGTCGCCAGTGATGAGTATGAAGCGTCACTAGATGCATTACCAGAATCATTTAAAAAAGCTAAATATAAAAATTTAAACAGAGGGTTAAAAGAGGCCGTTGGAAGTAAAAGTTTAAAAGATTTATCTAAGAAATATGAATCAATACAAAAAGATTTACTAGAAGATATAGACGAAAACTTACTAGAAAACGTAATAGAGGGCGATAGATTAACACTAAAAGAATTCATAATTTTAAATCGTTCTTTAGGAAATATTGAAAGAATGACCCCTAGTTCAAGACTCCAGCCAGACGTAATTAATACATTTTCAAAAATTAAAACTACAATAAAAAATAACATGGCAGCAACAGAAAAAATAAAAGATATAAATAAAAGATATGCAGAAAAAATACAACCGGTTAAAAATATTGAAAAAAAATTAACGTCTTATGACGCACAGGGAAATCAAATTATAGAAGATAGTAAAGTTATTACATTGATCGATGATGCAAAAAAAATATTAAGAGATAAAAGAACTAAAAAACAAACACAATTTAAAGACCTTAATCAAATAGGTAAGATTTTAGGGGAAAAAAATAAATATTCAAACATATTAGAAGATGAAGCCGTCAAAGATTTAGTACAGGAAGGAATGGCAAAATCCAAATTGTCACTTAGCGAGTTAGGGATATTAGGAAGTTTAGGATTAGGGATAAGCCCTGTAATTACAGCAGCAATGGGGCCAACATTGTATGGATTAAGACTAAGCGGAGCAACTGAGAAGTTAATAGAGACGGCGGCCAAACTAAGACGCCCAGTGAAAGAACAAATAAAGCCAAGTGTTATAAGTCAAATAGGGCAAGCAATATCAACTGGACGTAAAGTAACAAGCCCAGTTATAAGTAGGCAATTAGGCGGTTACTTAACACCAGAAACAACAGAAGAGATAAAACAAGAAAGGAGAATAAAATAATATGGGAGTACCAACAGCAGGCGATTTTAATAAATGGGATGGGACAAAGTTTACTAACACTGACTGGGATCAAAATATAGACAAAACAGTCGAAATTTTAGCAAACGGTAATTACGATTTAAATGTAAGTCAGATTACAGCCTCCACTTATGTAGGCATACCATCAGATCAATTTTCAACTATAACAGCAGGGGAAAATCTAACGGCAGGTAATGTGCTTAGGGTTAGTAGCGGACAGGCATTTAAAGCTGACAATACAACAAGTGCAGGCGTGACATCTATTATTGGTGTATGTAACACAACTGTAAGCTCTGGCGCGACTGTTAAAATTGACTATGGTTTTTATAATTCTTTTAGTTCACTAACAGCAGGGTCTACATACTACATAGGCACTTCCGGCGGTATTACCGCAACAAAGCCTAGTTTATATCCTTTTGAAGTTGGTCGTGCAGTATCTGCCACAAGAATTAACTTTCAATTTCATGAAGATGACAAGCCTACAGGAACAATTATTTCTACGGCTTTGACTTCTGCTCCAAAAGGTTATTTAGAGTGTGACGGATCAAATGTTAATAGGACAACACACGCTAGATTATTTGGCGATATAGGCGTTATATATGGTAATGGTGATGGTAGTAGTACATTTACATTACCTGACTATAGAGGTCGTTTTTTACGTGGGTTTGACAATGGCGCAGGAACAGACCCAGGCGCCGCATCACGTACTGATCGAGGCGATGGCACGACAGGCGATGTGGTTGGTACTAAGCAAGATGATGCATTCCAAGGTCACGTACATAATTGGTTAGCAACATTCTCATTGAATTCAGGAGGCGGAGGACATATCGACCTAGATGATGGTAACCCCGCGGCTTATATACCAACTTCTTATCAAAAAGATTACGTGTCAGATGGTACAAATGGAACTCCAAGAATAACTACAGAAACAAGGCCAACTAATATTAATGTAATGTACTGCATTAAGCTATAGGGAGAAATTAATGATTGAAATAAAAAAAAGCGAAAACATAAACATTAGTGAAGAACTTATACAAGCGGATATAGACCAGTATACTAAGGATTTAGAAAATTGGCGTAAAAGTGAAGGTATTGCAAAGCCATATCCAAATTATTTAATTGTTCAGTCTATTGTTGCAAATGATGAAGAATGGAAATTTATAGATGACAAAGCCGAAGATGACAACATATCTCATGACGATCTAGTCGATATTAGTAATAAAAATTATGATTATAAATATGCAAGAAGTCGTGAATATGGATCAGCTAAAGAACAAATTGAATTTATTACTGAAAACGGCTTAGATGCCTGGCAAGCTAAAGTAACTGAAATAAAAAATAAATATCCTAAATCGAGTAGCTAATGGAATTGTTGCTAACTTACTTTTCTGACAATATGGATTCGTCTGCAATGACGATTTTTAATTTGTTACTTATGCTATACGTTGTACAAAAGTTTTTTATCAGTAAAAGTGAATTTAAAGTGTATAGTACTAAGATGGAGAGTGATTTGCGTTATCGTATTGAAGAGCTCGAAGATCGTACAAAACAAAACGAGTCGTCTATTAACGAGGTCAAAAATCTTATGCTTGAGACAGGTAAAGAAATAGAGACTATGTTTAGACAGCTTCGTGATGATTATAAAGACATTAATACACGCCTAAGTACAATAGAGGGTTATTTAACTAAGGCTAAAGCCTTAACATAAATTAGTTTTAAGTACTAAATCTACGAGATCATTGGCGGTCCCCCACCCACATATGCCGCCAGCATCTTGTACGTTACCTAAAAACTGTTCTTGCAATTGTGTTGGTTTTTTTTTGTATCGTTTAACCTCATAAGCAAAAAACTTACCGTCGCCAGTAAAGCCTAAAATATCACTAGAACCTGCATGACCAAACTTAACAACACGTGGTCCACGTTTAGAATCATATTTTGCCATACCAACATTGTTGCGCCAGGCAGTTACGTTACACTCATGCAGTATTGCTAGACATCGCTGAAGCTGTTGGGACTCTGTTAAGTGCTTGTTTAAATCTTCGTTTATTTTCATTTTTTTAGTGTGTACTCTACAGAATCTGTTTCATGCTGATAAATGTCATCTATCAAGTTTTTACTTATCGTTAGCAGCCTTTTAAGTATCTGATCTTTATCTTTGCCGGTTATTGTCAGTTGTAACTTCATGTTATTGATGGCTATTGTTTCTTACCTTGTAAAATTTATAAGCAACCAATGGTATTGTCGCAATAAATAAATATTTTTTAATTTTGGGCAAATAAAACATCTAATTGATCTTCCTTTGCACCGTTGGCTAAAAAGTCTTTAATTTTTTGTGTCATGTCTAAGTGTATTTGTTTCTTTTTTGTTTTTTCATGCTCAGGCATAGCTAACGTAAATTTGTCTGGCGTTTTGTATGCGTCTGATTTTACAGCCTTCAATGTCTCTTTGACTTCAGGTAATACTGGCATACGAGGAATTGTTTTGTTGTAGTCCGAATAAAAGTTTCGATCATAAAGCCGTTTAAAAAGCCTAGATAGATTATCGTTACTCTCAGTATTGAGTTCTGTCCAAAACGTCTGTGCCATATGCTCATTAAATTTTAAGTTTCTATCTCTAAACATTTTTTTTATTGAAATATAAAATCGTTTTTCTTTATTGTTCATTTCTGTACCTTCCAATTAAAATGGCGTAAAATCATCAACATTTATTTTTCCATTGCCTTCGACTAAAGCTTTTTGCATGTCCTCTTTTAAAAGTCGCTGATTAAATTCAGTAGCGGTTTCGTATTTTGGCTTGCTAGTTTTAGCGGCTTTAAGTAGCCAGCTACGTAGTGCTTTATAGTGTGACTTATATTTACGTGGGTGGTCTTCAAGGTAGCTATCTAGCTGCATAATCTGTGTTTGGACAGTCTGTGTGGTGTATTCAGTAACTAGCTTGTCATATTCTTTTTGCTGTATCTGTACGTTGTCACAATCTGTAACTCCAACAAGAGTTAAATTTATAAAACTTTTTTTTATATTTATATTTTTTTTATATTCATTATTTATAGTATTAATACTTGTATTATTATACTGGTCATTTTTGCCTATACCCCTATGCGCATTTTTGCCTATACCCCTATGCGCATTTTTGACTATAGGTATAGTCACTTTTGAATTAAGGTAAAGCTTACGTTCAGTAATTTCGTTATTTTCATCACGAATTAAAATATTTTTTAAAAATCCATGTTCAACTAAATTACTTACAGCCCTTGTTATTGTACTCACAGATTTACTAAAAACCCTTGCAAAATACTTGTTTGACGCATTGCAGTAGCCATTCTTATTAGTTAGTGCAGTAATGTCGCTATATAATACTTTTTCAAAACAAGATAAGTCTTTACTGTATCTAACATCCGCCGTGATTATACTGTAGTAATTAGGATTTTCTTTAATCATAGTGAATCACTTACAAACTCAGCAGCTGAATCATCAAGCATTAATTCTTGAACCTTTTTGTACCAGACACGCATTTGAGCAACACTAGGATCACGCCCTTTTACAGTCAAATTGTTTATGTCATCACACCAACTATCATTCTTGTCCCAATAGGTGGCTTTTTTAAGCAAGTCTTTTTTTTGTTCGGGCGTGTGGTTTTTCAGTAGGTCATGTATTGTTGTTTTAGCTTTAGTTACATCGTCAGCATTGTCTTTTGGTTTATCAGTTTTAGTGTATTTTTGAGTTGATTCTTGTGTTTTTTTCTCATCTTTTTGGTGTGTGTTAGTTGTATCTGCATCCTTGTTATCGTCAATACAAAAAAGACCATTAAGTGCATATTTTCTAGCGTATGAAGAAGTTGACCCAGTTATTTGTGAATCATCCATACCCTTTTTGGTTTGTGATTCCCTAGCGATACCTGTTGCGCTGATTGATTCTTTTCCGTCAGATATTGTTGCGGTTGCCTTAATGTAAAAGCGGTCGCCAACCATAGAAATGTCGTCAGTTATTACTAACGTATAGCCGTTTAGGTGTGGCTTTAAAGCTTCAAGAATATCTTCACAGGATCGATACTTATAGTTTCCAAAGTTGTTTGTTTGTCCTTTTGGAGCTTTTAGTTCACGCTGAATCTTTGCTAAGCCTTCATGAATTGATTTACTCATTTTTCTACCTCGATTTTTATTTTGTAATCTTCATCGCAATATAATTCATACATATCCGGGTGTTCTTTTTTAAATTTAGATAAATTAAACTTATCTTTTTTTTGTAAGCGCAATCTATGACCACTGCTATGCATTTCATTTTCGTGTGTCTTAGCTAGATATGGCATAAGCATGTATTTTTTGTTTTCTATTTCTTCCTTGTAATAAGACATAGCGTTTAATACTTGTTTATATTTCTCCTGTAGACCTATAAGCTTCCTAGCTTCTTTTTCCCACATTCTTACGGGCACCATTAGAATGGCACCTCATCATTTATTTTCATATTTTGTGTTACTATCTGTGGACTGTAGACATAAGCTCGCCCGTCTTTGTAGATAATATCTTCATAACCTGTGTTCACGTGTGTGTATTCTTGTTTCATTTTTTATTCACCCTTTCGACTGCCTCTATGAGTGCAGTAATAGCAATATCGATATCCTTTGGATCTTCTACATTTGGCACATTTTTAAAGTGCGCTCTTAACATGCGCAATCCATAGCTTCGTCTTTGCATTCAACGCAATCGTATTTGTTGTTATATTCATTGGTCAAAAAATCTAATTGCCTATCCCAATTCATTTGTTAGCTCCAAGAAGATGTTATACGGCTGTTTGATTTTTTGAGTTTTAGTGGTTATCATTGTGTTATACCTTTCGTTTAATAAAAGCTTTTTAAGTGGTTGCGATTATTAACGTTATATTTTTTTTAGAGTCGGGTGCTACTAACACTCGACTTTTGCTTTTTATATGTGACCTGTTAAGGTCGTGGATCCCTCTTCACCTTCTTTCTTTTTTTGAATAACGATAAGTCAATATGTACTTTAAATATCCTCTACGCCTGCTCGTCGCAGTACCATTTGGTATGGTGCGCTAGGACTCTTATTCCCCTTAGCCCAGTTATAGAAACTCATATCACTAATATACGTGTTTAAAGATTCCATACTCAAGGTGTTTATTAACAATTTGTTAGCTGGGGTGTTAATTTGTTTAAGTTTCATCGTTTCTCCTTAGCCTACATTATAACCTGGGATATCCCGCACATCAAGAAAAATAATATGTAATAAATATACTTGCTGCACCTAGCCAGCATATTAGTATAATTAGTAGTGCGGTATAGTGATCTGCCCTCGGGGACCCTTTTAAATCATCTTGTTTAAATCCATATAAATATAAATAGTCGTTTGTTTCTTTTATTTTTTTATCAATATTTTTGATTGTTTGATCTAGTTCTTCTAATGAAATTTGCCCTGGTAAAGGTAAAGGCTCTTTTCTAGTTTTTATTGGGGTCATTTTTTTATCATACTTCATTTATTAAACTCCCGTTAGTTAAAAAATACCAAAGCAACATCCAGATTAAGAATTGTGCAAAGGCTAATAGTTTATATAGTTGCTGCATCGACGTATGTGCTTTCCATCATTAACGTTGACCACTCATCATTATCGAGTTCATAGCAAAACTCCTCTGCTTCAAGCCATATAAGATAGCTGTAGTTGTATGCCCACACGTTTTCGTTAGTCTTCTCTTTGTAAATTAAAGTTTTGTCAATTAGTTTGAAAAAGGAATGCTTGGCTAAGTCATACGCGTTGTTTTCATTTGAATTGTATTTATATGTTGTTATCATTATCTTTAGTTCCTTTCAGTAACACACAGTATTGGAATTATTTTGTAGCCCTAGTCATTTTCCCTACCAATATCTAGGGCTACTACACACACCTGGCTTTATATTTCTAGATCATGGACAAACTCATATAAAAAATCGTGAGCCTGTTCTTTTACTTCTTCGTCACCGAACGCTAATGCATCGATATACTCTAAAACTTGGGTTTTCATTTTTGTCTCCTATTTAAATACCTTAGTAAAATTTATTACGCCTTGGTTGATCTCTGTAATCTCGTAATCGAAATCCACCAGTTCTGCGTTTATAATTGCTTGTTTCATTTCTTTCTCCTTTGTTTTTTGGGATGAATATATAATACGTTCAATAAACGTATAAATCAAGACTTTTTATATTGAAATAATTTCATACATACGTATGTTGAACGTATAGTTATTTTGTGTGATAATATATAGGTGATGAAAAAACATGAACATAACATTGATCTATATAAACAATTAAGAAATGAAGGTATGAGTTGGGCTGAAATTGCTGGACACTTACAGATACCACAAACAAGTATTATTACTTGGATTAAGACTAATTTTGATGAAATTGTTATATATGATTACATAAACAAATAGACTTAAGTTTGATTTAGCCTTTAATTTGGTTTAAATTAGAAGTAGAAGTGTTTGCGTACTTTTACAAATGTTATGAAAAAAAATACGCAACTACTAGCCCGAATAGAGAAAATACCAATAAAAGATTTACGTAATAACGTTGGTCAGTTACAAGATTTAGGGGTGCCCGCTAATCCGCGTCGTATTGATAAGCATAAATTTAACAAATTAAAGACAAGTTTATTTGATAAGGATCTTAACGAAATAAAAGAGTTATTAGTTATTCCTCATAATGATACTTACGTTGTTTTGTCAGGCAATATGCGTTTAAAAGCCTATAAAGAGTTAGATTACAGGCATATTAAGTGTAAAGTTATTGATCCTGAAGTTGATCCACAAACTTTGCAGAAAATCATTATCGTTGAAAATACTAATTATGGTTCTTGGGATGACGATTTATTGCTGAATCTCTTTGATGCTCAAAATCTCCTTGATTGGGGCGTAGAATTACCAGAATTGGATATTGACTTAATACCCGAAGAAACGCAAGGTGATGATGATGTACCAGAATCAGCCCCAGCAATTACAGTTAAAGGTGACTTGTATATATTGGGTGAACATCGATTGTTATGTGGTGATTCAACCATGATTGATGATGTTGAAAAGTTAATGGATGGTCAAAAGGCTGATATGGTTTTTACCAGCCCCCCATATAACGGCGATACGCATCTTGATTACGGAAATGGTGATAATAAAAAGCTATACGAAAACAACACGGACAAATGGACAAGCCAAGAATATATAGATTTTTGTTATGATGTTTTAAAAAACTTATTTATTAAGACAGACGGTTTTATATTTTGGAATGTCATGTATAACGCCAAGTCAAGATTTGAATACATTAAATGTATAGAGCCTTTTGCCGAGAAATTATGGGAGACTATTGGCTGGAAAAAAACAGGGATGCCCTTATCAAATGGACTAACAAGAAATTTTGAATTTATATTTTGTTTTAAAAATGGAGAAAGAAAGCACTTATCAGAAGAATTTAAAACAGAGTCAAATCATTGGGATATTTCCAATATAGGTTCTCAAGACAAAAAGAATCACAGGGCTTGCTTTCCTGTTGAGTTGCCCGAAAAAGGGATAGAGTTAGGAAGCGAAGCAAATCAGATAATTTTAGAGCCTTTCTGCGGTTCAGGCTCAACCCTCATCGCCTGTGAAAAAACTAAACGTAAATGCTATGGTATGGAATTAGATGAGAAGTACTGCGACGTAATTGTTAAACGTTACATTGAGTTTTGTGTGAAGAATAATAAAGAGGCTAAAGTCTATCGTAATGGGGAATTAATCAGTAATGAAGTGTTTTTGGTATGAGTAAGAAAGACAATCTAAACTACGTTAGAGTCCTAGAAGAATTTATAAAAGTAGCGAATGAACGTATAGATAATCCTATTATGCTCAAGTCATTAGTAAGTATGCTTAAAGACATTGTTCAAAATAAAAACGAGCCTGAATTAATTAATAATTTTATAGATATTATTGAAGGCAATATTTATGAGTAAGAAGCCTACAAAATCCACCATGTATAAAAAGGCAGCTATGCTTGAAGCTTTAAATAAAACGCTTGGGCTAGTTAGCCACGCTTGTAAAATCGTTGGTATAGATAGGTCAACACACTATGATTGGTTGCGTAATGATGAAGAGTATAAGCTAGCAGTAGAATCTACTAATGATCTTGTTCTAGATATGGCCGAATCATCTTTATATAAGCAAATCAATCAAGGTAATACCGCAGCAACAATCTTTTATTTAAAAACCCGAGGTAAACACCGTGGCTATGAGCAAGACGATCAGCAATTAATGATACAGCCTAAGCATGAGATTGTGCTTACCTATGATGCTGAAACAAAAACAAAGGAGTTAGCAGAATGATATTAACCTTATCAGAGAGAATTATTTATGATTTATGGAATGTTTTTTACGTTCTTTTGTTGTGTGCAGTAATTTCAGGAACAATAATACTAAACACATTACTTACATTACGAATGACGTTTTATTGGAAAAGTTTTCGTGATCCTGTTAACGCATTAAAGCGTGAAGAAAACTTAAAAGACATTTTTGATCGCTCACAAGAACAAGAAGAGATTGCAGGGAATAGACTATGATTATTTTTAACAAAGGTAAAAAGTACAGATTTGGGAGTAATTCTGTAATTGACTGGGTTTACGTAGGTAAGTGCACCAATGGATCTGCATACGATACTTTCACATTTGTAAATCGTGAACAATGGACACGGAAACAATATAAGCGTAACGAGCTTAAGGATTTAAATATATTCTTGAATGAAAATTAGGCTAAATGAAAACCAGAGTAAAATATTTGCAAACGTTTTTAATGAAGAAATGTTTATGCGTCATGATTGCCCTAGAGAGATTGCTTTCTGGGGTGGGTATGGCTCAGGTAAAAGTTTTGTCTCTATTATCATTGCCTATTATTTATGTTCACAGCATAAGGACGTGCAATTACTTATGACGCGTTATTCATATAGACAGCTAAAAGATACATGTATCGTACAATTTAAAGAGGCTTTTCCGCCTGAAGAATATAGTTATATTCATGCAAAAGCTGACAACGAATTTCACTTTAATAATAATAGCCGCATCATATTTAGATCGTTTGATGATCCTAGGAAAATCTTATCATCTAGCTTTGATGTTGTGATCATGTGTCAGGCAGAAGAGTTGAAAGAAGAGCACTTTCTTGGCGCACTTGGTCGGCTAAGAGGTACTGCTTTACCTAAGAAGCTTATATTTACTGAAGGTAATCCACGTTTTGGTTGGTGCAAAAAGCGCTATCATGATCAAGACCTACCAGATGATTGTGTGTATATTCGTGCAAGTACTTATAGTAATAAAAAGAACCTTCCTACTGATTACATAAAAAACATGGAAGAAAACTACCCTCCTAGCTACATTAAACAGTTTTTGGAGGGGAACTGGGATAGCGTACAAAACGCTGTCTATGATTGTTTAATGGATCATCACATTATTCCTAAGCAACGTATACAAAAGCACTGGTATAAGTGTATCGGTCTAGACCATGGTACACGTGTAGATACATCAATTGTTTTTTTAGCTAAAGATGAGATAGGTAATATTTACATCTATGATGAATGGCATAAGTCTAAGCCATTAGTTAGTGAGATTGTAGATGCTTGTAATAAATATGGGCCAATGCCAATTATAGCTGATTACTCTATGAAGGTTGCTGACCGTGATTACGGGTCTTGGTGGAAAGACTTACAAGGAGAAGGGTTACGATTAATTGAGGCTAAAAAAGAAAAGTCAGGGAACATACTGTTAATCAATCAGTTGTTATGGCAAAACAGCTTAATGTTTTTTAATCATTTAAATTACGTTATTGATCAACATAAAAATTATAGATACGTAGACACTCTACACGCTAACAATGATGAATTTAAAGTTGTTAAAAAAGATGATCACTCAGTTGACGCAGTGCAATATGCAATTAGGCACATAAAAGACATAAAAGTTAAGTCGCCAGCAGACGCTTTTAGAATGACAGATAATCAACCAACTTTACGTGATTATGTAGAAGGAAAAGTTTAATGAACAAAAAGCCAAAAAAACCAAAAAAATATTAAGGAGAAAAAAATGAAAGACCCAAATACAGCAGTTGCAATTAACAATCTTAGATCCGAGGTAGGTGATATGTTTAAATCGATGAATACATCAATTGACTCACGAATAAATAATGTTGTTGAACAAGTACTTAACAAGTCACTTGAGTTTCACACAACAACTAAAAAAAAAGCTTTGGAAGACATTACAGTAAAAGCTCCACTAAGTGTGGATCAATTAACACAGCTTTATAGACAATTGTTTAATGACATTAACGACATAAAAAGCAATACAACTAATTATGCACTGTACGATCAGATGCAAGTTATAGGAAACCAATTTCAAGAAATGCGAAACGAGTTTTCGTGGGTAAAAAACACACTTAATCAAATGGTAGCTGACAAGTATATTGAGGCAGGCATTGAACCAGAAGAGTTAGAAGAATTGTATCAAAAATCAGATCTAGGTCCTGACTTTGTGGCAAAACAGTTTAATATTAGTAAAGAGATGTTTTATAAAGTTATTAACGGCAAAGAGGTAAATCCGAACGAAAAGCGAAAACATGAAATGAAGCAGTTTTTTCTTAAACGAATATTTGAGGTACAGAGTGCCACTGTATAGTTACAAGTGTTATTCATGTGGTCATATACAAGATTTTTATTTTGGGATAAACGACTCGCATCATGTTAATTGTTCGCAATGTAAATCAACAAATTGCAAACAATATTTTGGCAATTCAAATGTATCTGTACATGGTTTTACTGAGTTTGTTGACCCTAGAGGCGGAGCAGATCGATTGACTATGGCACAAATAAAAGACGTAGAAAGAAAAGAGGGGTTAACCTATCTGTCTCATGATGAACATGACAGCGAAATAGCTAAAAACAAAAAACGTCGAGAAGCTTTAGCAGTACAAAAAAATCGTGATATTGCTGAGAAGGCAACTAAAGAACTAATGAATAAATGGAATCACTAAGGAGGAGATATGCCACTTAATTATGGAGAATCTAAAAAAGCTTTTGGAAAAAATATTAAAAAAGAGATTAGATCAGGAAAGCCAATAAAGCAGGCGTTAGCTATTGCTTATTCTATTAAGAAAGGAAAGAAGAAATGAACTTAAGTAAATTATTTAACAGCGCTGTTAATCGCGTTGTAACAGAAGGTAAAAAGAAGACAGCTGAAGCAGCCGGTATAGCAGTTTTATTACTTAGTAATTGGCTTCCAGAAGAGGTAGCTAAAGATATTATTACTGGTGCTGGTGGTTTATGGGTGGCATACAAACTGTATGATAAAGACAAAAATTAATCAATTTGAATACTGGGATTTACAAGATATAAAAATATGTTTTGTGAGTCCTATAAATGGTAGCCATGACTTTTATGCAAAAACGGAAACTATAGTTGAAGAAGCGATTGTTGAATACGAAAATGGTAATTTAATAACGCTTGATATGATATTCTTAAATGTGAACTGATGGAAAAAGTAAGTAAAAACTTTATATTGCAAGAATTTGTATCTAAGGAATTCTATGATAAACATAGCTGGAGCTCTTTATGGTTTATTGATTCTCGAATTATAGAGACATGTCAAAAACTTAGAGATAACCTAGAAATACCTTTAACAATAAATAATTGGTACTACGGTGGTGATAGACAGGAGTCAGGCTTACGTGTTCCTGGCATGAAAAACTATAGTCAATATAGTCAGCATAGCTTTGGTAGGGCAGTAGATATTATTAGTAAACAAATGAGTGCCGAAGAAATGCGAAAACACATGTTTTCAAACCGATCGCAATACCCACACATTAAAGCAATTGAACGCAAAGTTACTTGGCTACATATAGATTGTAGAAATACTAACTCAAAAGCCTTTATGCTCTTTGATCCAAAATAAAATTGTCAATAATATTTTATTAGAATATAGTAAACACATCATTATAGCGGGCCCAGTTGAAGTGATTGCGATTTAATTTGACTGGGCCACTTATCGTTACTAGTAACCTTTATAGCATTTGTATGCCAACTTTTGATTACAGCTTTCCCTCGTTTATTATAGATGTAAATTGCTTCTAATACAAAATATATATAATAGGTTTTATTTTATACAATATAAAATTTTATAAAAAATGCTAAAATACGGTATGGGAAGACTACTGTGTGTGATTTTACTTACATTTAATGTGTATTGTAATAATTTATTGTTTGTTTTTGAGCAGCTACAAAAAGATGAAAACGATATAAATTTAGTAGAAACTTTGCTGCATGTAGATAGGTTAATCTACCCAGACATAATAATAGATAATTATTTATATAAACTGCAAAAGCAAAAGAACGATATATTTTTCAGTGCATATGACAGAGATCGACCGCTACGACTAAAAGATGTGGCTCAGTACATAGTTAAAAATAAGTACACGTATGACGCAGAGAATGCAGAAAAAATTTTAACAGGTGAGGTCGTTGAGCCTGGGTTTATTAGTTACTATTTAGATAATAAAAAAGGCACATGCCTAACTATGTCTATACATTTTTGGATGCTGTCACATGTTTATTTTCCACAAATGAAGATTATGAAGTATAGCGATCATATGTTTGTTATGGGGAAACATCCAGAATTTTACTATGAGATAACAACAGATGTTATAAGCACACTTACTAATATAAAAAGTAAATATAATAAACAATATAAATTTAGACCGTATAAAAAAAAGGAAATTATTTATAGTTACTTGAACCAATACGGCGTTTGGCTATACAACAACAAAGATTATCATCGTGCGCTTTATGTATTTAAGTACATCAATAAAAAAGTAAAACGACCTCATATGCTTAAGAATATAGCTACATGCTATTATCGTTTATGGAAGAAGACAAAAATAAAAGAATATTACATACTGGCAAATAAATATAAGGATAGGGAAAATGCTTAGAATATTATTATTAATCTATTTATGCATACAAGTAGACGCAAGAATGTTAACTGATTCAAAAAACTATTATGGACAAAAATTTAACGATATTGCTGGGTTAAAAAAAACAGGGCAAGCGGTTAGCCGTGTAGGTGATGCAACAGATGACTTAAACGATGCTTTTAAAAATAATAACGGTAACGTAATAGATAAATATCAGGACAACACAGCACGTAGTGAGGCTTTGTCTCGTATGTCTACAAAAGAGCTAGATGTTATAGTTAATCCGCAAAAATATAATGAGACTACTAAAAAAGTTATTGCAGATAAATATAATACTGCATACGCAGAAGTTAGAGGCATAAATAAAGCTAACAATAACTTTTATGACGATAAAAAATTAACTAAAGAACAAGATAAAACAGGAGATCTAAATAAGTCTAACATGATTGCATTTACTGATAGTGATGCACAAAATAAAGACATATATTATGAAGTAGGCGCAATAAATAAAGAGGACAACTTTGCACAATCGTTAGGACACGAAAACAGTCGTCATGATCAAATACAAAAAGGCAACAGTAATGACACATACGATGGCTATAGTACTGAGTTAGATAAGCAAGCATATGATGCGGGTAAACATAATGTAAAAGCAATGAACCGTGAAATGCAATATAAAGATGTTAATCGTGACAGTAATAAAACTGTTAAATATGAGCGCAATGCAACAGATAAGCAATTAATTAGTACTGGCACTTATAAGGCAGGGCAAGTCAAAGATGCAGAACCTTTGTTAAATGATCGTTATTTAGCTGAACTTGCATGGCGCTTAGATCGAGGTAAAACGATAGAGCAAAGCCAAAAAGATTTTAAAGCAGAGGTCATACAGCCTACGTTAGACCATCCAGCAACTAAGGTTGGGGTTATCTTAGCAACAGAACTATCAGGGGCCGCTGATGTGTCACGTATTGCTTACGGTAAAAATCCACATAATGGCACAGATTTAACAACTAAAGAGAGAATACAAGAAGCACAAATTTTGGCAGCTACTAAAGGGGCATCAAAAATTGCAAAAACCTCAAAGGCAATAAGACAAGTTTTTAAAGCGAAAAATATAGACCTTGCAGATACAGTTGGTAATTCCTTTGATACAGGGAATGATTTAAACGAAGCCTATAATGATAAATTCAAAGATTAAACATTTAGCTGCAACAGTTGTTGGAGTAATAATGGTAATTATTGTAAACTTTCTAACTCCAGAACACATTACTGGTAATGAGGCACGTATTTACAAAAAACAATTAGGGTTTGTTATTGTATGGGGCGGATTATTATTGTTAGCGGCTACACTATTTATATATCAAACATATAAGAAGTTTAAAAGAAGCCGTCACGAGAACCCAAAAAAATAATTTAAAAGTTATGAAAAAAAAAATACAAGTTAAAAATTATAAAGTGACGGCTGTCCACTAATAATAATTATAACGAATGTAGTACATTTTGCATTTTACTCTAATGTATTAACAGTTATAATTAAGATATCCAATATTAATGGTCGGGCCAGCGTTTATTAGACATACTGGCCCAGATAATTTGTATTCCTTATAATTGACACTTATAATAAAATCAGACCAGTTCACCGGGGCAGTGTTGTTTGCTTGTTTCATTTACTGCATTGCCCCACTCAATATAAATTATTTGGTTACATATATATTAGGTTTATCCCAAGATATAGCATCTATTTCTGAAAATTCTTCTTCAAGTTTATTTTCTAAATCTATCTTTAATTTTGCATATTTATCAAAAGAACAAATTATGTTGTGAGTTCCGGTAAGATACATTTTTTCATTGTTAATTTCATATGTATAGCTATCATCGTACATGTCACAAAATGGGCCAGTGCAAAATTTTTCAACTTTTACATCAATATAATACTCAGGGATACAATCTTCAAAACTTTGCAATTCTGTACATTTTATTTTTGATGTCACAACAAACATAATTTGATAATGCATTTCATCGCTTTTGTATGCGTTTTTTACTAAGTTATTAAAATCTTTTATTGTTAATGCTTTTTGGTGATGCGTGTAAAATTCAGTCATTTGTTACATATGTTACCATTCACCAAACCATTCACCAACGCTATGGTGAACGCTCTCATAAATTATAACTTTTAATAAATAACAGAGAAAATTCATATATATTTTTTTTATACGTAAATATCATTCTCATAAGCCATTATCATAAGTCCATTCTCATAAGCCAATAAAAAGCATTAGTTATGATAATACAAGTTACAAAACACAAAAAAAGGCTTATCATAAAGTTAAGGAGTGATTGCATATGATAAAAATAATTTCCAACCTTGTTCCAGGTAAGGATACTGATTACATGGAACATAAAGACTTTGAACATGAAATAAACAGGTACATTTATGAAAACCCTGGGTATGAGTTAGACGATATTAAAATACAGGGGCAGGAACTAGTAGCTGTTTTGGTTAAGGAAAAAAAGCAATACCATGTAGGAAACGTACAGCAGCCGCACGCAAGATATAATCACGTTAGTGAACTTATAAGTAAAATGGAAAATTTTATTTTAGATCTTAAGGAGAGTATATGATTATAGGTTACGCTAGAGTTAGTACAACTGATCAAGATTTAAGTATACAAAAAGAGGTATTACTAAAAAACGGTGCAAAATATATTTATGAAGAAAAGAAGTCTGGAAAAGACCTTTCACGATTAGCTTTGCAAGATTGCTTAGAAAACTTACAGCAGCACGACACACTACTAGTAACTAAACTTGACCGACTATCACGATCTACAAGTGACACAATAAAATTATTGGATACGCTAAGTAAAAACAAAATATATATTAAATCAATTAATGACGGCATTGATACAGGTACCGCGTCTGGAAAAATGTTTGCACAGTTTTTAGCAATAATGGCTGAACATGAGCGGACATGTATATTAGAAAGAACAGCGGCAGGTAGAGAAAAGGCAAAGCGTGAAGGAAGGCTAACAGGTCGGCCACTAAAAATAAGTGACGATAGAGTAAAACTTGTTTTGAAAGATATTGAAAGCGGTATTGATATACGTGAAGCATGTTCTTTTAGAGGTGTATCTGTTCCTACATTTTATCGCAGAGTTAAAAGGCTACAAGAAGCGTAATTATTTTTTATATTTTTCTACGATATTTTTGCCGATTTGTTTTAGACGACGTACGTCAGACATATTTTCTGGCATTGGGGCATCCCAGCGTTTAAACTGCATTGCGCTAGGCGTTGGGCGGCCTTCTTTATCTTTTAAAGCGGGCATTGATTTGAGTATTTGTGTTGCTTTACGTAATAGGAACTTTCCTCGAGTGAATTTCCTAGCTGGACTAGCTTTAGACACATCACGTACAGGACGAGCAACATTACCACCGGCGCGATTATATTCAGCCATTTTCTTATTTGTACTTCTGTCATAGCGCTTATACTTTTCTTCCGCACTTAGCATTATCCTATGCCTGTTATATAAGGGGGGACGCCAGCAGTATCAACTGTATTTATCATTGAATCTACAGGAGGTTGAGTGACTACTGGCGAAGAAAGACCTAAGGACTCTGTAATAGTTGCTATCGCAGAGTATTGTTGCTCCGGAGGTAATACCCCAATCAGCTCAACAATATCCTTTAATGACATATTTACATTCTTAATATAATTATTAAAATCAGGCTCAGGTATTGGAACCTGCACTGCTTCGTCTCTTTGCTCTTTCTGTTTGTTAATAATCGCTCTGTAATTTGGGTAGTCTAATGTACGTAAAATTAATTCTTTAACGTCTGGGTCATTAATATCACCAAAGATACCTTGGTTAGC
>Ga0080013_1001515_pt1 | contig 30484 bp, 41 predicted proteins | sample ETNvirenome_6_85_FD_69236 | JGI IMG/M metagenome (GOLD analysis project Ga0080013, IMG submission 69236) | Marine viral communities from the Pacific Ocean - ETNP_6_85 (SPADES assembly) (version 2) | ecosystem: Environmental > Aquatic > Marine > Oceanic | place: Pacific Ocean | collected 2013-06-19 | reverse complement strand
GCTCTTAAATGTTTAGCTGTATGGTGCTTAGAATGTCTCTTCATTGCTCCTTGCTGCCTAGTATTTAAGCTAGATAAGCTTACTCCTTTTACTGATTTACTCATAGCTTATGCCTTAAAAGGTATATGCTCCTTTATCTTTTTCATTCTCTTCTCCAAAGCTTTCCTATATATTGCCTTATGTCCTATATCATTATAAGTAAAAGGATTTCTAGGGTTTGCTTTATTCCATTGAAGGAGTCTAGATTTAGCTATATCTCCTTTTCCCGTCATCATATACTCTAATATCTGTTTCTTTTCTCTACCTTTTCTACTTTTTTGAGAATCTCTCTTCTGTTCTTCTGTTGCTATAAATCTTTCTGCAGCTCTAGCTGGAAGTGATCCCAATATAGGAGCACCTTTATATGCTGCTCTCCTAAATGCAGTTTGAGTAAACCCAAAGTTATCTTTATCTACGCTCCTTTGAAATTCTTCTAGAGCTTTAAATCCAACCTCTAAATCACTTAAAAAGGGAGGAGTTAATGTAAATCTTACATTAGAATAAAAATCTTCTACATCCATAAAATCTGTCCACATACCAAATGTACCAACTGAAGCCATAGTTTCTATAAACTCTTTCATCTTAGTATCCTTTGGATTATAAATCTCCCTACCAGATAACTTTGAATACATTTGTTCTTTTGCCCACTTGACAAAAGTACCTCCAGCCATTCCTCCTAATCCTAAACGTAGGAATATTAATGGATTACCTAGTTGCATTTCTGTTTTTATAGAATCTTTAACTAAAGTAGCTTGCTTATATCCAAAGCTTTTAAACATGATAAATGGTCTAGCCTTAGGATTACTAGCCCATAAAGGCTCTTTCAAAAAGTCTCTTTGAAGCTGAGAGTTTCTTGCAAAGTTAGACATTCCAGCAATCACATCTTTCTCAGCAACGTCAATTCCCTCTTCAATAGATATACCAAATGTTTTCTTTAATTTTTGCTTTGCATACTGACCTTTAATAGACCTAGGGTTTTTTCTAAATATTCTTACATAATCATCTATAGCAATTTTAGCTGTAGAAGCAGATAGTAAGTTATTAAATTTGTTTATACCAGTAAATAAACTATACTTTGCAAATCTATCAGACCATTTTCTCATTGTGGATGAGCTTCCAACCTCTCCTAACATCTCTCTTATAAAATCTGCTTGAGGAGCTTCTAACTTTTTTCTAAATTTTGGATTAGCTAACTTTATAAATCCCTTAACGGTTCTCATCATACCAAGCTGAGGAAGTGTTGATATAAAAGTCTGAGTTAAGTTGGCTACAGTAGCAGTACCTAGAGATATTTTACTCATAGCTTCAAAAGCCATTATATTTTCAAACCATTTTCTAGCTCTAGGGTTAAAGTTTTTAAGAGGGTCTCTCTCAACGGCTCCAGTAAGTTTATCCATAGATTCTTCGATTAGCCTAGCCTCTTCTGGACTTCTTCTGTATATTTCTGGAACAATCTTTCTTATAGCTTCATTTCTTCTACCAAATACCTTAACCGTCTCAGCTCTCCTAGCTAATCTTTCATCATACACGGTAACTAATGCTCTTAAATCTGTCTCCAGTAAAGGAACTAGCTCATCAGTTATATCATATTTTCTTATATTTTCTATATTGTTAAATGGTGCAATCTTATCTGGAATGACACTACTCTTCTTCATCTTATATGCTTCAGCATAATCTACACCATAAGTTTTTCTAATATTGTTTAATATTTTTATAGTACTAGAAGAGAATTGTTTCCTAGTAGCCATAGAGGATAACATACGGTTAAAAGTTTGACGAGCTTCACCGTCTGGTATAAAATCATCTCCAATCAATTTAAATTTTTCATCCAGGGTAAGAAAATCATTAAATAAAGCATCTCTAACTTCTGGTTTCCATATAATTGGAAGGTAGTTTCCTCTTTTAGCAGCCCTTCTTACTCCAGATTTTCCAGCATAATCAAAACTTTCCTCTGCCCAGCTCTCTAGCCATTGAACATACTCTCTATTCTCAGGAGTTCTAGATTTAAGACCATTAACTTCTCTGTAAACATCTTCCATGCGACTTTTATCTTTTGCTATTTTTTGCAAAGGAGATGATTGTAATTCTGATATCTTAGTAGAAACTCTTGCAATCTTATTCCTATTAACATCTTCCATCATCTTTATAACAGAACGAGAACCCTCATCTTTAAAAGCTTTGGATGCTGTTTTAAAGAATATTGACAAATCTCCTAATGCGTGATCAAACATATCTTTAGTAGGTAGCTCAGCTGCGTGCTCAGTAAATGTTTTATAATGAGTCTCTACTTTATATCTAGTAAATAATCTTTTATTTATCTCTCTAAGCTGAGCGTCTGTTTGCTTTTCTAATGGTATATTTATTAACTGTTCTTGAAATTCATCGTCTGTTAACTTCAAAGATTCTTTTAGTTTTAGACTAAGCTGCTCTGCATTTTGCCTAACCAATGGATTTCTTTGATAGACAGAATTAAATTCTTTTGTAGTCAATGTTCTAGTTTTAGTTCCACCCTCTTCCAATACTTCATAACCAGGCAATTCCTTCTTACCTTTTTTAATTCTTGCTTCTCTCAATATCCTAACTTCTGGTAAGTATTTACCTATGGTGTCAGGTCTCAAACTCCAAACTTCTCCACCTTGTTTTGATAACCATTCTTGAGTTGCAAATGTTTCTGCAACTGATCTAATATTATTTTTCTCTGCTATGCTTAATTTTTCTGTTGGGTCAATTCTATTTGGGCTATACTCATCAGATACCGACTTAACGTAACCTCTTATAGCCTTAGGAAGAGATTTAGCAGCGCCAATTCCAAGAACAACACCTAGTCCAGCTACATAATCCTGTGGCTCTGGCATCTCTCCAGATAATAGAGGCTCAACTGTTCCAAAACCCACTGCTTCCTGGGCTAGTGCTGTGGTTGTTGTACTCCCTCTTCCCATAGCTCTACCAAATAGAGCTCCACCTACCGCTCCAGCTAAACCAGATTTGGCAGAATCAGTTAGAACTGTTTTCCAATTAATTTCATTATCTTCTATTTGCTGTCTTAAAGCTGTATTGAGACCAGTATAAGTAGATAATGCACCAGCTTGAATACTAGCACCAGATATAAGTTTTTTTGCTCCCTGCTCCATTACATTATCTGCAATCTCTTTTTTTGCACCAAGATTGATTAGTCTTTTTGAACCCATAGTCATAGCTCTTTTTAGACCAGCCTTAGCAGCGGTTCTTGTAGCCACACTAGCAACTCCAGCTCCAGCAATAGTTGCTGCAAGGTCAGCTGGCATTAAAAATCCTGCTATTGCAGAACCTATATCAGAAAGAACACCTGGGTCATACTTATCTAGATTAAATCTCTTTTCTCCAGTAACAACTTGCTGAGCCATACCAGTTATAGAATCATTATAACCTTTTTTAATCCAATCTGGTAGCCATTCATCTAAAAACCCTTCATCTACTTCTGGTATATAATCTTTACCAGTAGATTTCTTATATAAGTCTTCATAAGAATACCTATTAGTGTCAAGAGTTCCTTGACCCATAGCCATAATTTGTTCGTACGTATATTTTTGTGGCATAGATTAAAACTCTATTGAGTCTAATAATTCTACCAAGTCTTGGTTTTGTGACATAACGGTATACTCACCTTTGGCGGCTCCTGTGGTAAAAAGTCTACCAGACTTTGATTTCCATCCTGTTGGCTCTTTTAAAGTATTTCGTGCTCTATTTCGAAGGCTTATTAATTTGCCTTTTATATCTTTTCTAAGTTTTTTACCACCCTTAGTATTTGGGTCTGTTCTAAGATACAAGTTATAACCATTCTGTATTAAGTCTTGCAATCTAGTTGCAGCAGCTGTGTATTCTGGAGATGCTGTTTCTTCTGTTGCAGAAATTGTTTGACCTCCCCGACCTTTTTCTCTATTTTCCATTAAATCATTAAGAGCTTTATCAGTTTCTTTCTTAAAATTCTTTACTGCTAGGAATGATTGTTTTGGAGAATAGTTTAATACAACAGCATAATCATCAGCGGCTCTTTCTAGAAATCCTAAGTTTTTAGGATCCATACCAACAAAACCTTCTTCAAGTCCTTGTCTTTCAGATGGAGAAACTATGTACTCTGGAGTAGCAGGAGTTTCTGTGGGTAATTCTGTCCACATTCCATCCTCACCAGATATAAACAAAACTTTTTCTTCACCGTCTCCTACTTCCATAACGTCTCCAGGTTTTATTTCGTTTGATGCTGGTAGATTATCTTTGCTATATGGGCTAGCAATACTACCATCTGGTGCACCAGGTATAACAGTGCTTCCCCCAGCGTCATCAACTGTAGAGGCAGAACCTAAAGCTGGGTCTCCTTTTATGTAATCATTTAGTGCTTGTTGAGCAGCATCAAAATTAGGCTTAGAATTAGTAGCATCAAATTGCTCTTGAGTAATCAAACCTGCTCTAAAACTATTTAAATCTTCAGTATATCTTTTATCAGCAGCAGTAAGGGCAGTTATTAGCGCAGTACCTCTTGTAGCGTTTGCAGCGCCTTTAATCTTTAGAAAATTTAACACATCACTATCAATTTCCATATTAACATGATTAACATTAGCGCCTGCTATTTGCGCTAGTTGTGGGTCTATTTTTCTTAGAAGTTCTATTGTTTTTTTATTTTCTGCAGAAACTTTATCTAAGTTAGCTAATTCTACTTTAGATTTATTTTTATAAATATCGGTTTTAAATGCTAACCCTCCTTTTTCTAAAGCAGTCTGTCTTTCTTGGATTGTATCATACTTAGTATATGTATCAAAAAGTATTTTATCTTCGGTAAGATTTATTTTTCTATTTTCTATTGCATTAGATTTTCTATATTGATCTTCCTTTAACTCAAATTCATCATCCCATCTTTTTTGTGCTTTTAATTCAGTCTCAGCTTGAGCATCCATTTGTTTATCGAACCGCCTAGCTGCTTCTTCTCTTTCTAGCTTTCTGTCATTCGCCCCTGCTTGTTGAGATATTATCCTAGGTAGAGTTTCATTCATCAGCCTATCAAAAGCATTTTCTTGAGGCAATCTATATCTTATAGCCATTTTAATTCCTTAATTTAATTTTTTAACCAAAAGGATTTTGTTCGTGGTAATATGGATTTACGAAAGGTGTGCTCCCACCTACCCTTGTCTGGGGCTGGGTAAATTGCATAGCTGGCTGATTCCCTTTTACACTTGTTTGACCAAAATTGGTACCAGTAGGTGTAACTGTGGGTTGTCCGCTGAAGTCTGGGTCTAAAGCAAATATATCTTGAGCCCTTCCATATGTTTGTGTAACATAATTTTGTAATAAAGAAGTTAAAGCTGCTCTTTCTTTGCCTTCTTGCTCCTGGATGCTAAGCAATCCAGTATCCCTTTTTCTTAATAAACTTTGTAATGTTTCGCCAGTTTTTTTCCCAGCTTCGGATAATTGCCTTGCAGTTGAACCGAATACAGCCCCACTTTTACCAGCCAATCCGTGAATTCCTCTAGTCGCTTCAGCTAACCCTTGACTTAATCCTTTAAAACCTGATTTAAAACCACTTTCTAATGTATCAGTTCTTCTAGCTAAATTTTCAGGAATTTTACCAGCAGCTTCCATAAATCTATCTCTATCAAATGATTGAAAATATTGAGCAAAGTCTTTAGCTTGGTCTCCAATAAATCCTAGATTTTCAGCTACTTTTTCACCAGTGCCAAATAATCCAGAATATGCTCCAAATCCTGATCGCTCTAATAATTGTTGAAAATTCATAATTTTATCCTTTGCAGTCTTGATTTAATTTTACACTAACCATTCAGGTAAGGTTGTATTTGACCATGGTGTACTAAACATTTCTGATAAATCTAAAAGTGGTGTAGAGCCGCCCATTGCAAAAGCTTCATTACTACCGCTATCAGGTATATTGTCAGGCAATGGAATTCCTGGTGGTTTTTTCTTAGGAAAACGTATCTTTTCCGCTAGGTCTGGAAACTCTTTTTGAAACATATATGCTGTCCAAGCATCCCCAGCCGAACTTGCTGCTACTTCGTATGCATAATTTTCATTAGCTCTTTTTATAAATTCATTTGTCGACCTTATATCTGACGCTATGTCTTTTCTAGTTTCAGTATAAAACATACCTGGTTTTGTATAAGATTGTACTGGTTTAAGGTCTCTTCCTCCAAACATAGTTCTCATAGTAGCGCTACCAAGTCCAGCTCCAGCTGGGCCGCCTAAAGCAAATCCACCTGCAGTACCTACCATTCTTAAAATTGAATCTTTTAAAGCTTGCTCTTCAGCTTCTCTCTCTGCTTTAAGAAGGTTTTCTTCGTACTCTCGCTTACCAGCTCTTATGTCTGACCTTTCTTCGGCAGCTCTCCCAACTAAATTTGTTCCAGTAGCCGCTGAGCCAGCTGTGGTGCCAGAACTTACTATTGCCATTAATTCATCTAAAGTCATATTAACTCCTTGTAAAATCTATATAATACCAAGCGCCTAGTTCTTTTCTATAAAGACGAAGCTTACCATTACCTGTTTTAACAACCCTCTCTTCTCCATCGTTACCAGATGTAGCTGGAGGTACACCTCTTTGGAGTTTAGTTTGTACTCCCTTAGAGTTGTATAAAAATCTTTTTTCTCTATCAATCGCCACTATGTAATCCTTTTATATAGTGGTCTGTACTCCACTGCAACGCTATTTACTTTATTTATATTAGCTGTATCATTATCTGAAGCGTTTAAATCTAGTTGCACCTGAAAAGAAGACGCTAATAGTGGTGTACTAAATGTAATTCTATTTACATCTAAATCTCCAGCAGTACTATTTAAATCACCAGCATTTGCTGTGCCTTGCTTAGTGCCACTATCGTTGGTGTAAAAATATTTTAACCCATTGCTATTATTTACTGGGTCGCCACTACCATCTACAGCATTTGAAGAATACTCCACAGTAACACCATATATTTTTTTAACTGTATTAGGTAAATCAAAGTCATCATCCTTTAATTTAATATCAAAAGTAGTATGATAATCTGGCTCTCCATCATAAGAGTATAAATTGCTTACACCAGATTGAAATGTCATATTGTTGTACGCATCTGTAATAATATTTGTTTTGATTGCGTTACCAACTAAATCTTCTACGAATGTAAAGCTATTAGTTATAAAGCTATAAATATAAGCATCTCCACTAGTGCCTCCAGATGCAGCTGCGTCTCTAATAATTACCAAATGCTTGTGTGTAGGTTGATAACCTATCATTGTATCACTATTTACAAAACTTGTCCACTCTGATTCTAAAATTTTAGTTTGTAAATTTCTTATCTGTGATCCATCATAAAAGAATAAACCATTCTTATTAGCCCAAGCGATTCCAAAATCTGTTTTAACTACAGCTGCGTGAAACTCAACTCCCATATTTTTATGTTCTGATTCTAAGAACCATTGCGTATCTGAGCCACCACCAATATTTATTATGTAAAGAGTTTTTTCTTTAAAAGCGAACAATCTGTCAGCATAGGATTCTAGTTTTATAAAAGATTCACCATCATTAATGCCAATATCTATAAAATTAAATGATGGAAACGTATCAAACCTATTAACCTCACTATACATTATAGTATCACTTTGTATTTTTAATACATTACTTTGTGTATATCTTTTAACATTTGCTATAAATGTTCGCCTATTAGTAACTACGCTAGTCTGATAATTCTCACCATCTTGACCAAGAGATATATACTTCTCATCTTGAGAAAATCCATTTAACGATTCGTAGGTATCAGCGTTGATAGACCTACTAACAAATCTAGACCTAACAAAAGGAGCACTTGAATATTCAGCGAGCCAAGCTACATAACTTCCAGACAGGGAAGGTCTGCATCCTCTAGAGATATTAATATCTCCCAATAGTACCCATTCATCATCGCTTTCAGCTATTCTAGAATATATCCTTCCACCAGTAACTCTACCTGGGTATCTACTATTACCATTATAATCTGCACCAGCTAATTCAGTTGCAAAAACAGTACAAGTTAATTTATCATTAGCAGATATAGCTAAAGTTCCAGCCATTTCATACGGCAATGATTCTTGAGTATTATCATATATAAATGTACTAGCGAATTCGTAAGTGCCAGCAATCCAAGAGCCTGCACTGCTTGATACGTTTATATCAAGGTTCCATCCTTGCCCAGAAGGAGGATACATATTCCAAGTATGACTTGCATCATTCCAATTAGCTCCACCGTCTGAAGTCCTAATCGAATCGTCATCTATTCTTTCAAGAATAGCATCAACCCCATCATTATTGTTATTAACAGCAAAATATTGACCACCATCAAAGGTAAGTGTTTGATTGCTGTTCGTAGCTGTTGTATCTAAATTAACCCTAAAAAGGGTTGCGCTATCAATTTGCGTAACATATGAATAAGCAGCTATTCCTGTTCCAGTAACGTACATTCCAACACGAATGTTTGCAGTACTATCCATTTGCACAATTTTTGGATTTCCTCCAAAAGAAGAACCGCTTCCAGCAGTATGATTAGTATCGCAAGCATCAGTAAAACTAGTTCCATCTAAAGCTGATCCAATCGCAGCATCTTGAAATATAGTAGATGTGTCTGAATTTAGTGTATAGCTATTTCCGCTACTATTAACTCCATCAAAATATATATTTAAACTAGCAATCCCAGCTGTTGGCTTAGATAATTTAACATCAGTAACCTGATATGCGCTTGGATATGCGGTTCCACCTGGAGTTAGTCCAGACCATCCTCCACCTCTTTCAATATTGCTATAATGCTTTATAGCATTACCAGTATTAGCTGTTTTTGTATCACAAATTCTTACTCCGCCATCAGCAACATGATAGATTATCTCCCCACCTGTATTTGAACCCATATCTATAGCCCCTGCAGACCAAGACCCACCAGAAAAAAGAACATCTATGTTTGTATCGCTACTAGCGTCTGTATCTGCTAAAAAAGTGGCGACTGTTGGAGTGTTCCCACTAGCATTGTAATCAAATTTAGCTTGAAACAATCCATATCCAGCTACAGAAGCATCAATAGTTTGAGCAGAATAATTAGTTGTATTAGTAGTAGTTTTACCACAAGACTTTATTATTCCAAATTCATCTACAATAACATTGTTAGCTTGTGCTAGTTCGTTATCTTGGATAGAGCGAGCATTGGTCTTAGTATTTAAACCACCATCAAAACGTGTATATGTTTTAAATTGTTTAGGCATTATTCCTTTATTTCAAAATGTACTAAATCATCAAATTTATTATCTTTGGTCTTTGTATCTTGGTTCCAATCTCCGCCCCATCTTATGTTGAGTCCCATCTTTTCAGCAATTCCAAGAACGTAGCCGCCAAAGTAATGAAACCTATCCCTATCATCCCAGTCAACAGGATAAGGAGCAACATCAACAGCAATACTGGGACTTTTATTATGCTTACCATTCGGAAACTTAACTTTGCTATTTCCTCTATTATATGCTTCATCTTGAGCCCTCTGACCTCTGTGTCCTTCAATAATTGTGCAATCAAAATTCTTTACAACTTCATTAAAAAGTTCCACTAATCTTTCATCACAACTATATAGTTTTAATTTACTTTTTCTGCTAAAGTTAGGCATTATCTACCTTCTTTTTAAATTCAGCAAACCAAACATCATCTAATTTATTTTTACTTGATTTAACAAGCTTTTCAACTATTTGAATAGCAATTTTTTTAACAACTTTTTCACTAATCATTGTCTTAAAGCCAGTTAAAACTAACCCTCTCACGAATGGTATGTACATACCTCCGCCAATTACAGCGACAGTACCTACAACACTCATCCAATTACTTTGAATCCAATCAATCATGGTATTAACCTCATTATTAATGTTACTACAATAGGAACAATCAAGAGAGCTGCTGAGCCCCATGTTTTAAACATAATGATAGCATCGCTATTTCTACTTGTTTGTCCATTTAACTTCTCTAAATGTTTTTCAATTCTTTGCAAAGTTTTAAAAATACTTATTTGCCTCTCGTCTAATTTGACAAGTTTTGCAGTGGTCTCATTTCTGTAGTCGCTCACGCTCATCATGCCTTGCCGTTGATTCTACCTTTTAAATAGGCTAAATCATCTGTCACGTCATTTAATTCGCGGACTATATCTTCTCTATGTCTTTGACTAGTGTCATCAGATTTATTCCATCTGTCTAACATTTTTAAAACAATAGACTCAACATTGGCCATCTTAGTCTCAGACTTTGCAATCGCCTGCCTAATTTGATCCAAGTCTTCATTTTGTAATTTTTGACTTTTTATTAAGTTCATTATCATAAAAACAAATAGAGATACAATAACACCTATAGCGCCATACTCGGCATATGTTTCAATCATCTAATACTTTCTTAGTTGCTCTCAACCCGATTACAACCAGAGCTCCAAGAGCTACTGGAAAATACATATCTTCCTTTACGCTAAAAGCAATAATAATAGATTCAACAAACATAGCCGAGACTATGGCTTTATCCATTATTCTACTGGTCTTGCTTCTCTTCACCTTCTTTTTCTAAAGAAGCTTTTAAAGCGTCTACAAACGCTTGCCTTCCAAACCTTAATTGTATTAGATTAAATTCAGCTGATTGAAGCTTTCTATCTAAATCTACTACGTGGTTGACCATTGCTTTTTGCTCGTCAGATAAAGATTCAATATCATAATCTTTATCATCTATTTTTACTACTGACTTTTCTTTTTCTTTTTTAGCCATTGTATCTCCCTATTTTCTTTTTAACCCTAATCTTTGCATTAGAGTTTTGTTTTCTTCCTCAAGAGCCACTTTTTGTGTCTCTAATTCTTCGATATGCTCTTTTTCCATACCTGCAACTTTAGAGGTTAAAACAATCACCTCTGAATGTAAATCTTCTAATGTTCTCTCTATGCTTGCAAACTTCATCTGCGCTTGATACCAGCTCCCTACTACAATAGTAATTAAAATAGCGGCTTTAATTAATAAAGCTACACTTATATGTATTTGGCTATCTGTACTAATTCCTTGTTTCATCTTGTTTTATTTATTGAGTACATTAGGTATCCGAATATTGCAAAAATAATTAATATTGGAATAATATTCCCACCATTCACTTCTTCTTACCTTTTCCTCCACCCTTTTTTCTTCTAAATTCACCACTAGGCTTTTTAGGTTTTCTCTTTATTACCACGCTTTTAGAATATACTCTAGGTGGTTGATATCTAGTCTCAAAGTAATTATGATTATTTGAATTCCATCTAACTTCATAAGAATTAGGATAATATCTATAATCAAAAGCACTTGTTTTGTAGATCTTAACTACTCTACCACTATCAGAATAAGTGATTATTTGAGAAGGTACTGGCTCTCCTAAATCAGCTCCACTAAGAGCGTATCCAAAAAAAAGACCAACGATAAATTCAATCATCAATTACTACCATTATTAATACGCTGTGCATCTATATACAATCTATTAAAATCCATCGCAACGCTATCCATTTCCATATGAATTGTCCTTATCAATGAATCTACTTCAAACATTTCTTTTGCTAATTCTTCTTTCGTCTTACCAATCCGTACATCTTCACAAGCAGAAATCATTATAGATCCTAAAAGAATAATAGTAAATGCAGTAAACATTCCTTTAATAAAAGAAGGAAAGATTGTTATCTTAACCTTTTCCATTTATTAGAGAGCTTCTATATCTTTTTTAAGTTCTTCTAAATCAGCTTTTCTTGATTTAAGAGTATCAATTTCAGATTGAATAAAAGATAAATCTCTATCAACGTCTCTTAAATCTATTTCTGATTCCACATCATCATTTGCCTCACCAGTATTAGGATTATAGCTTTTTGACACACACTTATAAATATCTTTAGTTACTTTATCTTGAGCTGCAATTCTAGCGTCACCTACTTTTTTACCATCAGGTAAAACGTCGCCATCTACAAATTTAACAGCATCTACTGCTTCTATCATAGTAACTTCTTCTTTCTTTACAGAAACTTTATTAGCTGATTTTAGAGCTTTATAGTTTTTCATACTTTAACTTTCCTTGTTATTAAGTTTTGATTCTAATTCTTCTACTTTAGCAGTTAATTCTTGAACTGCTTTAATTAATGGAAACACAAACATTTCCTTACTTAATCTTTGACACCCGTTTTCATCTTCCTTCCATCCACCAAATCTTTCAACACCAGATTTATCAATAGCTTCCTTCACTTCTTGAGCTATCATACCGTGCATTACTGCATCAAGGTTCATATTATTTTCTTTACTATATTCAGGAAAATCTTCGGGAAAATCGTAATTTGGTTTCCATTGATATGTAACAGGTCTTAAATCATTAATAAAATCAAGACCAAGTTTTGCATCTTTTATATTCCTTTTTTTCCTAACATCCGATGATTGTGTCCAAGCATTATCAGTATCAAAATCATTAGAAACAGTATTAGATGCTTTACCAAAAGTAAAATCATTACCTGCTGCAAAAATATCGTGACCTATACAGATAGCATTACTAACAGTAGCACCAGAAGCTCTTACATTTGTACCTACAAGAACATTATTACTACCACTTGTTGTGGTAACACTATCAACACCTGCTTGGTATCCTATCATAACATTTGTACCTCCACCTTGAATACCGCTTCCAGCGTGATAACCAAATAAAGTATTTCCATCTCCGCTAGTAAGTGCACTACCAGCCGCATAACCCATTGCTGTATTGGCTTCAGCACCATTCATAACCGCATCCATAACATAAGCACCTACACCAGTATTATAGTTACAATCATTAGTATCCCATTGACCACCTAGACACTCATATCCTACGGCTGTATTGTGAGTAGATGTCGGACAATCATTAGCACCAGTATCAGCCATAGCTTGATAACCGACAGCTGTATTATATCCTCCAGTTGTGTGTTCTAATAAAGCTTGATGACCTACAGCAACATTACCGTGCCCAGATGTTAAATTTCCTAAAGCACTGTATCCAACCGCTGTACTATAATGAGCGTTTGAAGTTACGTCAGCAGACCCTAGTGCTGCGTACCCAATAGCTGTACACCCAATTACATCATTAGTTGTTGTTGCTAGTGCTGCCATTCCTACCGCGACATTATGAGTACCTCCCGTTAATAACAGACCTGATGTATACCCTAAAAGAGTATTTCGCTGTCCTGTTGTTAATGCTTCAGCTGCTTGATGACCTATAGCCGTATTCCAATCTCCTGTTGTAATTGCTGACATAGAACCATAACCGACTGTTACATTTTTTATAGCTCCATCCATAGCTGCGTCTAAAGAATAGCTACCAATTCCTATATTATAATTACTAGCTGTAGATCCTGCCCAAGTACCACCTCCAGCATCAGTACCTATAAAAATATTATGTGATGAATCTTTTGTTTGAGCGTGAACATCTGTATCATCCATAGTACTTAAACCAATACATACATTATTTGCACCAGTTGTATGTACTTGCATAGAGTTTACACCTATTGCAATATTAGAACTCGTTGTATTGTCTTTTAGTGCATTGTTACCTATTGCAATATTATTTGCCCCTGTTTGGACATCTTCTAATGCTAAATATCCTATAGCTGTATTTCTATCTCCTGTTGTAAGAGAACTTAAAGAACTATATCCTACTGCAGTATTTTCTTGAGCCTCATCTAAAGCTGAATCCATTGAGTAATTACCGATTGCTACATTTTGTTGAACAGCTGTGTTAGTCCAAGTACCTCCACCAGCATCAACGCCTATAAAAAGATTATCATTAGATGCTAATGACGTTGTATTATTATCGGTATCAACCATAGCATTGTGACCAATAGCTATATTTCTATTACCAGTAGTATGTGTTTGCATAGCTCCCTGACCGATTGCTATATTTTGGTCTCCAGTTGTTATAGCTGCTCCAGCATTATATCCAAAAAATGCGTTATAATTTCCATTAGTTGTAAGAGCTACTCCAGCATCATATCCGTATATAGTATTATTTGTACCACCATCTCCTGTATGATAAACAGAACCACCGCTACCGACTGCTAATTTTATATCATTACCAGATGTTATAGTTAAATCTGTTCCATCTCCTGATATATATTCACCGCCAACATCATTAAAGTATAATTTATTTGTACTTGTTATTCGTACACTATCAGTTGCAAGTGCTAATGCACTATTTACACCTACACCATCTTGTATAACTCGTGAATCAGTTGATGTTGCTACTAATCCAGCTGTGTTATCTTCAACATGCAATAACGAATCATAAGTACTCGCTATCGTGCTTCCTGCTAAAGTTGCCATTATATTTTCCTCATATTAAAATTTTTCATATTATATCATCCCAGTTTCTTAACTCTCGTTCCCATACGTCATTAAGATTTGTAGAGTTCCACATATCTCTTGCAAGACGAGCTGTTTGTGTAACTATTGAATGTAATGTAAGTCTTAAAGCTAGCATTATACATATCCTAAGTAAGCAATTACCTTACCACTGTCTAATTTAAAACCATCCCATCTGCCGAATATAGTCATACCTTGTGGGAATACTTCACTGCCAGTTACAGCTCCACCATTAGCATCAATAGTTGTACTCGCATTATTATCATCAGGCCATAATCCAGCAGTACTTGCGACTAAACCTTCAGAACCAGCATCAAAAGTAGTATCCTCAAGAAATTGTATCGCTACAAACTTTGTTCCAGTTACACCAGTAGTAACAGCATTTGTCGTTCCTGTTACTAATATTGAACCAGCCTGACCTAAAAATTCTCTTGTATATAACGCTCCAGTTGGGTCTAATGCTAACGCCCCAACATCTCCATCATCTAAAGTTCTTACGCTTGCATCATGTCGACCACCAGTCAATACAGGATTGCCAGCAGCTGCATAATCTTCAGCTACATCTCCAACAACTTCAATAGTATTTGTAGAAGCAGGTAAACTAACAATATCTACATTACCAATATTATTATCACCAGCTGCTATTGATAAAACATCTACATCGCCTATATTATTAGTACCAGCTGGAAGTGATTCTCCAAATTTAATATCACCAATATATGTTCCATCTGATTGAGCTGAAATAGCAACCACATCTACTTGCATTTGACTACCATCAACAGCTCCTTCAATAGTCTCTACAGCCCCTTCTATTTCACTTAAATGACTTGTAGCTGTTGAACCTAAGTCTACTGTACCATCAACCGTTATTGTATTTCCGCCATCAGATATATGTAAAGCTCCATCTGCATCAACTTGAAATGGCCCAACATCTCCATCTGTAATACTTTGTGGAGTTGATTGGTATAAACCACCTACTAACATATGTTTAGATGAACCATCTGACCAATCAGCGTCATCTGTATAAACAGCATCTGCGCTTCCACCACTAGCTACCTCTACATATAAAGCACCAGAAGCATTCATTTGAAATGGAACATAATCTCCATCATCTCCACCTAATTCTGCTAATACATCATTTCGTACACCTAATACAAAATTACCAGTATCCTCGTGAGTATGCGCAGAATCCTCTGCGTACTCTGCTCCTGCTACAACATCTACCTGTATTGCAGTTTCTGCACTATTAAGAATCTTATTTAAAAGTTCTTTTGTTTGATATTTTGGAAAAGCCATAATATACTCCTAAACCTCCACCACCGCCTCTAGGGCTATCTTAAATCTGCTGGCATAATTCTTCTTGGGGCACCAGTCTTATCCCGTTTTTTCATACCATATCTTTTAATGGATTCATTCCATTTGCCTTCGTGTGATCTTGCCATACTCATAGCAACAGCAGATGCGTTGCTATCAACAGACACACCAGCCTTATCTTGGTACAATCTAAATTTTACATAATCTATTAATGATGAGTGCATACTATTATCTATGTCTGGAGTGTCTGTAATTGCTGATACAGCGTTAGGTTCTCCAGTATAATGTATTAACACTCCATTTGTTACTACTTCATCTATAGGTTTATAGTCTCCTAACCTTTGATGAATAGTATCATTATCACTCCCATTTGTAGTAACTATTGCTAAATGGTCTCCAGTAATAAACCAAGCAATAAAATCTTCTGGATTATTATAAGTACTTGCCATTAGTCTATATCCATTGTTTGTATTTCGTTGTTAAGTAATCTAGGTATCTTTACATAATCACCTTTTGAGTCCATAAAATCAACTCTATATACTTTATTTATCTCTACACCAGCATTAGAATCACTTAATGTATACCATTGCTGGTCTGCTACAGTTGTTAGCTTTGCATACTCAATTTTACTATTATATTTACCAAGCTCAACTAATGCCTCATTAACTAAATTCATAATATAATTTTCTGGCGCTTCTGGAAAAGATTGTCTTACTCTAGATATAATTTTTTTAACTGTTAAGCTATGTACTGCCATTAGTCAGAATCCTTTCCAAGTAATCCAATTTGTTTCCATGTTCTTGTTTCATCTTCCCAATCATTTGTAGTCATATCGTTCCAAGAGCCTGGTATTACCCAAGATACACTAGTGGGTAAAGTAACTCCAGTCCAATATGGAGAAGTATTTAAAGTAACTCCAGTCCATAATGCTCCAGTAAAGGTAAGCGTAGTATTTGAATTACTTGCTGTTGCTTTTTTTGTTAATTCAAAAGTAGTAGAATTGGTAATAGAGCTAACTCTAGAACTAACTGGAATACCTGTTCCAGAAACATTCATTTCTGCTTTAATAGCGCTTGTGCTATCCATTGTAATGGTTGCATCTCCACTAGTAGTATCACAGGTACTATCTGTTGAACTAGGGTAAGGAAGAGTAACTGCAGTCAATGCCATTATGCATCATCCAATATTGCGGCTACTTGAACCACTACTGTTGCAGTTCCTTGTGCAGTAGAATACCCATAAGTTCCATCCATAGTACAAGACCTAGCGTGTAAATCAGCTACTGTTGTATTTTGAGGTTTTAAAATAATCATTTCTCCAGCACCAACTATATTTACACCTTTTAAATTGTAAGCAGCTGTACCAGTTATTAAATCTATAGCAACCCCTTCAGTAGCAGTGCTAGATAAATTTTTAATACAAATCCATTTAACAGAATCACCAGTTGCTACTTGAGTCGATGACCCAAGATATGAATCACCTGTATCTAATAAATCTGTACTAGCTGTTTGGTCTACCGAAACTTCAGCAAATACCCATTTATCGTTTGTATCTTTTGGTTCGTAGTCTAGTATTCCAGACATAGAAGATTTTATTTCATCTAAAAAAATTGAGGAAGATGTGTTTCCTGAAGCTTTATCTGCCATTTTAAGCACCTCTCATAATCTGAATACCCTTATCGTAATCAGTTTGTAATTGTTGACGTTGACTAACAAACCATTGATAATCAGTAATTTGTTTTTGCAACTTTAAATTAAAATTTTGAACCTCAGCAGACACTAATTCTTGATAGCGCTGTAGGTCAGCTCCAAATTTTTGAAGCTTATTGCTATTATCTGAAATAATAGCTTCCATTTGTTTTATAGCATTTTGAATATTTAAAGCTTGGTCTTGTTGTTTATTAGACTGAGAAACAGAAAGTCTAGCTCTAAATTTTTCTATTTCAGCTTGTAATTCTTGATTTACCCTAGTAACTTCTTCTTGAAATTCCATTTGATATATAGAGCTTTCTTTATTAAACTCTGCTTGTTCGTTTGCAAAATGAGCATTAACAGTCGCAAGCTCAGATTGAATTTTTTGAACTGCTGAACCCATTAATTCAATATCTTCATTTTGTAATGCTGTTGTAGCTTGACCAATAGAAGTTGATACACTAGGTTTAGTAAAATTAGGAGCATTTGCACTAACATCTATTTTAGCTGGGACTGTAATAAGGTCAACTAAAGCATCCTCGTTGGTTGCGTCAGTATAACTAACAGTAGTTATGCCTGATAGAGTTGGTATCGCTGGCAATGCAATATCTCCTGGTAAAGAGCTAGACTTAGAAGCCATATTCTGCTGTAATGCTTTTATTGCAGCATATAAAATAACTAAATATTCATACTCGTCTGGAAAATATGTAATACTTTCAGCGCTACTTGCGTCTATTCTATTTCCCCCAGAACCAACTTGACTATAAGTAGGCATAGAAACCATCAACCCATTACCATTTGGAAATATATTTATCTTACCATCTTGTATATAATAAGCTGGGTCTGATGTAGTAGCAAAGTGCATATCTGAAGAATCTTGTATTCTACCTCTATCTCTAGCTAAAACCAATCTACAAGGCTGGTCTATCGTTCCATCATTTCTAAGTACGTGTAATATCTTATGACCCTCAGATGGAGTTGTTCCATCAACTACAGCCGTTTCTTTTGCTACTCTTTCCATTACAGAACGAGGCATAGCGTTAATAACCTCATTAGCTCCTTCTGTTATAAAAGAATCTAATGCAGTCTCATCGCTAAATGCTCCTACTAAATCTACTACTTGTGCGCTAAACGTTGCCATTTATTAATATCTCTTTGCTTTTGAGTTACTTTTCTTCTTACTTGCTTTTTTCTTTTTCTTTGCCATTTTTTTTGGCTTTTTGTACATCATCTGATCTACCCTTTCCTCCAGTCATTGTTCGACTAGAAACAGTTTTTAAACCTTTGCCAAACTTACCCATCTAATCCCCATTTCTGATTTCTCATCTTATCAATACTTTTATCCATATCCATAGTATTAAATTCTATATCACTTCTTTTAGCTATATCGCTTCTCATAAAAGAGTTAGTAGTAAACTTTGGAGCAGATGCTCTTTTCCCACACTCTTTACAGTAAAACCAATTTTCTTTATTTGGTTTTTCGCAATGTTGACACTTAAGCATTAAGACCCAGATACAACCATTGTCATTACTCTCTCTCCTCGCATAGGGCAATGAGAAATAGAAATAACTTTATTATTAGTTGAGTCTAAAGTCGCTATATAATCATATACATCCTTAGATACATCTCCAGCAGAATTAGTCTTACTTCCTGGGACTATGGGATGTACAAAAACTTTTACATCTGTATTAGATGAGTTATAAACAGCCATTTAATTTCCTTCTATTTTAAAATCTTTAGGATGTTTGGGGCTAAACCTTTTTACGAATAGCCCCACAGTATCCAAAACTGTCAATCCTTATTTATTCGGATTTTTACGCAACACTATGTCCTTTTACAGATGGTGTACGAGTTACTTTTAAGTCCTTTAGATAGATAGCACTATCCTGATTAGTACCTTGTATTACCATATAAGGTACTAAAACATCTCCAGAATTAAAAGTATAAGCAGCTGTTACTGTTGGAGCAGCTAATGCGCCCTGTCCAGCAGGTTGCGCACCAACGTGCTTATATGTAACAGCACCATCAGAATCCAAACTAATTTGAAATCTGTGATTCTTGTTAGCTGCTGTAGCTTGAGTAGTATCCGTATAAGTACGAGAACCATCATCTAAAGCACTTGCTATCTGTACATCATCAGCTGATTGACAACCGAAAGCCACAAAGTCATGATAAGCAGGATCTCCACTAGCTGCTGCTAAGATTCCTCCATGACCAGTTTCAAAAGCTGCTGCTTTTCTAAAACCTATGACTGCTGCATCAAAATCAGTCCAGTCAACGTTATAGATTGTCATGTCGATTACAGCTGCGTGAGTTCCAGCAACAATTTTATTGCTATTGCTTCCAAACTGACTACCGCCAAGAACTAATTCAAGACCAGTATTGTCAGCAGTTTCAGCATCCATTTGCATATTCCAACCTGCTGCGGTATTATTTGTATCTACCGAGGGAACAGTTCCATCAACTTGAGGTGTTGTACCAGCTGCTGTAAAAGCACCAATGTAACACATTGTTGAGGGATAAAGCTGTCCATTGCTTCCAGGGAATAAGACACTACCGTGATCACCGTCAGCCATAACACCATCTCCAGAATTACCTATTGAAGATACTACTGGTGGAGCGCAATCAATATAATTCCACTCAAAAATGGTTTCTGGCTTTAGCTTATCTACGTACGATCCACTATTTTTATTTATAATATCAGTATACATAACCTATACCTCCTTACGCTGATTCTACTTCGTAAAGTGCATGGCACTCTGGAAGTGTTATTTCAAGACCAGCTTCAGTAACAATCATATCCTTACGTAAGTCTTCATCAGAATTCTGTACGTTAGTGATGATATGAGTATCACGATTTAAACCATTTCCAACTAATGGACGATATTGACACTTGGTCATATCAGCCATAAGCATAAATCCAGAAGTCTGACCTCTGAACAATGGTTCTTTCACTAGGTGCATTGTACCGTGAACAGTATCAATAGTCATAATCTTATGACCAAAAGCGCCATCTCTTTCTTCGAAGTTATAGCGATTAGCCAATAGAGGGCCGCCATTAGGAGCTCCCATTGAAGCATCCATAAATGCACCATCGCCTAACTTGTTAAAGAAAGTAATTACTGGAAGAGAAGCTAATACTAGCCTATCTCCAGAACCGCCTCTTGCTGGATCAAAGATAACTTCTAAGTCAGAAAGTAAACGATCGTATGTAAGCTCTGATTGAGCTACACTACGATAGTAAGGTGTGCCAGAGGTATAAGAAAATGCAGTATTACCAGTATTTGGATTTGCATTTTTTGCAATATGCCCAGCTAGACCTTCAGTATACTGAACTCCACCAACACGAGCTCTTTGTCCAAATAACATTGCACGCTCGATATCAACTTTATGTTCACGAAGTTTCATTGCCCAGATTCTTTCAAACTCATTTGAGTATCCACGATAGCGAGTTGCAATCGCAGTATTTGTAAGTTCACAAGCAGTTTTAAAGATTTGAGTATAACCAAAGTCATCCTCAATTTCACTTGACCAAACGTCTGGAGATGCTGATCCTTCAGCAAATGCTGTACCAATTACTTGGCAGTCATCATTATCTTCAAGAACGTTATAACCAGATACGTTTGAATTAGATACGTCAATAATTTTACCTGTAAATGTACTAGTTGATCCAGCGTCTGCTACTGCACTTTCCACTCTAACTAGAGCTTGTGCATAGCCAACTGTTTCTGCATCAGTAGTAGTATTTACGGCAAAGACCATACCTTTAATCAGCCAATCGACTGAATCACTATTTGAGTCAACAGTAAAAGCATAAGAGCTTCCTGCTGCGACTGCAGCTGCACTATTTACATCTGCAGCTAATTTAAAGTTACGACTTGTCCAGTCAATCTTAGAACGATTTTCTAAGAAACGGAAAACTGAATCATCTGTAGGTTGTTTAGCAACTTGAGACAAGTATACGAAGAATGGTGATTCTTCAGGAGCCAATTCAGCAACTCGATCACTAAAATCGTATAACCGTCTTCTATCAGGAGCTTGACCTACACCTGCGCTAGTAGCCGCAGCCGTAACATGACTAGAGAACTTAGTCCCTTGTGTAATAGCCATAATATTTCCTTAATTTATTATTTAAAGTAATCTTCCTGCGTTGCCAGCTTTTAAGATTCTATCCCATGAAACATCTACCTCGCTTTTTACTTTAGGGTCGCCCCCTTGTAAAACGCCAGCAGACCTTGGCATAGCTTGAGTTTCAGCCACAGCTTGAATATTTTCAGAAGATGGAGCATTGGTTCCTTTATTATAGAATTGCTTATAAACATTAATTAGAAAATCAACTGGTAGTTGTTCTCTTGGTGTCATAGCAAAATTAATAAATTGATCAATTTCGTTATCATCTGTCATATTATACTTTGACTTAAGCTCACTCTTAAGATTTTGCATAGCAACTTGACTTTGGATACCAGCCATCTGTTCAGAGACTGCTTCATTAACCAAAGCCTTTTCCTTCCCTACTCGTAATTTATACGACGGAGAGTCGGGTTTGTAATAGGCTTCCCACGGGTCAAATGAAGTTTCATCTACATCATTTTCAGTAGATTGTGCTTCATTATTAGCAGCAGGTCTTCCCTCTAATCTTTCCTGTATAGCTTGCACTACATCAGGTCTAGATTCTAAAACAGATTGTAACTGCTTTAATGGTTCTAAGGTCTGAACTTCGCCCTGTAGAGATTCATATTCAGCTTTTTGTTTATCATACATGGATTGGAATTTTCTACTTTCATTTTCCCAGTCAGTAGCATAATTCACTTCCTCTTCATTACCTTCATCGGTAATAATGCTAGGAGCTCTATCTAGCCCCTCGCCTTGAGCTTCCATATTTTCATCAACTGCATGCTCTTTACTTACGATCTCAACGTCTGGCATTGATATATCAATACCTTCGCGTTCTTCAGCCAACTTATCCTCATAAGTTCTTCCTGCTTTGTTTTCTGTTGTTTGGTCTTCCATATTTCCTTTCCGAATCTCTTTACTCTAAATATTTTAGGTAAAGCTTGACTCTATTATATATTAACCTTCAACGCCTTCTTTGGCACCCTGTATGCCTTGCTCTTGCTTTTTACCGTACTTGGCTTGCAAGTCAGCTTTATCAATTACATTTTCTAGCTTATTGAGATTTTTTCTTTCCTTGTCCTTGACTTCGCTAAGAACGGAATCAAGTCCACTTTTAAATTTCTGCGTGATAGTTTGTTTTCTAGCGCTAATCATTTCACGCTCAGAAGTTTGTAAATCACCACGTAGTTTCTTAACCTCTTCTTCAAGCTGTCCAATGTACGATTGCATTTGACTCATCGCACCTTTCCTTTGCAGAACACCTTCTTTGTCATAGATATTGGTTTTCTTTAATACCTCGACATCATCCACCAAGCCCAACTTATACGCATCTAAATACATATTGTACTCAGCCATCCTATTTGATGGTAGCGTTGAACCTGATACTATCCGAATATCATGCTGACCTAATGATATGTCATTTTCAATACTCATTAACTCATTTGTTTTATCATCATACATCTTATTGTTAATGGTAAATTCAGTCAAATCATTGTTTGCCTGCACGATTCTAAAAGTCTTTTTAAACCCATAATGTCCTTTGGAAAAATTATATACTACTTTACCAAGAACATCTAGGCTTCCCTCTATATCTTTAAGTTTTGACCTACCTCTAGTTTCTCCCATTTCTTGAAGTAAGTATGTTCCCCTAGCTGTTTCAGCAGCTCCACTTTTAAATCCTTGCATTAGTTCTGATATACCAAAATTTAAATCAATATATGTCTCAACTCTACTTATTAAACCATAGAATTCAGATGCAAGTGGCTGTGGTGCTGGATAATGAGGCTCTCCAAATTCTGGATTATACTCAATAACAGCATTAGGATTTGCCCAATCTCTTTCTAATTGACCAACGTCATCAACACTACCCTCTGGAACTAAAAGTTTTAAACCAGCAGATGCCTGGGCGTGGCTAAGAGTTAAAGAGAATAATTTATTTATTAATCTCTGAGAATCTTTTACCTTTGTAACATCTGACTTAGGGTAAGGTGTATTTGTCCAAATATTTGGGACTGGTATTATGGGATAAACGTCGGTATTTAGAACTTGTTCATAAAGGAGAACTTGACCGACTGTAGCTACATGGCGGATACGTGTCTGAAGAACTTCAACCGCTTCAACCAGCCCCGATTCTATCAAATGAGAGTTTTCAGATAGAATTTTTTCAAAAGCTTCTAACTCAACTATTTTTTCTTCTTGAGTTTCTTTATTGAATAATCTATAATATGGAACTTTAATCTTTTCAAATCGCTCAACTATTCTATATTTCTCATAGCCTCCTCTATCATAATCTTTAACTACATCTGGTGTAAATGAAGAAGATGAATTCTTTTTTGTTGAGGAAGGATAATCTTCTTCATCTGTTGAACTATCTATATTATCAATTATTTCTTCTAGTTTGGGATATAATCCAAGAATCTGCTCTTTAGTAAGAATTGTAGATAATAAAATATGAGCAGCATCCGCATAGTGTCTATCCCTAGAAGCTGGATCAACGTATACACGGAATGGATTAATACTTGTAATCTTAACATCGCCTCTTCCATAATCTGATTCTGGGTCAACAAATACATAAAAATAACCTAAGCCAGTAACGGCATAGTCGTGCACAACTTGCTTGAAATGAGTGTTACAATTAGAAACATCCCATACATATTCAAGTATTGTACGCCATACATTGGCTAATTTATAGTCAGAATCTTCTCTTGCGACTGCAGAGAATTTTGGATTTCTAGATGTTAATAGAGATTTTAATTTATCTACAGCAGCATATACTCTGTCTATGATAAAATCGCCTTGACCAACTGACTGAAGAATTTCTGATTCTTCTGTAGAGTAGTGATTGCCCAAAGAAAAATCAATGGCATCTCTAGCTTCTGTTTCCCAGTTAGCTCTGGCGTCTCTATATCGCCTCCATAAATCTCTATTATTCTGAGCTTCTTCGTGCTCAGCAAAAGTTTCTACGTAGTTAATATTAGGACTCCTTTAAGATCTATATATATAATATAAGCGAAATAGCGCTATTTGTCAAGCGTTTCTATAATCTTTGTCCAGTAATCCAGCTTCTTAGCACAGATTTCTTCGACTTCTTATATTCTTCATTAGATTCTATATTAAAATCATCAGATTCAAACTCACCACTTAATGGTGATCTAGCATTAGTTACTGAATACCATAGGCCATCTAATAGGTCATCATTCTTTCCTTTTGGAAAATGAAACATCTCGTCAACTATTTCTTGATGAATTTTTCTATGAAATAATTTTCCTCTATTCACTATTGGACAAAGCAAAGATTCCAATCTATCTTCTTTTTTTATACCATTAGGAGGCCTAACTCCTCTTGCGATACCTGGAGCCATCTTCCTATCAAACCCACCCATCTTATTAACTGAATCTTTTATAATTCCCTGGGCTCCAACGTGCTCAACATTAACTCTTCTAACTGGATTATACATCTTTGCATATTCAAATATTTTTTGTGGCATTTCATAAAGAGCTAAGTGTTCGCGATAATAATCTATAATATAATAATTCTTTTTACTATCAATAGCAGTAACCATAATAACTTGATAGTCATTACCTGGATTTGCTTCGTATGCTAAGTCAACTCCAATGTATATATTAACTGGGATAATAGTATTTTTATTTTTTAAATAAGCTTGGTTATTCCCAGATATAAATTCATAGTCATGATGCTGCAATTTATCTATTTTAAATTTTGCAGTAGCTAGGTCTCTAGCATCATTCATATACTCTTGAGAAAACTTATGTAGCTGACCTACATTTTCATAATCTTTTCTTATTTCACTTATTTTAGTTTTACTAAAATAAGAAGCCCATAAAGGTTTTCCATCCTCTAAGGCTCTGTGAAATATTACATCCCAAGTGTATTTGTTGTCTTTTTCTTGGGCTTCGAGATATCCATCGTATATAGCCTGTAATGCTGAATCGTAATGTACGATAGTGCCAATTAACCAGATAGATCCCTCATTGCCCTTTGATTCTTCTAAGGAAGGATAAACAGTTGACATCAACCATTCCTTAATCTCTCTTCTCCTGTCTGGAGTTTTTGTATTTAATTCAGATTCAAAGTCATCTAAAATAATATTTGTATACCTAGTACCGAGTTCAGACCTACCACGCAATCTTTGACTAGTACCTTTTGCAATTATTCTGTCTCCACGGCTGGTGGTAATTTCTTTCTCAGTCCATTTCTCTCCAACCATATCTCCAAAATAATAATTAAGAGCATTATTGTATTCAATATGATTTTTTATATACTTTAAATGGTCAACAGCTTGCCCTTGTTCTTCCGATACCCAGGCAGCAAACTCTTTTTTCCCTTGTGGATTAAAATAAATTCTATGCAGTAAAGCAGCCTTAGCCATTGTAGACTTAGAATGACCTCTAGGTAAAACAACACACAGCTTCCTAAGACTTCTATCTAGTAATTTACTTCCAACTTCATAATGAAATGGAGCTGGAGATGATTTCATAAAGTCGTCTGGTAAAAATAGCTGACCAAAAGCTACTAAGTCTTTTGATACTATATTTAATACTCTTTCTTTTTCTGAAAGATTACTTGAATTTATATTAAAATTATCTATTGTACCAGTCTCCACTTTCAATTATTCTAAACATTTTACTTCTTTGCAACATTTCATCCCCAGCTACATAAAGCCAAGCCTCTTCTTCTGAATCATCATCCATTGATACTTTAACTTTAACTCTTCTATAAAGCCCAGAACTGATTCCTTCGTATAGATCATACCTTGCTAGGTCATCCTCAGATACATCGTGAATCTCAACTACTGTTCCAGAACCCTTTTCGTTCTGTATAATAGCTGGAAAACTTTCGTGCCCTGGATATACCAAGGAAGACTTTTCAACTACTCCAGTATTTTCAGAGCCAGTCCTAAGTGTTCCGTATACAGCTAGCTTCACTTTTTCTTTTTAGGGCTTGCTTTTTTCTTTTTTAAATTAAACTTTGTAAGATTTGCACCAAAGTGATTTGGATAATCTTTTTTTCCAATTACCCATTCTGTTAAATCTTTAAAAGACTCTTGATTAATTAAGTGAGTAGATATATAACTACTTAACTCTTCTTCATCTAAATCTTTATGGACTTCTAGTTCAAATTCAAAAACAACTTTCTTATTCATAATTTCCCTCTATGATTAATATTATCAAAATAAATTAACTTACTCCATGGACTTCTGGAAGTCCAACATACTTTATTTCTAAGTCATCTGTATAAATAGTAAAACAAGTAAAGCATTCTACATAAAGCTCTTTCTCTTCTAAGTCGTGTATGATAAAAGCTTTTGGATATAGTTTATTGTTGCAGAGCTTGCAGCTACTTGACGTCAACTTCTCTTTCAGCGCTTGCAAGCTGCTTGACTTCTCCTGAACCGATGGCATCTAATTGTTCCTTTGTAAAACCTTGAAATACAGCTACTGACTCTGTTCTCTTTTCAGTATCCATCATTCCAGTTATTTGCATTAATGTCTTAATAGCTTGAATCTTGTCCCTATCGTTTGATTCGCCTCCATCAACTATTGACTTCATTTGTTCTAATAGATACAAAGGTGTAATATCTGCATCTGAAAGAACTTTATCTATTTCTTCTCTAATCAATTTCTGTATCCTTTTAGCTTTTAATAAAATTTTGGCTTGACCTTCGGCATACTTTCTGTTGTCAGTTGGGTATGCCTGCAAAAAAGCGTCCACCATATCAGTACCCTTTGCAACAAATTGAGCAAACAAAAACTCTCTTTGTGTGGTTTCTTTTTTCTCAATTTTATGCTTATAAGCATTAGTGTCAGCCAAGCCAAATGAATAAAGATTTTTCCTAGGATCGCCCTCCATCTTTGTTTTATCTAAACATACGAAGGTTCCAAGAGGTACTCTGATATAATGTCTAATGACTTTATCAGACCCAGATGCCTTTAACTTCCCTCGCTTCAGAACCTTGCACACTTGACCGTCGTCTGAAACTACCCAGTTACCTTCGGTACCATCCCTCCAATTATCAACAACATCAATAAGTGGGTTGTACCTCTGAAACTCTTCTATGTCTTTATAGATAGGATGATCAATCTTATTTATTTTACGAGTAATCATCTACTATACAATATAACCGATTTTACGCTTAAAGTCAAGAGGTAGCCCTTACAGCTATATTCTTGTCCAGAGTATTTCTTTTACCTCTAATGTGTGGAGACATACATCCTTCGCAGTAAAATAAATCATATTTACTAGCACCAGTATGGTAATATTTACCAGTATCGGTTAAGGAGTCACCACCACAAACTGAACATACATTTTCATCCATCATAACTGCTATGTTAGGATGACTTCTCATATATGGTCTAAGTTTAAGATACATCTCTTCTAAGCCTATAACATCATTGCGATTATATTTTTCCATTCTTTTTAAAGCTGCACTGTCTCCATTCATACAATCTATCCATAATTGAAACTCTGTATCAAGTTTCTCTTCTAATCCTAGAAACTTAGTAATATAATCTTGTTTATTAGAACTGAATGCAAACTCTTTCCTGGCAACCTTAAGAGTATCTATTGTCTTATAAGGCATTGGAGGTATCATACTATTTGATATAAACCTTGCCTTTAATTTCCTAAGATCAAACTTATCTCCATTATGAGCAATAATGATATCAGCTTCATCTAGTAATTTCCAAACTGATTCCATAATTCTTTTATCGTTTCTATCCTTTGCTTCACTTGGAGTAACAACATCACTCATTACTTTATCATCGTACAACCATTTCGCAGACCAACTAAGCACATACCAATCTATTGATTCACCTTTATCATCCTTCATTATACTAATTGGGTTTATATATTGATTACCAAGCCTCCAAGTCCATACAGCTATAGGGGTAGTCTCAATATCTAAAATTAATATCTTAGGTAGATTAGCTACATTCATCTTTTTAAAAGGTTTGTTTAAACGCATTGACTCTATTTTTCTAGTCACAGCTTTAAACGTTCTATCGTATCCGTTAGCAATTAGATCATTATGAATATCAGACATACTTTTTACAGTATGCTCATATTGTTTTACTATTTTAACTTCTTCTTTAGACCATTTCATTTCTTCTCACCAATTTTTAACATTAATAACATAGCTTTTAAAAGCATTGCCTCAACTAAATAATATAGTTTCTTCATTTGCCCCACACCTTTTCAGATACAAGCTGAGCAATTATGCCATAAATTGATAGATCACGAAAGGCATCCATATATGTTTCATCCGCAACAGCATTATTACCTCTATGTTTAACAATGATATTCTTCAAACGGTTTACCTTATCGTTCATTCGTATTACTAAAGCTGTTAATGCAAACATTCTGTCATCATCGTTATCTAAGTTACCACCTAAGTTTATATTGCCGCTACCGTAGTCGTATTGTTTCCTGCAGAATAATTTATACTGTTCATCCGTTATCTGGCTGAATCTCTTCATCATCTTTGGATAAGCTTTCTCTATCGCATCGATCACTTCTTTTTCTCTCATTTGATTCTTCCTTTCCCCAGCCCCACATTGGCTCTGAATGATATGTAGCAGAACCTCTATAATGACTGGAATTAGTAATTACTTCGTCTATTATCTTTTCTAAGAATTTTATTTTCTTTGGATTTATCTTCTTTTTCATAATATGGAAGGAACAACTACTCTGTCGAAATAGGCACAACCCTCATCTAATGTGCATTCCTTGTTCTCTTTTTTAGAATCTATGTTCAATATCAACTTACCGTCCTGTGTCCGTATATCACAACCTAGGCATGTACCAGCATCCCAGTTAGCACAATGCATACGTGCGTGTTGTTTTTTGTAATTTTCCATACACTCAATATAAGCTTAAAACCTATTTTACGCAACAAGTAAATTACCTGTTGACAAAACCCTATATAAGACTTATATTGTAAGTATCTAGAAGAGTTAAATATATAATATATATATATATATTATTAAAAAAAACAAGTTATTAACATAACTTGCAAAAAGAAATGGAGGAATTAGGATGAGCTTAGCTTGGTTTTATTTACATTGCGTAGCTGCTGTTGCAATTATTATTGCAGATGCTAAAGGGACATTAGAGCCTGCTCTTAATAAATTTGAGGAAAAGATAGGGATAAGGACGGAATTACCTCCTGATACTATTGATACCACACCACCGTATTATATTCCACCTATAGAGAAAGAATAGCTAGGAGTAGAGTATGAATGGAAAGGGAGATAAGGATCGAGTAACGAATCTTACTCAGTATAGAAAAAATTATACCAAAATATTTGGAGAATGGATAAAAAATACTACTCCACATGTAAAATTTAAAAAAACAAGAAAGGTTGAAAAAAAATCAAAATGAAAAAAGTTCTCTTTGTGTGGTTACTTTTAACAGGTTGCTCTATAAATCCTGATGAGAGCAGCGATACACCTACAATTCTACAGGATTCCATAGGAAAGACACATTCTTACCGTTATTTAAAACTCGATCGTGACAACTGGTGTACATATCACCAAAAGTATGAATTCGTAGAACGTCGATTTATACACAAAAAACGTAATCAACGTATATTGAGTCGCAAAAATCAAAAAAATAGCAAATTGACCTAAATTTGGGACAAATAGAGCTATATCTAGTATAGATTCTAACCCTATGTTTTACTACTAGGTGAACATACACTACTAAATTGTAAAAAATAGCACCATTTTGTGTGTGCCTCTTTCTTTCTTGGGCGGCCCACCCCAGGCGATTGTTTGCGATTTTTGGAATTTGGTTGAAAAAATCTTAATTGAGATTGAGTCTCATTATCGATCAAATAAAATAATCCTTGCTTTTCTCATTTATTCTTATTGAGATTGAGTCGCATTATCACTACCAGGATTATAAAAAAACACTTGACTTTTAATA
>Ga0080013_1001514_pt1 | contig 30486 bp, 38 predicted proteins | sample ETNvirenome_6_85_FD_69236 | JGI IMG/M metagenome (GOLD analysis project Ga0080013, IMG submission 69236) | Marine viral communities from the Pacific Ocean - ETNP_6_85 (SPADES assembly) (version 2) | ecosystem: Environmental > Aquatic > Marine > Oceanic | place: Pacific Ocean | collected 2013-06-19 | reverse complement strand
ATCAAAGTTCAGAGCATCTACTGCCGCATTAAGCGTTATGTCTTTTGTAGCATCAGATAAATCAATTACATCAGCAGTTATATTTAATGCTGTCCCTGCCGCTATTGTTAAATCAGTTCCGTCACTTGATAGATATTCACCGCCATCGTTATCATATAAATATATCTTATCTACAACGACTAAATCGCCATCAGCTACCTTTAAAGATTGCGCTCCATCAGTTCCTGTTATTATTAAACATTCCTCAGATGCATCCCAAGTAAAATTATCTCCAGCAGTCCCAGAATAGAATATGACATCAACTCCTACACCGTCAGTTCCAGTAGTTATCTCAGAATTGGTAGTATCAATAGTTAATATGTCAGCACTATCACCATTCTTACGGACTAGAAATGCCTCTTCATCTGTTACATCTATAATTGAAGTTCCTTGGATAACTTCATTTGTTGTTATTGCAGTACTACCAGTTACGGTAAGATCTGCATCAATAGTCAAATCACCTGTTACAGTACCACCAGATGCAATATGTTCGTCTGTTGTTGTAATAAAACCCATTATATACTCCTATGCCAGGATAGTTCTGACATTTGCATCTGAACCACCTTTTCTTTCAAGTATTAAATAAACACTGTCTCCTAAACCATTAGGAACAAAAAATGAGTAAATAGTATCTCCACCCTTTAAGTAAAGATCCTTACTTGTGTCTACGTCTGAATCAGTGCCTGTAGTATTAAATGTAAAATAAAAATCATTGTCTGATTGTAGATGTACCTGATGATATCCAGTAACATTGACCGCTATACCATCACTATCTGCTACTGTTACTGCCTGAACTTGCCAGTCTGCAGCTGTATCTACGTTTAATGATTCATGTGCTCTATATCTCTGTATGTCTGCCATTTTTTTCTCCTTTTAATTATAGTACTTGTCTTGCGAGGCGAGAATGCTCCTTATACAAGTACCTTAATTTAACCACTCTAACGCATCAAATTGAAACCCTGGATTCTATATGAACCCATTTTCCTGCCAGATTGATACTTTTCAGTAGTTCTCCTGAATTCTCTCATAAAATATTCCCTCATCTCAATCTCACCTGCATCCTCTGCATACTTAGCTTTAACATACTGCACTACTGCATTTGAAAGATATCTGGGAATATCTAGTTCATCGGTTTCGCTATCTAAAAAATTTATGTTGTAGTATAATTCTGGAGTTTCTTCAAATGCTTGCTGAACAGTAGAACTGTCACTGCATTTAGTATATAAAGTAATATATCCCGTACCAGCTGCTTTAACTTTATGTAATCCATTCCATTTACCAGCTTTCCTTAATACTATATATGATCCATCACTTAAACTTTCAGGAGAAGCAGAATAATCATTGTCTCCATTGTCTATAAGTTTCAGTAATCCTCCAGTTGATACATATGTATCTATTTGAGTATCTACCTTATCAGTCTCGTTTATAAAATAACTTGGACTGTACGCATACTGAATCTCTAATCCATCAGCTACACTATCTTTAGGACTCTTCCATAATAAAGCTCCTGTCTGACCAACATCATTCAATCCTGGTTGTGAAATGGTCTGACCGCCAGAAAATGTCCAATCTTTCTGAACTATAGCAAGCTTATTTCCTTTTATATAATATGCATATTCCTTGCTAGTTGCCATCAGCATCCTTCCTGACTGGCTCACCTATCATTCTCGGTATTCCTCTATACTCATCATCAGCATTTAACTGATTCTTACATCTAATATCCAATACCTTTATCATATCATTTGGGAAATCATAGAACCTCTGATCCTTTGTAATATCAAACCTCTCTGTAGCAACATGAGTTTCAGTAATGATATTCATTTCTTCGAGAGCATCCTTGATATAGGCTATAGCCCTATTAGTGTCGGTAACACCGACCCTTTCCATGATTTCCTGTACTGTCATTTAAGTAAGCGACAAAAACTTAGCACCAAGAGTATTTCCTCCAGCCGAAGTCCCATTTGCAGCAGTTGCAGATATATAAAATGCATTTGCATTTGTCCCTCCCCTCATAGGTAAAATTACTGCCTCGTTAGCAGCTAAAATAGCTACTATAGTTCCATTATCTCCCACTTCAACTGTCAAATAATCTGTTGTATTTACAGTTGTTCCCTTTGTAGTGCTAGAAGATGCTTGTTGAAAACCTGTATTTTCTATGTATAATATATCACATGATGCTACAGCTGGCATTTGCAATCCCGCTGTATTTGCTGGAGCACTTAAATAATAAGGAGTCCCACTTGTAGTGCCATGTGTTGAATTTGTCATAGTTGCAAAATTAGTTGCAAGAGCTATATTTGCACTACTACATCCCAATGTTTCTTGAACTTCAGTTGCAATAACCTCAACAGTTCTTGTTGCATTATCTGTTAAAATATCTACATCTTCACTGGCATATCCATAATATTCGGTAACTTCCTCTATGGGAGTTAAACTTATTGCATACCTTACTTTATCTGCCATTTTAATTTCTCCTATATTGTTGCTGCTGAGATTGAGCCTGAGCAGCAATTGTTTTATTTATCATTTTTGAGTTGTTCTGAATATACTGAGTTATTTCAGCTTGTGCCCATTGGTAATACCTATCAGCCTGCTTTTCATAATGCTGTATATTCTGTGTTTTTAATGTTGCTTCCTGTGTTTTATCAGCCACTTCTGCCTGATATTTTTGCAGGTTAGCACCATATTCTTGTAAATCTGTTGTCCTTTCAGCTTCCCAAACACGTAAGTCGCCTTCAAGGTTTTGCTGATATTCCTGTACTTCAGTAGCTACCTTTAACTGATATTCCTGAAGTTCAGCAGAATACTTTTGAATCTTACTACTATTATCAGCAATAACATCTTCTATCTGTTTTGCTGCATTAGCAAGAGCTAAAGCTTGATCCTGAGCTTTATTAAACTTATCCACATCAGTAGCTTGAGCTGATTCCTGTTCTGCATCTGCTCTATCTACTTGAGCTTGTGTTAAAACTTTTTGTAAATCACTATTATGCTTTGCTAATTCTGCCTGTACATTTGCCTGGTATCTAGCATTTTCCTTATTAAATTCATTCAACTCGTTCTGAATATCAGCTTGAAAAACTGCTATATTATCTGATTCAGTTTTTTGCCATGCTTGATAAGCTGTATTCATTTCTAATTGATATCTAGATATTTTTTGAGTGTATTCCTGTATCTCCTTACCAATATCAGCTTGATATATATCAGCTTCTGCTTGATAGAGTGCAACTTTTCTCTGATTATCATTAATGATAGCTTGCATATCATTTACACCATTCTGCAACTGTCTTTGTAAATCTCTATCTTCATTAGCAGTAGAAGCTTGCAGATCAGATTGAGCCTGAGCAAGATTAACCTGATTAGCAATCTGAATTTCCTGTAGAGATTCCTGAATAGCAGATTGATAAGCAATATTCTCTTTATTAAACTCATTTAGTTCATTCTGTACATCGCTACCATATTTTTGCAAGTCTGTCGTTCTTTCAGCCTGCCACACTTCAATATCTCCAGCTAAATTCTGCTGGTATTCTTGAACTTCCTTAGAAACATTAGCTTGATAATTTTGCACTTCAGCCTGATACTTTTGAAGTTTAGCAGTGTATTCTTGATTTTCTTTCTGTAATACCAATCCCACTTCTTGTATAGCTTGCTGTAACTGAGCTTGATATTCAATATTTTCTTTATTAAAAGTGTTCAATTCATTCTGTATATCACTTCCATATTTCTGTAGGTCTGTTGTTCTCTCCGCTTGCCAAACCTGTATATCACCAGCAAGATTCTGTTGATATTCCTGAACCTCTTTGTTGATTGTTGCTTGATATGTTTGAACTTCAGATTGATACTTTTGAACTTTACGTGCTTCATGTTCGTCTAATAATTGTGCTTCTTGCAAATACTCCTGTAATATAGCTTGATACTTGGCATTTTCTTTATTGAATTCGTTTAATTCATTTTGTATATCACTGCCATACTTTTGTAAATCCGTCTGCCTTTCAATCTGCCAGACTTGTAAATCACCCTGAAGATTCTGCTGATATTCTTGTACTTGCTTATTTACATCTTGACCATATGTCTGAACTTCTGCCTGATATTTCTGTATTTTGCGAGCTTCATGTTCATCAAGGAGCTGTGCTTCTTGTAGATATTCTTGTAAGATAGCTTGATATTTAGCATTCTCTTTGTTGAACTCATTCAGTTCATTTTGAATATCGCTAGCATATTTTTGAAGATCGGTTTGCCTTTCTGCCTGCCAAACTTGTATGTCACCAGCCAAATTTTGCTGATACTCCTGCACTTCCTTATTAACTACTGCCTGATATGAGCCAACCTCTGCCTGGTAAAGTGCAACCTTCCTGTTATTATCCTGAATGATAGCCTGCATATCATTGATGCCATTTTGCAGTTGTCTTTGCTGATCCCTATCTTTATTGGTTGTCGCAAGTTGAAGATCAGCCTGTGCTTTTGCAAGATTGACTTGATTTGCAACTTGGAGTACCTGCATTGACTCTTGTATAGCTGACTGATATGCTACGTTCTCTTTATTAAATTCATTTAACTCGTTTTGAATGTCACTTGCATACTTCTGTAAATCGGTCTGTCGCTCTGCCTGCCATACTCTTAAATCTCCTTCGAGATTCTGTTGATACTGCTGTACTTCTTTAGCCACATTTGCTTGATACTCTTGTACTTCAGCACTATATTTTTGTAGAGAGGCTGCATATTCCTGATTTTCTTTTTGAAGTTTTAAACTTGCCTCTTGTTGAGAATCGGTTGCATCTATTTGTGCTTGAGCTTGTTCCTTCTGTGCGTTTATTTGTGCTTGCTGAATTGATTCTTGAAGTTTTGCCTGATATTCTGCATTGGCATCATTAAAAGTATTCAAAGCATCTTGGACTCTTATTTGGTATTCTTGTATTTTTGTCTGGGTAACTGCTAACTTAGTCTGAACTTCATTTGCATAACCTTGTGCTGTTTGAATATATCCTTGACCTTGAGCAGACATACCTCCTATTTCTGCTTGATAGTCCTGAACTTCTGCACTGAACTTTTGCAATTTAGACGCATATTCCTGTTGCTCTTTCTGCAATTTTAGATTTGCTTCTTGTTGTGCTTCTTGAGCGTTTATCTGAGCCTGTTGGATAGCCTCCTGCAACTTGGCTTGATATTCCGCATTCGCATCATTAAACTTATTCAACTGATTTTGCATAGCACCTGAATATGCTTGTATATAAGTAGAAATTTTTTGTAATTGTGCTTGAGCTAATTCTGTATCTTCCTCATTTTGTATATAATCTCCAGCAAGTTGAAACCATTTTAGGGGATCAATATTTTCATCATCAAAATCATAATCTGCAGCAGTCCAAGAAGCAGTATCAAGTTTAGTTAAATCTACAGTAGTACTATCTGAACCAGTAGTAGTAATAACAGGAGCTGTATATGTAGGAGGTGTGCCTACATTAGAAACTGTTACCGAAGATACATCTGGAGTCGTAAAACTAGGACTAGCAGGAGGAACAGGTGAAGATGGTATTCCATCAAATACTCCATTAGCAAGATCAACATTTGTCGCAATTGCTGTAATAGCAGTATTAACATCAACCTGAGCATGAGGATATTCTGTTGCCCAAGCTTCATCACTTATTGTTGTAGTGGGTGATGTATAAGTAGGTGGAGTACCAACATTTGAAAGTGTTGTAGATGCAACTGTAATAGCTCCAATATCAGGAGTTGTAAAACTAGGTGCCGATGGAGGTACAGGTTCTACAGCACCAATAGTTAAATCCGTAATTGTAGGTGTAGCCCCTAATGAAAGAACTGGCTTTGTATAACTTGGAGCACTTCCAGTATAAACACCTGCTGTAGCTACAGTTCCAGTAGTAAAAACAGGAGCACTAGCATCTAATGCAGAATTTATACTGGTAAAAGTTACTGATGTTAAAGATGGTGCTACTGGATCTGATATAGATATACTCAAATCTGATATAGTCGGAGTTGCTCCCAATGAAATGACAGGTTTAGTATATGTTGGAGCAAAACTAGAAGGATCTGCCACAACTTGTGCAGATATTGATGGAACAACTGGCAATACAGAAGAAATAGTTAAATCTGATATTGTTGGGACTGTACCTAATGAAAGTACAGGCTTTGTGTATCCTGGAGCAAAACTAGAGGGATCAGAAACCACCTGAGCAGATATTGACGGAGCTATTGGAAGTGCAGCACTTATAGACAAATCTGAAATCGTAGGAGCAGAACCCAGAGAAATAACTGGTTCTGTATAAGAAGGCGGATCTGTAGCTGGATTAAAGATACCTGAAATATCTGGAGCTGTAAAACTAGGAGATCCTGGAGCTATAGGACTTATTGCAGAAATACTTAGATCTGATATTGTTGGAGCCGTTCCCAATGTTACTACTGGTTTAGTATAAGAAGGTGCTGATCCAGTATATACACTAGACGCAGATAAAGTTGCAGTTGAGATTGTAGGTTTAACCACATCTAAAGAAGTATCTACACTAGTAAAAGTAACAGATGTTAAAGAAGGTACCGAAGGGCTAACAGATGTTAATGTTAATACACCTGGGTCGCTATCATCAAAAGGATTCAAAGATCCACTTTCAAAGAAATCATTAAATTTTGCTTGAACTGGATGTACTGGCTTTGTATATGTTGGAACATCTCCACTTATATCAGCTTTATCAACACTACTTACAGTTATTGCCTGAACAGTGCTTGCACTTGCATTTGAATTTGTAGCATCTGTGTAAGATACTGTACTTATTGACGGTACAACAGGTGATGTAGCAGAAATCGACAAATCAGAAATAGTTGGAGCTGTACCTAATGAAGGAGCAACTGGAACTGTCGGAGATGTCCAACTTGGAATACTACCTGTAGCTAACTTTGCAAATTCCTGGGAAGCTGCATGAAAAACAACTGCATTCCTCAGATCACAGTCATCGTCTAGTTGAGTATGCTCTACATAATAAACATATCCGTCATTACTACCACCTGAAGCAGGATCTGGTTTTATGAATACCTTTCCCTGAGCATGATACCATTTAGGATATAGATTAGTAGCTTTATAAAAACTTGCACTATCATCAATCCACTTGCTCATACTGAATGGAACTTCAGTAGCAGGATATCCTTCTCTTTCAACAGCAAGTACGCTATCAGAAGAGTAAACATCAAACCCGCTTGAATTCTGAATAGCTGAAGATTGCGTAGAAGCAAACCAGAGAAGTTCCTTCGGTATGTTTGAAGCTACAAATTTTTGAGCAGAAACAATAAAATCATCTGAAGCACCATGTGCGGTGACTCCAGTGATAGATACTATCTCCGCAGATATGTTAGTAGTTGCCATATTGTTTATAGAGGGGGACCATAAAGCCCCCCTCTAAATCCTTATATTGGGATATTACTTCCCAAACTTCGGATTAAACTAGCTCAACACTTCCAGCGTCAATTCTGAATTCGTTATCGGCATGAGCAGCACTCCAATCAACATTAAGAACTACTTGTAAAGTACTAGTAGTATCCATAGATGTTAATGCAGTCTGTCCAATAACATGAACTGCACCTAAAGCATCAGTTCTAATTTCAGCAATAGCTGTCATTGTACCAGAACTTCCAACTGCCGTTACATGAACATCAGCCCAAGCATAGACAATATCATCATCGTCAACATCAAGAGCTGCGCCAGTGGCAATAGCCGTCCCGCCAAACTTAAGAATAGGCGTTAAAGTATTTGTACTGTTGTTATCAACAACTGTACCAAACACCTTAATTCTGACAATATCACCTACTTCAAGCTTGTTAGCTGGAATGTAGTAAGAGAATATGTCTATAGCATCAGTTGAATTTTCATGTTCACGACCTGTACCAGCCTCAGTGAACAATCTCTCGCCAACTCTCTTATCAAATGAATTTGATCCATATAATGGATTTGCCATAATCTACTCCTTATGTCCAAACAGCATGGGATTCAGCCATTGACCATTCCATGCCTGCTTCAGTTAAGATTTGATCTACTCTACGATCGACACCAGAGTTCTCTAAAGTTTGAACTCCTACATAGACTGAAGTATCACGATTAACGCCATTACCAACTAAAGGTCTGTAAGCACAGTTCTTCATGTTGACACCTAACATTTTCACATTTGTACCATCAAGGTGAATATTGCGAGCAACATTCATATCCCCGTATACAGTTGAAATTGTTGTAATATCAACACCAAAGACTTTCCTTCTTCCTGCAAGGCTCATATCAGCTCTTCCATAACCTTTACTACTGTCACTTGCGGTTGTATCAGGTGATCCACCAGTAAAAGCTTGAATTGAACCGATATTGTTAGCAAAGTATCCACTTAGCTTATGCAACCAGTTATATACTGCAGTATTGCAGAAGAACATAGTTGCTGTGCTATTGTTATACCTTGGATCAATGTAGTTAGAAAGATCATCAAGAAAGTCATCTTGAGTTTTAGTTGCAACAGCAAGAGAAAATGAATTTCCATACTGTGTGATGTAATCTACAGCACCTTGTGTGTACTGAATACTATCGCCATCTGTATACTGAGATCCAAATAACAATGATGTTTCAATATCCCACTTATGCTCAATCAACTTTTCTTTCCAAACACGTGCCCACTCATTTGGTTCAAACTTCAATACTGTGGCACGAGCCGTATTGGTCATTGCCATTGAAGTTTTCCAAATCTGAGTAAGACCATGATTGCTTTGGTAAGGCTGGTCAATCCATGTTTGTGGGAAACCAGAACCTTCTTCATGTGCACTACCTACTACGTAGGTTCTTGCTGATTCAAGAAGAGTTGCAATAGATTGGTCAGCAACAACTTCATCACCTGCTGCTCCACCTGGACCAAAGTTATTGTTGTAATAGCCAGCAAAACCCACATAGCTTGAATCTGATGCTTTAACCACTTTACAAGTGACAACTGTAGGATATTTATTAGTATCCTTAGCTGAACTTGAAAAAGAGTCTGCATCAACTTCAGTAACCCTTGCCAGCATATAACTTGCACCCCATGAAGTCGTTGCCGAAGCACTGTCTGTCATTGTAGGGATTTTAATTATCTGACCTGGAAGGAAGAACTTAGGTGTAGTCCCGCTTGCTCCAACATCAATCTTGTTAGATGTGTTTCCATATACATTCTGTACATTACCAGCAGACTTGTAATCACCAGCCATATAGAGTTTCAATGTATCTCCAACAGCTACTGAACTACCAGTTCCACCATCATTATATGCTTCAATGGTATCATCAGCAAATTCATCATTACCATCGTTCTGCACATAACCCATAACGTATGCATATCGTTTGTGAAAAGACGGACGCTTCTCAGTAAACTTAAACTGAGGATCATCTGTCGCCTTTTTTGCCACCTTACTCACGAACCTAAAGAAGGGATCTTGAGGAATAGCAAGTTCAGACACTCTATTACCGAAATTATACTTTCGTCTAATATCGCCAGTACTAAGATTAGTACTAGTGCCTGGACCTCGTCCATCAAAATCCGCTACAGTAAGATCCGTATTCGGTGTAATTGCCGAAATAAAATCTTGCGGCATTTCGAACTCCTTATTTGAAGTTCAGATAGATCCTAAACTAAAATAGTTTTATATAATAAAAATCTACCCGAACAGGTTATCTAACTCACCATCCAAGCCTAAAATCCCGTCAAATATAGCATTATCTGGGGTTTTCTCTTCGGCTTGGCTGTTAGCTCCACTAGCGGACGTTGGTATATTCCTGACATTCTTCATCTGGTTCAACATGTCATTCTTCGTAGATTGGACAACATTAGCATTAGCTTGATCACGATTCAGAAGGTAATCAATGTCATCAAGGGTAAGAATATGACCTTTAGCTCTTTCTTTAAAAGAATTGAACTGTTCATCGGTCATTCCTCTCTTTTCCTTGAAATCATTTTCTTGTGCTCTTCTTTGAGCTTCAATTTGTGCCTTCTGAGCATTCTGTTTTTCAGCAGTAACTATTTGTCCTACTCTCTTCTGAACGACTTTGTCTACCTGAGCATTCAAGACTTTAGCTGAATCAGAATCTGGATCTGACATTGCATCCTGAGAATCAAATATAAAATCCTCATCTAATTTCAGCTCTTCCTGAATACTTTTTGGAGTATTACCTCCATTTACCAGATATTCACGAACATGTTCAACTAATCCGCTATCGTTTTTCATCGCTTCAAGAACTGGTACAAAAGGTTCAACCTCTTTATACTGGTCTCTCAGCTTTACGGCTTCACGGCTACTGTCTTGGTAGCGTTTTTTGTAGGGATTGCCGTCATCATCCCAACCCACGTTATCGGAGCCAACATTTTCTAGATGAGTTACCTGCTCGGTGCCATCTGCCTGTTGGGTTGCCTCAGTGTTGTCATCGGTTATAGAACCATTGACATCTTGTTCAAGGGTTTCGAAAAAATTATCCGAGGTGCCAAAAACCTTATCTTCAATTTGTTGTTCTTCAACAACTAGAGTTTCTGGGTTGCCTGCAGTTTCTTCCATATTATTTCCCTATAATTGTTTTAATGTTACTTATTTTCATTCTTACTTTGCAAATCCTTTTTTGCAAATTGTATTTCTCTAGCTAAATCCTTCTTAGTTGAGTCCACCTGATTGCTCATTACATTCTGTAAAAGCTTCTGTTTAGCATCAGTAGAACGGTAAGAATCCTTCATATCGCCTTTCACTTCTTCCTTCTTTTTAGTGATTTCCATCTCTGCCTGCATAACCTTGCCTTTGATACCAGCTTGTACCAATTGTCTCTCAAGTGTCTCAATAGTGCCTTCTTTATCCTTGAGTGCTTCCTGCAATTGACCTAATTGTCCCTGTAGTTGAGCATATAGACTCTTACGCTTGGCTATCTGTTCTTTATTCCTTACATCAGTCTCAGCAAGTACTGCAATATCATCTATAACACCAAACTGCAGAAGTTCCTTCAACTCAGCCAGATATGCCCATCTATTGACTGGCAACGTTGAACCTGCTACTATTCTTACATCAAATTTAGCAGAAGAGTAATCCATTGATTTGCCTACTGCCCTGCCCATATCATTATAGATAGGAATATTAATCTCTTGTTCACGCTCTTCCTGGAGAGCAGAGGGCTGTATAATCCTGAATCTCTTGTTAGCTGAATAGACAGACTGTGATATCTGCATAATAACCTTACCCATCTGCCTTAGAGCTGGTTCTATAGAATGTTTCATCCATTGTTTAATTCTTCTTGTCCCATACTCATCCAATGCAAGCATTCCCCTGAATGTTTCATGCTGCTGCTGGGTATCACCCTGCATAGAAGAGTATATACCAGCTAAATATTCCATATCCTGCTTACCCTCCTGCACAATACCAAAGAATGCATTTGACAGGGGAGCTGGCATGATAGGGGTTGGTTTTTCCGATCCTGGTCTGACTGACAGCAATGCTCCTGGCGAGGATGAATATTTCTCCCATTGCTCTGGGTCAATAGATCCTTCTTCATACAGCCATCTTAAAGAAGAACCCAAGGATGCATTATGAACCATTATCTGGTGAGACTTATTTATCTCTTTCTGCTTTCCTACCAGAGGAGCTACCGCAGATACTGGATATGGTGTTCCAGTCCATTTGTAATGAAAAGGAATTATGGGATAATCAACAACATTATCTGGATATACTGTTTCCTGAAGTAGTTGATCTCCCGCACATATTGTTTGTCTAATTCTTGTGCCATAAAACTGTACACTATCGACGATAGACTGCTGGAATGTTTTATCCTTTAAAAGAATATTATACTCTTTTTCTGATATTACCCTATTCTCAATCCTTGATGCCTCTGCCTGGAGTTGACTCATATATTCCTGTTCAGCTACCTGTAGTTGCTGTTCCATCATCTTTGTAGCTTTTTCCATTTCCAGCTGATATCTCTCTGGAATCATCTTACCTGCCTGAACAGCTTCCTGCATCTGTCTCTCTTGCTCCATGAGTTGTACCTGCATTTCTGCAGCCATCTCTTTCATCCTGACCTGTACCTGCTGCTGAATTACTTTTAACTGTTCCTTATCTGGGGGTATCCTGTAAAATACGTTCACATAAGATACTTTAATCTTTTCATATAGCTCAAAGAGTTCAAGTGTAGGTTCATGTTGTCCAGTTGAGTCCACTCCCATATCTTCTGCACTAGAGTCATCCCTTAAAAATAATTTATGTTCTTTATCTGATATAGCTCTTTCTGAATAAGAATCATTCCCTTCTAATGAAGATGCTTTATTTATCTTTCTCTTGAATTGAGGAAAAAGCTTTACAACATGACTTTTTGGAAGAACTTTCCTGCATAACACATAAGATGCATCCCTGAACATCATATCTCTTGACTTAGGATCTACATAGATATCGAATGGTTCTGGCTGTTGAAGTACTACTTCACCCATACCATTATCCATATCAGTATCCACTGTTACCATAACATACCCAATTGATTTGGTAATAGCATCATTTATTGCATTTGAATAGAGAGCAGAACCGTCAGACAGGTTCCAGATATAATCAGATAGATCAGAGAATACAGCTGCCACATCAGAGTCACTCCCTTCCACTCCGATAGCCTGCCATCTAGGATTATTGGCAGTAGCATAGAAATTGAGCATCTCCACTACAGGCAATATCCTGTTAATGGTAAATGTAGGCATTCCCTGGTCCTGCAAAGAAACTTTTTCATCATGAGATAACTGTTCATCATGGGCAAATTCATACCCTTTCTGGTTTATGAACTGCCATTGACTCCGTGTCCAGTTATTGGACAAGTTGTACAATTCTCTTATTTGATCTACTTTTTTCTTTTTAGCCATTATGCTACTACCCAATCTCTTGCTTTAGGTTTCTTTTTGTACCAGTTCCCCTTCTTATCCTGACCTGCAGCCATAGGAGGGTTGGCATACTTGACTGCATATGCTAAAGCATCAATAGTGTCATCGTGTGCCATTCTGGGACCAAATGTTGTTATTTCTCTATGCAGATCATATTGTGTCTTCTTAAGATGTATCTGCCCTATGGAAAATCTCTGAGCCAGTATTTCCTGTATCCTATCCCTTTTACTCATCCTTGTACCTGGCTTTTCAGCTCTATAACCAATAGAAAAGTCATTCCTTCTTCTCATCTCTGAGTTAAGAGTCTGGAAGATAGGCTTACTCATGGTGGTATCTTCTACTGTAAAAAGGTTTGGTTTATAGCTTTTAGCATACTGGAACATATAATCTACAATGCCAATCTTCTCTTCTCCTGGGATACCCAATACTGGGATGGATTGTTTTCTAACATAATCAAGGACATATATGCTGTTGTCTGGTGTAACTGCTACAGCTATCAGAACGGAGAAGTCGGAATCCCTTCTTGCTGAGTCAGTGGCAGGATCAACGCCTGCGAATACACTGCACGGTTGGAATCCTTGATTATTTGCGTCAATGAATGAAAGCCCTGTCTCTTCATCAACATAGAATTTACCATCCCAGTATTTAATGTGATCTCTTGTAAATATTGCATCCTCAGCACTCTGGACTTCCATCATATATTCCTGATAGAATTTCTGAGGAGTACCAGAATCCTGGTAAAATTTCTTTTTCCTTTCCATCTCTTTTAAGCCAAACCAGTCTGACCACAAAGGAGTACCGTCATCCTGGAGTGCTTTATAGGTAATAACATGCCAACTGAATTTCTGAGCTTCTTTTAATGATTGTTGATAGCCTACCAGTATTTTCTGGATAAAAGAGTCATAATGCACAGGAGTACCATTAATTCTTAATCTTCCCGTTTTTGGCTCCAATGCAGGAAAGACAACCGCTGTAACAAGGTTTGAAATTTTCGAGCGACTCTCAGGAGTAATAGTATTATTCTCATCTTCAAAATCATCCAGTACAATAAGATCGTACCTTTTATGGAGTTTTGCTCCACCTCTTATCCCTGAGAGATTGGATTTAGATATAAGTTTACAGCCATTATTGAGTTCAATATCATCTTCAGTCCATTTTTTACCCTTCAAATCACCAAAATAATATCTCACTTTATCATTATATTCAATATGATACTTGACATAATCAAGGTTAGGCACAGATATCTTTGAACTTGCAGCCACCCATCCATAGAAGAGTGGTTCAGTAGTAAAGAGGAAATCATGCATGATACTGCATTTAGTCAGTACAGTCTTTCCATGACCACGTGGCAGAATGACTGCTAACTGCCTTATGCTTTGGTCATTGACTGCATCTGCTACTTCGTAATGAAAGAATGGAGTTTCACTACGCATAAAATCATCAGGAAGGAATAATTTACCAAAGGCAACCAAGTCTTTATGTGCGAGTCTTAGCTGTTCTTCAGCCTTGGATACATTTTGAGAATTTATATTCATTCAAAAAATTTAGATTTCTTTGCGATAGCGGGTCTCATAGATTGAGTAAGCTTGAGATGCTTAAGAAATTCTTTTTGCGCCTTTGATGACAATTTTGTACTACCTGCACGTTTTGCTAATTCTTTCCAGTTAATCTTAACAGTTTCTGATATTTTTTCTGGAGAAACAGCAACTCCTTTTATATGTGGAGGTTTAGTTATTAGATGAACTAATGATCTTATTGCTGATTCTCCTACACCCATACCAACTTCTTTTAGGTCTCCCCCTTTTATTGCATTGAAAACTCTGCTCCAATCTGAAGGATTCATTTTAAAATCCCAAATATCTTCATATTGAACTTTACCTTTACCAAGCTCTTTTCTTGAATATCCCCCCATTACTTTATGCTGACTTTGATCATTAATTACATCATCTAATAGTAATTGTGCTCTTGCACTTTTGGGATTAAAACTTAAAGTACCATCTTTATTTTCTTTGAATATATTTTTTCCACGTCTTGGTTTTAGTCCAAACATCTTTCTATATAAGAACTCTCTTGCATGGCTGGCTGCTAGATATAGTCTATCCGATTGGTAATGTGGGATGTTAATATATGAATATATAGGTTCATCTTTAATTACTGATTTTGCAAGCTTTTTTGCCTTGCCTATCGTACTTTTATCTCCAAGATATCGAGTTATAGAATTAATATTACCTCCATACCCCCAAGGTTCTCTTATATTTGTAGCTACTCTTCCAAAAGCTTGTGGAGTTTTAAGTAAGCCTCCAGCTACACCTACAAGATTTAGAATATTTCTGGCTTGTTGCATACCAGGTTCTGAAAGTTCTTCAGGAGGATCAATAATATCAACAAAAGGAATACCAGGAAGAATATCTGCCACAGCTGTAGCGGCTGCACCTAAAGGACCAGACTGATAAAGCTCATCAGCCTTTCTTTGAACTACATTTCTTTTTTCTTCAGAAACAGTACCATACAATTGATCTTGTAAATCAAGCCAATCGCTTTCCATATCTGTGTCTTTTACATCTTTATAGGATAATCTACTTAGTTTTCTTGTGTATTGTTCTTCTCTGAGCTGACTATCATCCATAAATACTGCAGTTTTATCAGCTGCAGACATAAAATCGAACACTTTATTATCAGAATTTGCCATTTAACGTACCTTATTATACAAAAAATGGACTTTACAAGTCAAAAAGTATAACTTAAATGCTAATAACGAGGCATTCTATTCATTTCACCATCAATAATGTTCTTTTCTGAGTTATTAGGGTTCTCATAATAGGTACTATAGAAAGTTTGTACACCTTTTTTTGTAGCTGCATCTAAAACTCCAGTTGGCTGAACGCCCATCTCTTTATAGTAAGCAAGGTTTTTCTGTACTTTAATTATATTTTCTCTAGTCATTCCACCTTCTGCCTGTGCAGCCTCTATAGACTTATGTACCTGATTTAAAAATTCTTGTGTATCTGGCATGTTATTCTCCTATGTTTAAATTTACTTATTATTTACTAATATTGCATTCTGTTTAAGTATATCCAATTTCATCAGGTATGCTTTTTTTGGATAATAATCACCTCTGCCAATGAACTTTACTGTTGAAAGGCTGTGTTTATTGATTGATTGTTTGATTCTTTCTGGGGTAGTGACAATCATTTCTTCTTTAGTATAAAAAACCCACCTGTAAGCTTTAGTAGTTGAAAGGGCTGAAGGTTTATCATTAAAGGAAACCTCTATAACGATATTCCCAGTTTCTTTAGACATGGGATCATATTTGACTTCTACACCCTGCCCTATAGATGGTATGTAAATATCCCATTCTTTGCAGTACCCATCTACAATATAAGCATCAGGATATATCTTTTTTATGTATTCTAATGCCTCTTCTTCTGCTCTTTGTCCTCTTACCAGGTCTTTCTCAAAGCTCATCCTAGTTCTTTAGGTCTTTGGACATCTTCTAACTGTTGGTCACTGAATCCGCTAAACTGCACACCTGTAAGCTGTGTAACCTTGGTAGATGTTTTATCTTCAAGATCCAGGATATCAGATAGTTTGAATAAAGCTTTAAGTTTGGTGTCATCTTTCTCAGAACAGTCCGCAACCTGCTTTATCCCCTCAAGGACACTCTCCTGGTTGATACCAAGCTTTTCAAGTACAGGTTCTAACTCTTTCTTCATAGCTTTCCTTATTCTAGTGCATTTGATTAATTCAGTACTCCTGAAGTTAGCATAATGAGGGTCATTAGTAGGAAATGCTTTTATATATGCCTCTACAGGGGTTATACCTGAAATTAAATAATTAACAAAAAGAGTCTCATATTTGTTCATATTCTCTCTGGTATCTGTCTTGGACTTTACTCCGCTTATAGTATATATATTCTCTCTTCTTGAGGTATCCATAAATGAACTTGATACATAAGTGCCAGTGCAAGTCCTGAAATAAGATACTTTACGTATTTTGCCTTTTCTTCTGGACATACTGCCTCTTTTAAGGATCTGTATATAGCAGCCATCATCGGCAAGTACCCAATCTCCTTCAGCTGCATTCTTCCAGTCAGTTACAGGAGTAATATCATTGGGAAGCTCTTCTGCCTCATCATAGACAGTGTGTGATACTCTATTTACAGTGTAATGTCTCATAACAAGCGTAAGCGGTTTGGTAGTGCATAGCTCTCCCCTGAGAAGGATTTACCAACTTTCTTGGATTTCATGCCTTACATTTCATCAAAGCCAGTACCATTTATAGCATGGCTAAGGTCTGCCCATACTCTGAGTTATAGTAAGGATAGTTTCGACAATATTGGAGAAAACTCAAGGGAAGTATATGCCTGTTGATTCAGGTATCCCTCTACAATCCAACTTCTAACCCCTAAGGCAGTACTAATGCTAGGGTACCTTCTGGGTGATTCTTTAGCTTTTGTGTGCATAAGATTGTCATTGGAAATATAAAAACAACATAACAACTAAGACAAGCTTTATATATTCCTTGTCAAGGGGGAAATAGTGTACTTCTGGTTCCACCGACGAGAAAAGTACACACTTTACCATACTTTTACCCTAAACAGGTTTTAAAAATTGTAGCATTTTAGTGTGTGGTCTTATCACAGGACCGTACCCCCTTAACAGGGGTTTTCACTATCGTTTTTACGTTATTTTTGATTTACATTTTTTGGTTATTCGTCCTATCAATTAACCTTATAAGGAGGAAATTATGTGGAAGGCGTTCTTAAAGCTGATGACTGATGGCGATGTCGATGAAGCTGTTGAAGCTTTGAAATTGTTCGAAGCTGCCACGTATGAATCATGTGTTGAAATGCATACTGCAATGATTACAGATACATACGAAGTTCAGAAGCAAAGAAAGATGTTCTCAAGACTTGCTGATACTATAGCTGGGCACAAAGAAAGTGCAAATCAGTATGCATGGGAATGTGTAGCTTTTAACCTTGATCCAAACAAAGGTGGTAATAGTGGGGTCAAGAAATCTTATAACCGTTAACCTAAAGGGTACATTAATTTGTACCCTTTTTTACTATATATTATGGTTTCTTGTAGTAATATGACCAGACATGATACATCTACGAGTAAGCAGTCCATTTGACTATCATCTCCTAGATCATGGTAGTAATATATACTGTAACTTATACCAAACACTACAACTAAGTGACCAAGTAGCTCACCGTCAAGATTGAGAGGCTGAAATGTCCCAAAATATCTATGGTGGTCACGTTAAGCATGTAGAATAGTCACTGCTATTTTATATGTGAACTAAGAGTAATGTATTTAGTGATTCTGTGAGATCATTAGATAAGCAGTGCAACACTGTACTCGGATGTAATGGTGGGGTAGACACGACAATGTTTGCTCCTGCAAATGCACGAAAGCATAATATACAGTTGCTACCTAGCAACACACAGGATGTATAGAATATGTTAGTAGGTACTGTGCCCATCATTACTGAAGTTTCACCTTTACAAAGAGATCACCTTGACGTGGTGTAAAGGCTTTGAACTAAGTATCTCATATTGTTAACACTAAATCTCTAAAGGGAGGAGATTATGGCTGAGTTACATAAACATGTACTTAAAGAGCTTGAAAAGGCTGAATTATTACTGGATCAGTTTCCAATGATAGCATTGAATAGTGGTGTTACAGTCTGCAATTTCTCATCAAATCATCCTTATAAGTTCAATACTGGTGAAACATTGCCAGCATGTACTAAAGAGACTGCTGATAGGCATAAATTAACCACTATTGAAGATAAAACACCAAGATGGAAAGGACATGACTCTTTACATTCAAGTGGTTATGGTGAATGGGAATTTGAACATTATAATTTAGACGAAAATAAACCTGATTGGTATGATGTTGAATTAAGTATGTCAATTCCAACACATACTGCAAAAGACCTAAAAATACTGGCTGAAATGGATAAACTTGACATAATCATGGTTCCTTATCCTATCCAGTCTATATTAGGTGAAAATTGGAGAAATGATACTGATATATACATAATCTGGTGTAAATCCAGGACTTGCAGGAAAATAGATCCAAGAGATAACTCTCAAGGTGTATATTCTAATAAGTTCTGTCAATAATTTATAGGCTGCCATTTCAGACCTTACTGAAGTATTTTAGCTGGCTTTAACCCGAGGGGTGGCTAGAATTAAACAAAGGCAGGCAGTCTATTTAACTGGTGCTGTGTGGTGCTGTTAGACAGCAATCCTCGCTTGTCGGGACTGTGTAAGTCGGACTACAGTTTAAAGGACTCCGCAAGTTTCTTATATTGTAGAAAATATATGCTGTCTTATTTTAAAGATTTTTATTAATAACAAAAAGGGAGTAAATGATGCCAAAAAAGAAAATAGTAGTAATGGGCATTATACTAATTATAGTTAAAATGACAAATGCTATAGTTGGTAAGGTAAGATCTAAAACAGGAGATGATGTAATTACTGAATCTGAAGCAGATAATATTATTGACAATTCTGCTTTTCTTGTTAAAACTATAGGTGAAATAATGAATGTCAAAAAAGGTAATCTTAAAGACGCTGTGGAATTTAGCAGTATGCTGATGGAAAATCTCTTCAAAGATAGAGATTCACCTTTTGATCACAAGGATATTATAACACCTAACTAGGAGTTAGTTATGACTCATTCTGCTGTTATATTTACAAATGGTCTTCATATGACATGGGAGTTTGCACCTAATAAATGTAGACTCCCAGAAGGCATTGAAGAAGGCGATGAACAAATAGTACAATTATATGCTGTTATTCATCATTGTAGTATAGGAATGTTTGCTTGTTATATGGATTTAAATGGTATAAAGACAGTAAATCAAAGTGATAACAAACTTCCTCTTCATATCACTCTCTATACTGGAGTTGATATTGATAACCGAGAGATACCTCCAATAGAGGCTGGTATTCTCTTAAAAAGTATGAAAATTCCACTATCAAAAGGTGTTACACCTTCAGATTACAGCCCATTAAACGAAGTGCGGAGCTGGAAAGGTAAATGGGGTTTTTTACCGTAATGGTATTTAAATTAAATATGCAGGGTTCAAGGTGAACTATTATAGAGCTAGGAGTTAAGCTGCCTGGAAGTATAATAGTTCTTGCATTAGCTGGTTCGAAGCTGGCGAAATGTCCTTGTTAATTTGCTATGCATGTTCGAAAGAAGAGCGGTCTCAATAGCTCTGACATGCACTTATCTAGACAGCAATTAGTGAAAGGACTGTTTGTTGTCGCACTAACCCAAATGGGGACAGCCGAAAGGTTGTGAAGCGAGATAGCTCTTGCAGATAGGGTCTTGATAACGCTAAACTAAATAAACCGAGAGGTTAACTATTTTGTGACGGATTCTAAGCATCAACAGGTACTGGGGCGAAGCAGCCTGGATGCTAGTATATTTGTTGTAGTGACTGTGCTTATGGATAATGCCCATGTTAGGGATAACATATTATCTGAGGTACCTTGTGGAAACACAGGAATATATTGAACCGTGACCTGGAAACAGGCAATTGCTCCTATTAGATATCAAAATTGTATTTGATAGCAAACCCTGCTATTTTAATCAAATGAGAGTTTATTATGAATAAATAATACTGGGATTAAGCATATATCAGCATCTGCTTACTCCCTTACCTACGCACACACGTGTGGTTTTCCAATCATAAGTGGATGCTGATATTTTAAACAACAAGGGAGAGTTCTATGGAACAAGAAGAAATGACTGCTTATCAAAAAGCAATTTCAAAAGCTAAGGATGAAAAAGATTTAGCTGAATATATTGCAAAATATATTAAACCTGAATCTGACTTAGTTATACCTTATAGCGTTGATTGTTATGATTTTATGAATGATGATACATATTATGTCAACAAAATGGAAGATGGTTGGAGTATAATGAAAGGATTATAATATGAAAGGAAAAACCAATGAAAAACAGCATTTGTAGTATATGTAAAGAGATTATTCAGCCAGATCCAGATGGATGGAATGGAGGACATAATGCACAACCTATTAATGACGGCAGATGCTGTTATTTGTGTAATGAAAGAGTTGTAACACCAACACGATTATTACATTACAATAAAATTAAGGAGAAGGAAAATGAAAAAAAGGAGAATAAACAATCCTTGGGGTCGTAAAGGCAAGCCCAAAATAAGGTCTGGATCATTAGGATTAGTTAATAATCCATGGGGAAGACATGGTAAACCTGTAAATCCACCGTCTGGGTTTATGGAACAAGTTAATAACGGACTTGAGAATTTTCTTAAGTCACCATTCAAGAAAGGGAAATAAAATGGCAAAATACCAACAAGGCGATGTTCTATTCATATCTAAAGAAAATGAACAAGAGTCTAGCGTTAAAAATACTGGTCAATTTAATCCATTGACTAAGAGAGAACATAAAATGATGATAGTAAATGAATTAAACAGACCCAGACGAAGATTAGAAGAAAGTGATTATGTAAATTCTACTGCTGATAACAATTTAATTGTTGCTCATGGAGAAGTTACTGGACATTCTCATAAGTTTGATATGTCAAATCATCTACCAGGCATAGAAATAACCTCATTTGGAAAGATTAGTACCAGTGTAGGTGATACTCCAGAGTTTGTAGATATAGTAGGCGGTCCTGCCACTATAACTCATGAAGAACATGATGCTTTAACCATTCCACAAGGAACATATCAGATAAGGATAGTAAGAGAATTTGATCATCTCGCTGGAACTGTGAATTGGGTTGTGGATTGATGAAAGGTATATATATAGATTATATATCTGAAAGATCTAGAAAAAGAAATATTGAACTTCATGATCTGATTAGTAATGGCAAGGTTGGTGAAAGTTTACCTATTTATCCAGGTATTGGATTTAAGTATATGTTTTTCGTATGTGTTAAAATAAGAAAAAACACTGTAAACATTTATAGGTACTCTAAATGGTACTGGTCATCAGCAAGAAGGCAAGAACCATTAGTAAAACCAGTCATGCTAGCTAATAAGGAAGGTGTAAAGTTTCTTCGTGAAGATAATATGTACTATGCAAGAAAGAAAAGATATGGTACAGATTCTCGTGCAATGAGAGGTTTTCTTTCTATGGGTCTTGTAAAGAATATTGGTATTAGAGGTATGAGAAGTGATACTCTTGTTGCTAATAACGATATGGAACTTGCAACTCATTATCCAATGATGATTAGTTGGGATGGTGAATTTCTGCATAGAATACCAAAAGCAGTACATAAAGCAACTGAAGTGTCTTTCAAGAATAATAGAGATATTATTAATAGGGCACGTAGATCAGATTATGCCAATACACGAGTGTTAAGACTTGTAAGGCAAGCTGAAGCAACAGGTAATTGGGATAAAGTGAATCCTATAGATGTATTTGCTGTAAGAAATGTAACTATAAGGACAAAACTGATTGAACATTTTGGTATAGAAGCAATTCTTGATGATATTCCTAATGAAACTGCAGATGAAGAAATAATTGATGGAAGGGAATACAAATTACTAAGATTTAAATTTCCTGATGTAATATTGCGTCATCGACGTACAAGAATGGCTACATATCTTAAGATGATTAATCCATCCACTGGTGAAATATGTATTGAAGGTGTTCCAAACAATCCAACACATACATGGAGTAATGAAATTACAATGAAGACGGTAAGACAAGCATTAGCTTGGAGAGATGGTGATGAAGTAACTCCTTATGAAGTTCCAGTAGCATTAACATAAAAATATGCCATTGAATTCTAAGATCAACTCATTGGATAAAGATATATCTGAATCTTTGGATATTTCATCTTATGAGTAGAATTACGCCCCTTTATAAATAAGTACTCTGAGTCACTGTTTATAGTCGGAGTTAAAACAATGGCATTACCCTTAAATAACAGTAGATTGATAGTCCATTTTTAAGCTATTAATCTTTCATAAAACAAGAAAGAGGTCCGAATGAAAAAGATCTTAATGTTCGATACAGAACATGGTTCACATACTCTTGGTGGAGAAGTTGAAATACAGAAAATGTTCAATCTCCCAGTATTAAAACCAGCTCAGTTTACAGATTTCAGGAATATAATAACTGATATGTATACTGTAAAAAGAATAGAAGTCGAGAAAAAGATATCAGATGATCTTGTAATAAAAGAAACACAAGAACAAACTGTTCTAAAGAATGGTGTAGGAGTAGATGTTTTAATTATTGATTCATTTTCTGAATTAGCTAAAAAGTATCAAAGATCATTACTTGATAAAAGCGGTACTATGAAACTCATGTCATGGAGTAAGCTAAAGAATACTTTAGATACTCTTCTTGAGTTTATCACTAAAGTTCCAGGTGTCCTGATCGTTACATGTCATAGCAAGACTGATACACTGGAAGATGGTAGAACAAAGATTAAACCATACATTGATGGCAGTACTAAAGAAGACATAAGTAAATGGTTTGATTTTGTTTTGTACACATATACTAAAAAGAATGGACAATCTCAAGATTATATGTGGAGAACAAAGCATTCAGAAGTATATGAGCACGCCAAAGATAGAACAGACCTTCTGCCACCCGAAATGAAACAGGATTTCCAACCTGTAATAGAAGCTGCCAGAGAGAAAGGATTCTCTAATGTAAGAATCCTAATTGTAGGCAGTCCAGGAACTGGCAAAACTAAAAGCCTAACCACTTTAATAAATAAAGGAGAAGTAAATGGCAATTAAAACAGTCACAATTGGTTCAGGCAGTGTTGATTATGACGCTGGCTGGAAGCAGTTGACTATAAAAGAAGCCAAATATGGTACATACAACAGTAGTACATATATGGATGTCTGGTTCGAGGATTATCCAGAAAATCTCAATGCTCGTGTATATGCTGCAGTAAACAAAACAACCAAGGAAGAATTTAGAATCTCCAGTTGGTTCAGATTTGCTAATGCTGGTATACAGGAAGTTATTGATAATGGTTCTGGTAAGCCGCTTGTTACATATGATGATGATGTTGCTAATCTTGAAGGAACGGAAATTAATGTTCTATTCTATAAAGAAGGTGATTATGCTCGTATATGGAGAGAAGCTGCACCTGTAGCAACTGATGAAGCTGAAGAAAAGTTGTTACCATACACTGAGGATGACGTTTCTTATTGGAAAACACGTGCTGAAAGAAGTCTTGCTCAGAAAGAAGCAATGAATGGAGAAAGTGAATCATCTGTTGAAGCTATTTCAAATTCAATAGATCCACTGCCTAAAGAAGCACCATTCTAGCTTTCCAATAACATAAAAGGTTGATAGATGCTGGTCATATATTGGTATTTATCAACCTTTTTTAATACAAGGAGGTTTCAAATGAAACTTACTGTAAAACATCATATATCAAATATGATTAAATGGTATTGGGATAACAGGAAATTAGGATTCCGTACTAGAGATATACAGGACTTGTCTGAAAGAGGAATTAAGCTTTATGGAAGAAGGTTAGGTTCTCCATCCACATATGAAAGAATTTTTAGAGAGATGAAAGAACAAGGCTTAATTACAGTCGTTAAAAAGAATACCAGGAAAGATTCAATCTGGTTATTAAGAGGACATAAAGTATGAGTATATTAAAAGAGTATGCATTTTCATTAACCAATCGCCACCATTTCTATCCTCCCAGTCAAATATCTTCATTCTACAATATATCTTCTGATACATTCATGTCCTTATGGGATTATGATGAAGAAGTAGCAGAATATGTTAAGAAGAAGAAGACATTATCTGGATACAGAGGAAAACTATACATGCCCGATGAATTTATATTTGACGTTGATGGAGCAAATATAGAACAAGCAAAAGAGCTTACTTATGCATTATTAAATTTATTAGAAGAAGTTGAAATATCTATACCATCACAAGTTTATTTCTCTGGAGAGAAAGGATTCCACATACATATATCAGGTTCTGCATTTAAATGGGAACCATGCAATGATCTTCATTTGAAGGTTAAGCATGTATTAAAGAATAAAGGTATATATGATTATGCTGATCCTTTAGTAATAGATAGAACCAGATTAATAAGAGTTCCTAATACATTAAAAGTTCATTCTGGATATTGGAAAATTCCAATTAAAAAGTCTGAAATATATGATGTAAACGAACAATGGCTTGATGTCAATGCCGCTAAACCAAGAGATAAGTTTGAATTTGAAGATTTAGATACAAGTCCTGCATTTGATGTAACAGTATCTATTCCCAAAGCAAAGTTTGAATCTCAAGGCAGAACTTCAATATCTAATGATTATGTATGTATTCAGAAGATGATGGAGAATGTTCCTTACGGTTTTAGACATAAGGCTGCCTTAACTCTTGGCTCTCATTTAAGGATAAGGTTTCCTGAAGATGCAGTAAGAGTATTCATGGAACATTGGAGAGAAAAGATATCTTCTAAAGATAATCCATTTACTGAACAGGAGATGGAACAGATATTAGATTCTATATACAATGCAAATAATGGAGAAGGCTATAATTTTGGATGTAATTCTGAAATAAAAGATAGAATGTGTTCTCCAGAATGCAAGCTGTATAAGTCTAAGAAGTCCATCAGCAGTTTTAAAGTAAGAGATCTGGAAAAGGAATTAATAGAATTCTATTCAAAAGATCAAGATCCTTTAGATGTAGGAAGTCTGTATGACCAGAAATTTCCAGTACATCCAGGTGAGACATTACTTATTACTGCACCACCAGAGTCAATGAAATCTATGCTGATCCTGAATTGGCTGCTTGCTTTCAAAAGACATTCATATTTTATGGAATTTGAAATGTCCAGAAGACAGGTAATGGAAAGGATATCAATGATTCATAATGGCTGGAATACTCAATCCATGATAGAACATTATAAAACTGGAAAGAATGGAATGCCTGAAATGAATCACATAAAGTTTGAATTTGAACCATGTTTTCCATGGGAGATAAAGAAAAAGCTTGATGTAATTGATTTTAATCCAGAAGTCATATTCATAGATCATTGTGGTCTTATGAAATCCAGGTTTAAAGATGAAATATCCAAGGATAAAGATATATCTGAAGGTATAATGAATCTAGCTAAGGATCTGAACTGTATTGTAGTTGGTATATGGGAGTTATCTAAGGATGCATTCAAACATGGAGTTGACATTTCAAGTCCATCTGGATCATTCAGAATATCCTATAATGCTAATAAGATACTGGCATTAAAGCCAATTAGAGGCAATGAAGGGGCTATCCAGCATCTTGAACTCATTACATTGAAGAACAGGGAGCAGGAAAGGCTTAATTGCAGGCTTGACATAGATCAAAACAAGAATGGAAGGATTATATGAGCGAAAAGAGAAAAATGCATGAGATATCAACAGATATCATGAAGATTCAAATGGGTCTTGATTTACATGATCCAGGAGAAAGAAGATTGCAGGTTGAAGAACTCTTTAACGAGCTATATGAAAAAGAAGACGGTATTTACTGGCTATACACAGATAATGAGAGAAAAGTAGAGATGGTAAAGGAACATATAGCTAAGTGCAGGAAGGTACTGAAAGCGATTACGAGAGACAATGAACAGATTAAAAGTCTAGTTATAGACAATCATAATGCAGTAGGCAGTCTTCCAAAACATTCGGTATTCAATCCAGTATCTATTCGAGAATCCAATGGAGCAGTACATATTGATGATGAAGGTAGTATTCCACCAGAATACTTTGTTAAGGTAGAAGAATATCGTTTAGATAAGAAAAGAATACTCAAAGAGTTAAAAGGGGGAAAGACAATCCCTGGAGTTAGTTTAGTAACCAAACCATTTGTCAGTGGTTTAAAAGAAAGGAAGTTTGAATGAAAACATTCGATCCGTATATGCCAATAAAGAAAGTGCCATTATTTACTGATGATGGTCAAATGCAATCCAGAATGTATTCTATTAAAGCAGAAATACCTGTTAAGAATAAAGATGGTGCTGTTACTATGCAGCCATACGAATGCGGTACAGTCAGTGAACAATTCATGTTAATCCCTAATGCAGATGTTAGAGATTTCAATGATGATTTGCTTAAAGTAGTACCAGGAAATTGGGAAATAGGTAAAGAGATGTTCGATGGACATAAATACATGATGACCCAATACTGTAAAGATGGATTTGCAACCCATGAATTGGAAGTAGGTGATGCTATATCATTAGGTATAATGTGGCGTAATGCATATGATATGACTCGTTCATTATCATTTGATTTGTTTCTTAATGTATTATCCTGCACTAATGGTATGACTCATAATCAATGGTTCAACAGATTCAGGTTTAAACATACACCTAATAACTCAAATTGGGCTGATGTACTGAAAGAAGCTGGTGATACTATAGTGAATGCATCCAACTCAGTTCCTGAATTAGTTGATAATCTTAATAGATTGAACAATATTAGAGTGAATAAGACTGATGATATTAGATCTATAAGAAATATCTTAGATAAAGATACCCTTGGATACACTCAATGGGGTAAAGTTATTGATAGGTTTATTTCTCAAGATCCAGCTAACAATAATCACCATACCTTATGGGATTTTACTCAGGCATGTACACATACATTCTGGAATAGTGGAAAAGGTCAAGACAAGATTAATTCTTGGGCTGATATATCCACAAATGAGAAATGTGTTCGTAAATTGACATCCATAAAACAGTTATCTGCAGTAGCAGAAGCATAAACCACTTTAAAGAGATACCTGAAACAAATCTTCATATCCTGTCAAAAATCAAAAATCAATCCGACTTCTGATTAAACGATATAATGAATCGATAAGTAGGGTATCTCTTTAATAACTAGAAAGGATAAACATGAAAACAATATTATTATTTGAGTTTTTTATACTTATACAAACCATAATAATTGGGTTTATATATCAAGTTATATGGAAATCATGGAAGGATAGAAAGCATGTTACAAAAAACAAAAGTTAAAAAGATATTTAACGAGCACAAGATCCAACTTCCAGCTGATTCACTTGACTTTCTTGATAGTGAGGTAAAGAGAATGGTACACAAATGGGTCTTACGCTGTAAAAACGGCAACATAAGGAGGTTATCTATAGACTTGATAGGGTATGTACTGCCTAACACTGTAGACAGCCTAAATAAGGACGGTATCAATCCATTATTAAATAAAAGGAGAAAGAAAAAATGACAAGTTGGAATGATGTGTTATTAGAAACTGAAGGTTATTTAGAGAGATATAGGAAAGCATTAAAAGAGATAGTTAGTTTTTTAAAATTAAACAAAGATAATCTAAGAGTAGCCAGCAATTTCGACCATATACAAGAAATAGCTCAAGTTGCTTTAGATGGAGAGCCTACTACAGCTGATGAAGTCAATGAAAAAAGGGTTGATTATAAATGTGAAAATTGTGGAAGTGATGATATTGGATGGGATGCATTTGCAGGTTGGGATAGTAAATCTCAAAAGTATGTGCTTTCCTCTACATATGATCATTGTGAATGTCTGGAATGTGAAAGTACAGATATAAAAGAAGTCGATCTTCATAATAAAGAAATACAGAATTATGGACCACCATACTCAATGGCTAATCCAACTGGAGAACCTGTTAAAGCTCATCCATTGGCAGCACGTTACACAACAAAAGGTATTCAAGATGATCTTGAATGTTAAATATGACATATGAACGTGTTTACATTGTAAGCACAAATGGTCAAATGGTAATGGCTACCTATGATTTCAAGAAAGGAACTATACAATCTCATACTCTGGGTGGAGTAAAATGTCTCAGAAGATGGGGTTGGGATATTCAAAAGATAAATACAAAAAGAAAATGGCATCCAAATACTCCAGATGTTAAATAAAGAAAGGAATAAGAATGTTAGAAATAGTAAAAAAATCAAAAGAAAAGAAAGTAGGACTCGAAGAAGTCAAGGAAGATCTTTTAAAAGTAATTAGTAAAGTAGAAGGTCTTGAACAGAAAATAGAAAATCTCAATCACAAAGTTAAAAGATTGCAACAGCAAACTGGTTTTACAATGTGAGATTATGATGGGATTATTTACAACAATAAAAGAAACAGGTAAAACAATGGGAAATGTTTTCGAATCAAAGATGCCTGAAAGGCATTATACAGAGAAAATATCTGACTTAGAACATCAATTGCATTTAACAGAATCTATACTAAAAGAAGTAGCCAAAGGCAATTCGAATATCGGATATAGTGAAGCTAAGAAATACTTTAAAAAGCATAAGAAAGGTAATTAATTATTGAAGAGGAGTTAGGGGGTAATTGTTTTTGAAAACTAATGGTTATGTGAGAGTAATATAATAGTTAGGACTAGAAAGCGAAAATTCGTTATGGTTGGCACTATACTAACTCCTCTCTTTAGAATGGAGAAGAATATGAATATAGCTAAATGTAATTTAGATAAAAGAGGCAGAATTACTCTGCCATTGTCATTCCTTAAAGCTAATGACATCAATCCTATAGATTATACTGCAATTGTTCAAGTTGTACAGAATAACTCTATGGCTGTAAAGGTTGCATTCATTAAAAAAGATAATAAAAGGAGCAACAATGACATCACCAAGTAAACAAAAAGGTAATCGTTTTGAAAACGAAATAGTTGCTCTCGCTGAAGCCTATGGACTAAAAGCTCAAAGAGCTTGGGGATCTAATGGCAGAGCTATGGGTGAACATGAAGAAGTTGACTGCAAAATAGAAGAATACACAGTCCAGGCTAAACGCAGAAAGTCTATTGCCAAGTTCTTAAAATGTGAACATACTGATATAGTTGCATTCAGAGAAGATCGTGGAGACACATATGCTCTAATGCCAATGGAAATATTTTTAACCTTATTGAAAAAGCTGAAGGGTTAAGTATGAAAATTAAAAGTTATGGTATTGGTGGATCTTTTGCTGGAATATGGATTGGCATTGGTACAATAGATAATGAAAAACATGATTTTTTAAGGATTAACCTATTTCCATTTGATATATACTTTATATTTGAGAGTACATCATTTTGTTTAAGGATGCACTTTTTTCATTATATAAAATTATCTTCTATAATTGAAATAACTTAAAATATCAAAACTGACGGAGGGAGGATAGTACTTGTTCTGTGGAGTACTTAGATTTACTTTTTTGTAACCCTATTTTCTTCCTCGCTTCTTTAATCCAAGAAGATGGATATAGGGCTAGATAGTGACGTAGTAAATCTACTCCCCTTCCGTCACGTATTGCAGGATATATTTTATGTTTAAATCTTCCATACTCTGTACTATACTGATAATCTGTATATCTCCTGCTATCCTCTGTATCTTCTGTATAATCAACATTTCCAAGCATTATCTTTTTAAGAGGAGAATCAAGTTTAATAAGACCACTAACTATACTAAAATATTTTAAATGTCCTATTGATGGGCCTGTAACTTCTGAAAGCAATCCAAATGTAGCTCTATCCTTGTTTCCATAATCAAGTAGATCTCTTTCAATTCTTGACAATCTATTTATA
>Ga0080013_1001513_pt1 | contig 30487 bp, 71 predicted proteins | sample ETNvirenome_6_85_FD_69236 | JGI IMG/M metagenome (GOLD analysis project Ga0080013, IMG submission 69236) | Marine viral communities from the Pacific Ocean - ETNP_6_85 (SPADES assembly) (version 2) | ecosystem: Environmental > Aquatic > Marine > Oceanic | place: Pacific Ocean | collected 2013-06-19 | reverse complement strand
AGCGCACTAGATTGATCGTCTTCATCTGAAATATAAATTATAATAAGTTTAGAGTCGTTTCTCCAAAAAACACTTCCGGGCCCAAAATCATATCCCGACTGCAGAGCGTAATAAGAATAGTACAATCCTCTCTCTAATGTACTGCCAGTAATTCCGATGCTATTAATAATATTCTGAACTTCCGTAACCGGATCGACTGTCGTTACTGATACCATACCTTGCGAATCATAGCTATCCGTTGTAATAAATCCAATATTATAATCAACTCCAGAAGTAACATACACATTCATAAATGTATCAAAATTATTAGATAGTTGTGTTTGGTTGCCACTCATCGAACAAGAGTTGTCGATGACAAATAAAATATCAACAGATTTTACTTCTAGTTGATCAAACGTTTCTTCGTAAAGCGGCTCATATACACCAATGGCGGTTTGATCTGCTGTCGCAATTGATGTGAGGGGATCATTAGAATATACTTCAAGCTCGCCGTAATCTATATCAATGTCAGTAGGATAATAGTATATTTCTAATAATATCTCTTGATTTGGTCTAAGGGTCCACGGAAGCGGCCCATAAATATCTTCATAATCTTCTATTGCCAAATTCGCAGGATAAGTAATAAAATAATCAATACGATCAATTATCAAATCAGCATTACCAATATTTGAAACAGTAACGTCTAAGGTTTCTTCGCACTCAACTAATGTATACCCAAAATCATAGTCTTTAGGCTCAATGTTAATAACGGGAGCATCCCCGGCGCCTCTTAGCTCAACAACAATGTGCGGCTCATCCGAATCATTTGAATAAATATTTACAAAATTATTATTAAACTCATATGTTTCTGGATCATAAGTTACTGTAAATACAACCCTTTCTAGCGATTTAATTTCATTTGAGCCATTCAAAGCCGATGTTATAAAAACATTGCTACCATCTGTTAATTCGATTCTATCTATTACTAATAGATCTGAGCCGATATTAACGATTGTAATTTTTTCAGTGGCTGTTTCGCCGTCAGCGTTTAGGGTACCAAAATCAATAGCTGTAGGATATACTGAGATATCTGGCGCTTCTTTATATCTTGCAGAGAAATCTAATATTGGTGTCAGTGTATAATCGCTTTTGCAGCCTCCTAAAAATATTACTAAAAACAATAGTTTTAGCAATTGATCCATATCTTAATTATGGGGCGCCTTTACTATTCCGCTCACAATAAACCAAAATTAAATAAAAAAATATTAAAATATTAATTAATGAGAGCAATGAAAGCTCATGGTCTACTGTCAACATACCAAAAATTAATAATATTAAATTTATTCCTATTGCCGTTGCATAGAGATATGCGACTATTCTTTTAAGCTTTTGCTTAATGATAAATTTCCATATTAAGCATTAGAGATAATTTCTAGTTCTGGTTCTCTCATATACAAAATACTTCCTGATGAAAATATAAATACCTGGACACACGGGAAGATATCAAGCTGATCATCTTCGTTATCAATTTTATCGCTTATAACTAAACCATATTTATATGAAAAATTGTCTCCTAGAAGATGTTCATGATAAAGGGCCCCAAGGCGAGCTTTTACTAAATCTCCCTTTTTAATTTTCCAATTTAAGGGCCCAATATTCATAATTGATTAACCTCGTTCTGCATCCACTCGCTTGCTTCCTCATGAGATGAAAAGGTCGGAGAGATACCAAGGAGATAACGAGAAGTCCCGGCTTCCAACGCTGCCCATTGCCATTTCCAATTGTTCGCACGACAAAAAATAAGACCGCCAACTATTCTGTTGGAGTTAATTATTTCAGTGCTCTTAAGATGTTTACGAAGAACACGTTTCTTTTTCTCTTCAAAAATCTTCTTCTGTTTTTCGATTGGATCTTCACAATTCTGTGGTAAATCGTCACGAATTATAATAAACTTTGAACGTTGCATTTTTTTACTAAAGGTTACCTTAACTTTTGATTCAAAATATTCTTCTACGGCTTTAGGCTCATTATATCCAAACTTATGGAATACAATTTTTGCACGCTTACCATTTTTAAAAATCTTGTATACATTCCATTCGTAACTCAAAAGTACCTCCAGTGACAGACTGCCATTTCATTATACCAAGAATAATCGATAACTTTAAGTGTTCTTCTTCAAAAAAATCATATGAATGATATTCAACAATATCATTTGAATTGTTCCATTTTATTTTCCAAAAATATATATCATCTTCTTGAATATCAATGCGTCTATCTTTTTTTAAAAGTACGCCAACATTACCTGTGGTTGTTTCAATGATTACATCGCCACGAGATAATTCGATAATATCGAGTTCATTTTGTAAAGCTTTGACGGCCATACTTTAAATATTTTTAACATGTTCCAAAACGCCATTTTCTGTTAGAATTTCTAAACCTTCTTCAGTATATGTTTGCAGTCTTTCATATGGCCATATTGATGTGCCGGTCCAATAAATATCCCATGCTATTATAATACCATATTTCTTTCTTTCTTCTATAGAATATATATCATCATCAAATAAATCATAACGGCGTAAAAGTATGCCGATTTCGTTATTGACTCTATCAATAATAATATCGCCTATATTAAAAGGTAGGTTGCTCTCCATTTGTATCGATCATGAGCCATGTACCTTCTTCAAATACACACTCTGTTTCTTCATTCTCCCCAATACTAAATATGCACAAAGTACCGGGAACCTTAATGGGAGCAATTTTTTTCTTGTCAAGGATAGCTGCCGGGACAAGTTCGTTATTTTCGTTTCGTATTACAGACACATTAGAATAAACAAAAGTCATTAAAAATATAAATGTAACAATAAACGCAGCAAATATCTTCATTATTCTATTCTTCCTTATTAATAATGTATTTTTTTATACAACTAGATAATGGCCATGATTTCTCCACACGACCCAACTTGTTTTACCAATTTTTGGAAATTTAACATACATCATATTAACATCTTCTTTAACCGATACGACCAATCCCAAAGATCTTTTTTGTGGGCTTAAGTCTTTAATAAAATCTCCTGCTTTGGCCAGTGGCCACGAAGCAGTAAATATATCCATGCTACACCTTAATTCTATCAATAATATAAGGATGATGGAGGGATAAATCTTTATACAACTTCTTTAACACCTTTTTAGATATTTCACCAATATCTGTTTTAATATCTTTCGATTTAAGAGCTTTCGCTAACTCTTCTTCTAAAGCTTTCTTGAGTTCTTTCTGTAGAGAAGAATCAAGCTCTTTCGAAATCATTCTTTTGATTTCGGCTTTATCTGTTTTTGTGAGTTCTTCGTTGAGAGACTCTTCCAGTTGAAGATTCTTTTTCCAATTTCTAAGTCGTCTCCTAGCATCCTCCGGAGAGAGTCCTTTCTTTATAAGCTTAGCTTTGATTTTTTTATCGATTATTTCTTCGTGATCGATCCTGCGCCGCCGCCAGTCTGCCCAGGTGGATTGGATTGCGTCCAACTCGTCCCTATAGACTTCCGACGCATATGTTTCTTCTAATTGAGCCTCATGCTCAACTTCTTCTATAATGATTTGTCTTAATTCGGATATTGTAATCTTCATCTTTGAAACACCTATATGATTATTATACCATAAATAGTTTCAAAAAGCTATTGAGAACATCTAAAAATCCTTTAATTGTTCTTGTAAGCGTTCGAGAATTATCTTTATTTTTTCTGGAGACATCTCACATATGGTATCTACAATAATTTCAGGTACTGCTTCTATGTGTGTTTTGCCAGCAATATCGCAATAAGGGCATGCCTGCCACTTGGTAGGATTTAATGGATTATAATAGCCGCCGGCACTATATTTACGAGTACCTCTACAAGCTGTACACTTGACATGTATATACAGCTTATCATAAGCCATTATTCTTTACTTTAATAGCTTGTTTGGGTATCTTGGTACCATCCTTATTAAAGACATTGACACTGCCATCTTTGCTTCTTTCTACAATACCTTCCCAATCGCATGTGATTAATTTGGATAGTTTTGAAAAGATGCGCGTAGCTTCAATATTATTTGCGCACGTAGCTGGTGCTTGCGCGCCTTTTTGACCGCTATATAAAGTCCAACGTATGTGGGCCCTGCACATGGGGCAAACGGGTACTAATCTAATTTTTTCTCCAGATTCAGTATATACATAATCAGGCCCCATATACGTAACTATGGCATATGAGGATATATCTACTTCTTTATCTGTGTATTTCTTTTAAGTTAGGATTTAGTTAGTTTCACTAATATGACTTTTTAACAATTTCAATCGGCTGGTTCGGATCGATTTTTGAGCTATTTCTAACAATTTCAATAGCTCGCTCTTCGCTTTCTGCTTCGACTTGAAATATTGATCCACCGCCGTATACATCATCTGGATCGGGGCCCCGTGAATCCCCGTGACGATAGGCCCGAACAAGAAATTTTTCTTTGTTCAAGATATTAGAAAGCTCTTCTTTGATAATCTGTTTGAGTTGTGATTTTGTTAGTTTCATTTTAATAGCTTCGCCTTCAATCCTCGGAGACCGCCCATCATCCAGCCCCATGCGCCTGCAGCCATGGACTTACACCAGTCCCAAACACCGCGAACCCAATTAACTGCAACAGCCCATAGATCGCTAACAACTTCTACAACCTGATCCCAAGCTAAGTCTAAAATATCTACAACTAGTTTGAGAGGAGCACTTAATACGCGTAACAAAGGATGTTTGTCGCGACGTAGTAATAACCATGATAATAGAACACCAACCAGCAATCCTTCTAATCTTGGTGCCGCTGTATGTAAATGATATGCGGTTTCAACCACAAAACCTGTGACTAAAACACTTAAATCCCATAATAATACAAGTAGCCCCCATAAAAAGCTTCCTGCTGTTTGTAACAATTCTAACATAATTTAATCTCCTTTAATTATAATTTTATTGTTTTTTATCTTTTCTTCTGACGGTCAGCCTTGGCTTTTGCTGCCATTGCCTTCCTTCTCTTCCAGGCAGCCGACTCGGGGGCCTTCTCGGGAGTCTCTGCCGGCGGGTCTGTTGGATCGTGGATCCCATATTCATCTCTTAGTATGGTCCAAACCTCATCGCGGATATTTGATATATCATCGTCAAGGTGGCCGGCGACGGCCAACTCCCTGTTGATTATATCTTCCCAGGCTGTTATTTCTTCGCCTGAATCTACAAGAGATTGAGCAATTTCCGCGGCGTCCGTTTGGGCCCGCATTGGGTCTCGGAAGGGGCCCTCAAGACCGGTCAGGGCCTCGATCTTGTACAGCGGAGTAATCACCCTGTTAAGCTCTTCTTTAATAATCTGTTTAAGTTGTGATTTGGTTAGTTTCATCTTATTCTCGCCTATCCCTAACGACTGAAGGGTTGTCATCCTGCCTGTTGGGGGCGCTTCTCCTCCCGCTTCATCGCGATACCGCTGTCCGCGACTTCTGGTGCGCTCGTAGCTCGTCTGACCAGATCTACCAACATTCCCGGCTGCGCGCATCATCTCATCCCGTAAGCTCGTCAATTCGGCTTGCAGTTCTTCATCTGGTTCTTTCCGTATTCTTCTACTCAACCAGTTCTCTATTGTACTTGAGTTATCGTCGTTGATGGCGCCTTGATCTAATAATCCTCGTACAGCGTCGATAAGAATTCTGGAATCCGATATATTATGCACACCGAGTATTTCCATTGGGCTATCTTCTTCATTAAGAATAGAAAGCTCTTCTTTAATAATCTGTTTAAGTTGTGTTTTTGTGAGTTTCATTTTTTAATCCTTATAATTCTGCTGTGGCGGCCACGGGCGCCCCCTCGCCGGGTTTTTCCATGCCGGTCAAGCCTTTGATTGCATCAACAATCTCGGGATTTTCCTTAATTAACTCGACTAATTGCATAATGACGGGCCCCCATCGTGCGACAGCCGCAATAACTGCAGCGGGAGCTATCTCATTTATTTGTTCTTTCTTGGGCGCTTCGAATTCTTTCGAAGAAACTCCTTTTCGGGGCATATAGGCACGACCCATGCCTTTCGACATGGCCCCTAAAGAAACCGGAGTTTCGCCAGTAACTGCACCAGCTAGAAAATCAATACTTATATCTAAGTCTTCGATATTATTAGCTAATTTATCAATAGCATCTAAAAGCGCTTTGTCAGTCTCAATCTCTTCCTTGATAATCTGTTTAAGTTGTGATTTTGTGATTTTCATTTGTATTTAGTTCCTTTCCCAGTCGGGATCAACTTCGTCGGGATTGGCCCGGGGATCCAATGCATCATTATCTCTTAGCGCTTCATACATAGCTACAAAGACGCCGTTTTCCATCTGATGATCTAAAAAACTAAAATCTTTATTTGTGGCGCCTTCCATCATCTCGGATAGTCGTTGTCTTAAGGATTCTTTAATTTGATCGACAGTCATACGTCCATAGCCTTTTATTAACACTTCACGATGATCGGTACCTAACCAATATTCATCGGGGCCCTCTAGCTCTTCTTTAATAATCTGTTTAAGTTGTGATTTTGTTAGTTTCATTTTATTTTCCTTTTAACCATTCTAGAGCATCTTCGGGGCCCACGCCATAGCCAAAAACTTTCTGATTCTTTTCCATGCCGGTGCGGAAAGGCATTCCGTATTCTGTGGGGTCTTCGTTGGGTGCCAGTTCAAAGATCCAATAGATGCCTTTATTGGCTCGGCGCTCCGAAAGTTCGCCGGCTTTGCGTTCTCCCTTAAATACATCATATACTGGCTCGCCATGTTGGCTGTATTTTCCCTTGACCATAGTTAAATCATCTTCATCTGGTACTTCTTTCGCGCCAACTAAATCATCTGCCAAGCTCATAATATCTTCGCGAGAATAGCCATGTTCCCACAAAGAATCGATAGCAACCATGAAATCTTGTTCAGCCTGAACTTCAGCCTGAACTTCACTCTTTTCAAGCTCTTCTTTAATAATCTGTTTGAGTTGTGATTTTGTTAATTTCATTTTTTCCACGGATCCTCTGCCATGGATTCATCGCCGGCCAGATCAGCAGCAAGTCTTAAAAATTCACCCATCGTCATTCCGGCCATGGCTGGTGCTTGTTGTGAAACGATATTTTCGCGTACATATTTTATAACATCGCCAGCGTATTCGCGGGTAATTCCAATGTCCATATCCTGGCCAACGGCTTCCTGTTCCTCCGGCGATAGCGTCGAGATTCCTTCAAGCTCTTCTTTAATAATCTGTTTAAGTTGTGTTTTTGTTAATTTCATGAAAATAATCCCTTTAAGTGAAATCTCACAGTAAATAGGTGGGAGAAAACATAAAAGTCCGCGAATTTTTCCGACTATTTTTTCCGCCGACATTTAATTCGAAGAATTCGAAATTTTTCCCTAAATTTTTTCCTAACTAAACGTCACAGATTAGCTTAGAATTCGCCATGCATTTTTAAAATAATCAAAACAGCGATATAAAAGCATACTATAAATGACATGTTATTTCTTATCCTCAATTTCGCCGCCAATCTCGACAGCGAAATGATATGGTCGATCAATAATAGACCAGTTCATTGAACACACGCGTTCTTCTATCGCAACAGCAATTTGCTCATCTTCTTTGTGCATCTGGCGAATATAATTTATAATTGCCTGCTTAAGCTCAGCTTCTGTCAGATATATCTTCTTAAGACTCGTGATAACCATTGGTAGATCCTGGTGTATTACCTTTATAATATAACATAATTAGGCGCATTGCGCAATATCTAATCTCGAATATTTAAGCTTTTTTGCAAATTTTAAGCAATTGCAGCGCATATGCACACACAATTGGTAACCAATACGCGGCCTGAGCCGGCGACATGGATCCATTATTGCTGCGTTCATATACGTCTTGCAATACTTCTATAGTCATATCTTTATTCATATCTTTATTCATAATCATTATCTCAAAAAATTACCGCGGTATAGTGAACGTCCTTAGCCCCCATCATCAGCGTATAGGTAATTACCGAGACATACATTCCGGTAGGGGGGAGGTAGGGGGGTACCCCCTCCACCAGCAATTTCACTGTTACGTTACGTTAATCGTTAGTCTCTTTACTACTATTATAATACATTACAGTACACACATACACCATAGCTATTACTGAAGACCAGCATACCATGTTAACAGTTAAGTCTATAGTTTTATTAAGTATTCTATTCATTTGTATTGCTCTCGGGCAAAAACCTTTGGCTCCTGTCACATTAATCATGTCGCATGTTACATTTAATCAAAATAAAAAGTGTAACGATTTCAGTATGTTAGTTAAGGTTACGCTTAAAGGGAGAGGATTGTGTACCTCTACTGTCACATTAATAGGTAGTCAGCCGCGCATCATGTTACAATTAATTACTTGACAGTTGGTCGTTAGTGTACTAAGACCCACCGCATATCCAACGCAATTGTAAAACAACTTAAAGAACAATGCACTAACTAATAACTTAATTACTTGTGAGTGTTAACCACCGTTACCCACTATACTCCATTATACTCCACAATGTGCAGGTTTATGTTACTTCAATAAACTTACTCTTATTACGATAGGCAAAGAGAGTAGCAACAACACCATCAGGTGTAAGTATTTTATATGTAACATGGTGGTGTAAACCGTTTTGTCCTAAAGCCAAACACAAGAACACGTCACCATCACTATAACGCTTTGCATTCCATGGGTGACCAATCTTTCTACATACTCTAAGAGTGTTACCGTATGCTTTCGAAACGGCCATGTATTTGTTTACTCGGTTCTTACTTACATTAGACAATCGATATAACTTACCTGGAGTCATTACTAAGATTGGTTTATGTTTCTTATTCCTTTTCATAGCTCTCGGGCATTAATCCCACTCCTTTAAAGGTACTGTGCTTCCGCAGCCAGGACAATAAGCCAGAAAGGCGTGATGACTGTAGCCACAAAAGCGACAGTAATAAATCTGATCAGCTTTCACTAATAACCTCAAAGTCTCGCGCAATTCGGCGCACGATGCGCCCCGATCCGTTCGCAAGTTTAATATCGTAAAGCATAATCGGGGCGGGGTACCGAGAAGAAGATGGGGATCCGTAAGCCTTCATGATTAAGCCAATGGTTCCGGCAGGCACGCCAATATTGGCGCGAGTAATATGAACAAGACTACCGGCTTTCACTGATAACCTCTAGAGAATCTCTAGACTCAGTCGCTGTAGTGCCGTGATGCCACATAACAACTAAATCTTTATTTCCAGTATAAGCACCAGTTTCAACAATTATGCCGGTCCAGCTTTTAGAAACAAACTTGCCGTATAGAAGGTGGCCATGCAAGTTTTTATATTTTACCAAATCACCTACTTTCATTTAAAATCTCCAGGTTCTTCTCGCTATATTGTCGCAGTCCCGTGGTTGTCATTACAATCACCTTGCGACCAAAAATGGATGACGCCGAAGAACGCATTTCGATTATGATCCCCACGTCATCACGCAACGAATCTTTATATCTTACCAAATCACCGACTTGCACTAATAACCTCTAAATAGTCTATGCTAAACTGAACGATTCTGTCTGAACCGAGCCATTTTATTTTGACGTAATTACGTCTATTGGGAACCCAGCCAACGATAATCGCCATTGGACGCTGGCCTTCACCATAAGTACGAACCACCAGATCACCTACTTTCACTGATTACCTCCAATTCGATAGCGTGAATCCAGAATGTACCATAATCGGCACACCATTTAACTTTAGCGGCGCGCCGCTCGCCCGCCGAACGGGAACGGTACCGATCATGATGGACCGCGAGCACCAGACCCAGACCTCTCGTGTGATCAAGGAGCGGGTTTTCTGTGACACTTCTAACCAAATCACCGACTTGCACTAATAACCTCCAATCGGTCGGTGCTGTAGTGTTCTCCATTGTTGAGTTGTGCGAGACTGCTGAAGAACTGGTACGTACCAGTTGTCCCCATGGAAGAGTGGGCGGACACCCGCACAATTCCAGGTGCCTCCGTCGACAGCTTCAACGCCACGATAATCCCCACGGTGCCGCTTCCTGACCCGTGAGTGCATCTAACCAGATCACCGACTTTCATTAATAACCTCGGCATGTTTTGTTTTAATTGGAAATTCCCAATGTCCTGGGCACCAAATATCTGCAACTTCCGTTCCAAACCAGTCGCGAATGCGTAACACAACGCACAATTTACCCTTTAAACCTGTTTTTTCAAAGGCTATCAGCCTCACCAGATCACCGGCTTTCATTTAAAACCTCGATAAAATCGCGAATCGCGATGCTTGTTTCGCCATTATGTAGCCAATAGACTACCGGCAATTCACCATTCCATTCTACAATAATTCCGATAAGACCGCTCAAGCCTCGGAAGAATTCTTTATATTGAACCAGATCACCGACTTTCATTAATAACCTCCAGCGCGAGCCGCTTAAACTCTGCAAACTCGCCTGCAACTAGAATCTTTACCGTTTCTTGGTGACCGATACTATCGTGATAATAAACCTTCCTTGTTGGCAACTCTACCACGATTCCAACTTGGCCCGCTGATTCGGACCACATACAACTATATTTGTAATCGCCATCTTCAAAATAGCCTGTGCCATTAATGACTCTGACCAGATCACCGACTTTCACTGATAACCTCAATGTCATCGCTGAGATACGCGGCAGCGCTTTCTTCATAGAAAAAATGAACAATAGGATCGCCATCCTCGTCAAAACCCATGATAATACCGGGACGATCATCGTCGCCTTGATATTTCACCAGATCACCGATTTTCATTTTCTTCCTTCTTCTCGGCAACATGCCGACATTTCCGACGCCAGCCAAAGCCGGCACAGGTACAAGTCCACTGGTCTCCTTGGCTCGTGACGGTGTAGGTGTTGCCCTTGGAACCCTGGACTTGCCAGGAGCCGCTAGCAGGGCTTACAGGCGCTTCAGAGCGCTTTACCGCCATGTAGCGCGGCAAGTCCTTGCGGGTGGTTCCATCGGGCACTGGCACCCAAATGTCACCGCTGATAGCGTAAAGCTGACCTGTCACGATGCTACGCGAAAGGATCGGCGGCCATGTGACGGTAACGGGCTTATTCATGCTTCTGCGGGCTCCTGAGTAGCAGCAGCCGCAATAAGATATCCCAAATAAAGATCGGGGGTCAATGCTGCGCGACGTTCGGGATCGTTCAATTCCGAGAATAGACCCAGATTAATGATCACAAAATGCAACGCTGCTTCTGACGCTTCCAGGGGACCAAGAGTAGTGTTTTCCATACTCTTAACCCTGTGCCAGAATTGCGGCAAGCTGCGCAGCAGACAGGTTTTCGACCGAAATGGTCTTAACCTTCTGGATCGTGACATCGGCATTCGGCTTGCGAACGGCGCGAACGGATCCGCCTTCAACGGCCAGGGCATACTCGCCTCGGTTTTCCTTGCGCTGGCGGAAAGTGCCCGTAGGCTTAATTCCTGCCTTCTTGAGCAGGGCGCGGATCTGGCGCTTGCCGTCCTTCCAGACGACAGAAGAGGATCCAGGGGAAGATTTCAGGGTTCCGATTTTCATGGGGTGTACCTCCTTCGTACACATATAATGTATCCGATTGAGGGGGTGTTGTCAACCCAATTCGTGTCAAGAGAATGTCAAGGATTCATAGACCGGCTTTCCGTGCCAATGGCTCACCATGGCATCCAGATCGCCCGATAGGATCCTCTCAGATGCCCTACAAGCGCTTCCAGGCGCTTTAAGCCATGGGGTAACGCTGCTCGGAGCTATCAGCCAGCAGGAGCGCTGTCAGACCTTCTCAAGCCACATACCATGAAATCGCAGGATTTCGTGCCCTACGCGTACTTCATATATGTGTGCATCGCCATCGGATGACCGGACCTTAGTAACTCTGCCAATAATTAACCCAATGCGATGATCGGGGATTTGTTCGTCATGCGTTCCTTCTTTAATCTTTACTAAATCTCCGACACCGAGTTGATAAGGTTTGTTTGTAGATCGTTCCATTAATTAAAAGTTAGAAGGGTAATTCAGGTTCATGCATCGGGGACGTTTCCCAAACGAGAGGATGCATCATTAGATTAATACCTGTTCGACGGGCTAGCCCGATGTGACAACTAGTAGTTTGTGAACGATAGCGACCACTCGCAGTATAATCCGCGAGGACAGTGGCACCACTATCAAGTCTGTGTCCGATTTTCAAGTCATAAGACCAGAGGCTTACACCATCAGTGCAAAGCGTTTGCCTTCCATTCTCAGCGGTGTGTCCTTCCTTCCAGGCTCGGACTACTCCACTATTATTTACGCGATTACTCAATGTTCTCTTTCCTTAGCAATCAATGGCGATTACACGTTCGTTAGTTTGAAAGTAGGGACGCTGGGCATATGCCTTAGTTGTCATCCACATACGCTGACAGTTACTAGCAATAGGCTTAGGAGCACACAGATCGGTGAGGATAATGTGACCGTCGAAACCTTCCGCGTTAACATACTTGGTAGGAGCATTAAAGCAAGTACCACCGTACAGCACGCGCTCCCACTTGCGAGTCTGCCCGCGCTTCCAAACATAAACCTTATCCTCGGCAACGTTGCAATCAAACGGAATAACAGTAAACTCGGCAATTTCCGCCAATTCGTTCAACTCGGAGAAGAACGCGGCTAGCATCCTATCATCTACCGATCCAGACTGGTCGATACTGATAGCGATACGAGCGTGACGACGGACGCGCTTACCAGGGTGGATCCTGGGAAAGCGCCGATTAATGCGGCGGGGCGTAGAGCGCCGATCCGCACGTTGAGAAGTCTTAATAAAGTAACGCATAACCTTGCGCCAGTCAACGTGAGTTTGTACACGCTCAAGAATGTCCTTTCGGACAGAAGAGGATACAGATCCCCAGTTACGTGCCTTCTCGGCTTCTTCTGCTGCCTTCTTAACAGCTTCCTTCAATCGCTCTTTCGCGATCTCCTGAGCGGTGCCTTCGCACTCGCCAAATTGTCCATGGTCATCAAAGCTATCGGCACCCTCAAAGGGATCGCCGTCGCCGTTACCGGGCTCGCCGTCACTCTTCTTATCATCCTCTCCCATCTTCTTGAGAGCCTCTAGATACCATTCATAGGTCATACCAGACGGAAGGTCGGCAAACATACCTTCACCGGGAATACAAGCCTTCATAGGCTCGCCAGCGCTTCCAGTCGGAGGACCGGGATCAGCGTTGCAGGGCAACTTGCCCACCATTTCAGGCAGACCGTTGATCGCGAGATCCATCGCGATATTATCAATGCGCCGCAAACCATCGGCGGGCATACGCTTGGTAACGTGCTCAAAGATGATATGATAGAATTCGTGCATCAAGACGCCCAGCTTGTGCTCATCACTGAGGGCACCCATAAAGGCAGGATTGTAAAGTAGCTCAAACTGCTGACGTTCGGGATTAACGCGAACCGCAGCAGTCGGGATCGTATCGGTCGGAGTCTTATCGATCCGACGCGAGAGAGCCGCAAAAAATGGCTCTTGCATAAGCAAGCGAGCCGTGTGGGTGTTCAAGCTAAAAGGGACGATAATCATCTAGAACTCTCCTAAGTACATCTATAATGTATCACGGGTAAGTAGGCTTGTCAAGGTATATGCTGTCAAGAAAATGTCAAGAATCAAATTCAGCAATAATCTCGGCAACATCGGCCACCGTCATCTTTCGATCCTTGTGGCGCTTGCGTTGCTCCCGTAGGAGCCGCTTATAGCGCTTGGGGTTCGGTGGACACAGGCACAAGTTTTCGATACCAATCCTTTGGAACCGCTGGTAGCTGGCCCTGGCTGGACGTTCGGTGTCTGCTCTTGTAAGTATAGTTTCAGTTGCAACAGGTTTACCATCAACAATCGTAACGTCTACTTTGCTTACATACCATTCTTTCTTTTTCACTTTTCACTCTCGGACTTTAATTTGTATTCGGCATGCACTTGCATGTCATGTTTCCAACTGTAACGACCATCTTCAAAAATACGGTATATGACTCGCTTTTTGTCTAATGTTCCATACGTTGCTGTAGGGGTTTCTTTTATAGCTATGACAATTGCGGGTTGCCCTGTCTTAACTCTAAATAACAGCGTTCCAGGTTTAAAGGTTTGTTTGTTCATGGCTCAATCTCCGGTACTCGGATTAGTGAATTACCATGAAACGTTTGTTCTTCTCCACTTTTAAGCCATTTGATTCGATATCTAGGAATATAACCTTCTTCTTGAACAAGAACACCGACAATCATACCGGGCCCGCTATGAACGGTAAAGGCATTATCAGGATCACCACGCGCTAGGGAGTTAGTAAGGTATACCAACTCACCTAGCTTAAAGGTGGCTGTGTTCATACGTTACCCTCCAAGAATTTCCACCAGATGATCGCTGACGCGCTTGCCATCGGAAGTGGTTGCCTTGTGAAGTGCAACAACGTTGTTAACGTTGTTCGCATCACCCAGAACCGTCCACATCTTCATAGCAACCTCAGAAGGCAGCGTAACAAAGTAATTTGCAAGGTTCTGGATTTGATCGTCCGTCAATTCCTCGGTAAACGTTTCTGCTGCTTCAAACTTCTCAATCATCGCAGAGTGATCGTTAATGCCCCACTTGGTAGCCTTGTCGATCTCGCCTCGGTCGAGGATATCTTGAATAGTTACCTGCCAAGCGTAGTTTTCAACAAAGTCCTTAAGGGATACAGCGGCTTCAAAGCCCAGGAAAGCAGTCGCAAGGTTAAAGAGAAGGTTACGATCACCTTCCTCCCCAAGTACGCTAGCAGGGGCGGCGCTGTCATTGAACCGCACCCAGGAACGTCGCGACGGGTAAACCTTGTTAGGTTCAAAATCGCTCTTGTGTTCAAGGTGCTGCCGGTTCTGGTTAATAAAGTCCCAAATGATCGTATTCACGCGACCGTTAGCCCACTTAAGCCAATCCTCGTCCGTGGGTTCCACGTCGAACACAGTCCAGCGATCAAGTTCGGCAGGGTCCATTTCCCCTACCTGATATTGCGCTCCGTGCTCGCCACCATTCACGGCAGCGATGATCAGCGTATCAGGGTGCAAATTCCAACCGTTGATCTTGCGGCTGTCAGTCAACTCAAAAAGCCCCTGACGGACCTCTACGGTCGCCCGGTCAACTTCATCGAGGAAGAGGACCACGGGCTGCTCGCAAGCCGTCACAAGCCAATCAGGCGCGTTCCAAGTGGTGCATTTGCGACCATTGATAGCGGTGTCAGCGGTGTCAGGAAGACCCAGCAGATCGCCCTCAGTCATCTGAGAAGCACGCCGCTCAACAACGGGCATACCGCGCTGCTCGGCAATCATATAGACGACTTCCGACTTACCAACGCCGTGTCGTCCCCGAATAAGAACAGGCAAACGCGAGTTAAGAATGTGGGGGGCAACGTTCAAGAAAGTGGCAAAGTCAACGGCCATTTGGTTTTACTCCAAGTAAAAGTTTCTATACCCTAAGTATAGTTTAAGACAAGAAAGAAGTCAATAGAAAAGTTGTCAAGAGAATGTTAAGCCCAATCAGGAACCTTTCATAAGTCATCGGATTTGTCCTTGGTACATATATAATGTATCCCATCTGGGTGCTCTTGTCAAGGTTTTAGATGTCAAGAGAATGTCAATCCCCACAAATCGGGGGATGGGACCAGTTCATGTACTGCCAATCAGAAATCTGACCGTCCTTGCACAGTGAATCGGTCCAGTTGCACCATGCCTCGCTGCGGGCGGGCCAGTCGGGGATCCCGTCCTGTTCATACTGCTCGCGCACGTAGGGCATAATATTGTCTGTGAAGTCTGCGACCGCTTGATCCCAGGTAATAACGTCGTAAAGGTTGCTGGCCATGTAGGGGGTTCTCTCCTTGGTACATATATAATGTATCCGATTCAGAGGGGTATGTCAAGGTAATTCGTGTCAAGAGAATGTCAAGAAATATCAAAAGGGGTCGCTGTCTTAACCGCGTTTCCTCGCTAGCCTCACTTCAACCCCCTTTCGGGTTCGCACGCGCATCTACCGTTAGGTGACGCTCAACGCGCATGGGTTCGTTCGAGACAGAGAACCCTCTTATTTAGTAAGCCCTTTTGATACTCTTTTACAATTTAAGTAAAATCGCGCATGCGCTAAAATCTCCTACTTCTTCTTGCGGGAACGGACACTTTTAAGGTGCCTTTCTTCACAAATGATAGTCTGAGCCGATCCGACCGGGAGCACCCGGTAAATCTTGGAGCCACGAGCCGCCGATACGGGCGCTGAGTCGTTCACAGACACCACGATACCCATGGACCGCTGAAAGGCGCGTCTAAGCCCGTAGGAGGCTCCTGAGCGCAGCGCTACCATGCTTCCGGGCAGGTAGGTGGGTTCCTTAAGCCAAGCGGTCAGCACCTTAGCAGCATACTTGTTATCCGTGATCCGCTGGTAGTTTTCCATGGTCGGAATCAGCGAAGGATCCTTCTTATACGCAGTCGTCAGGTTACCGTAATAACCACTCTTGCCATAGTATTCCATCATAACGCGATACTTTTCGGCCATTTCGGGAGTAAAGTTATCGGTCCAGTTGTTACGCGCTTGCAAAGCATCGTCCGACCATTTGCTTTCGATCTTTTCAAGAATCTCGACTTGACGATCCGAAAGGTCGCGTCCAGCCTTTGCCTGCGAAAGCAAGCTATTAGCAAAATTGGTTTCCCACGTTGAGCTATCTACCGCATTCATGCGTTCGCACAAACCGTTGATCCGCTCAACAACAGCGTCGTTCGTTACAGGACGTACAGCATAACGTTGCTCAAGCTGAAGAAAACAGCGACGGCGACCAGCAGTTAAAACCTTCTTACGTTTGTAATAGGTGTAAAGGGATTCCGCGAACCTACGATCACCATCGGACAAATAGTCCTTTGCGAGTAGGTCATTAAAACGGTCGGCGTAAGTGATGCGAGCCATGCGGGCTTCTCTCCTTGGTACATCTATAATGTATCATGCCAGGGGGTCAAAGTCAAGGTTTAAGATGTCAAGAGAATGTCAAGCTATGCAAACATTCCGAAAGCGCCATTAGCAAGGGCAATATCAGCTTGAATCTCTGGGGTCTCAGTCCATGCAATACCGGCACGGGTGATCCTCCATTCATTCAGCCACATGCCGTCATCGGCGCGGGAACGTTCAATAATACCTTCAATCACTAGCATGCTCAGGGCCTTGCGAACCCAAGGTGCTTCATTCTCGATTGTTTGATAAGTATGTTCGGAATCGCCCATCATAAGCGCCAGAACACACACATCCTCACCCGAAAGTTTTACATCGCCAATATTAAAAAGAGTTTCAGTCAATTTTGTTTCCTTATAGTTAGGGTTTTAATTTAGTCTTTGAGACGATTAAAGTAATCGTCAAGAGAATCAGAGTTACCATTAAACCAGCTAGCGGGAGGGTTAATGCATTCGGCACTAACAGTGCTAACAAGTCTAGGATCCTTGTTACGCGGCGGCGTCTCGCTGCGATCTGGTTCAGCATGCCAGCTACCAATAACAGACAGCCGAGAATAGTTTCCATCCACAGGGGGTGTCACGGCGACAGTACCATCCGGTGCAACGCCCATAAGACTCCCCGTTACCTCGTCGTATACGTGCGGCAGAGGAATCGAGGCATTGCCGTCTCTAGTGCCCCACTTGTCAACTCGCTGCGCCATCATTCCGCTTTGCAGCCTTTCCCTATAGTTAATCTCATCCCAATTAATACTCTTAACCAAAAGAGCACAATCGCGAGTCTCCCACATTCTTTCTTCACCATCTGGGTCGGGGAAATAGCCGGTCACGCCCATGCGAATCAAAGAGCCTACGCCAAGTCCAGCGTTACGCATACCATCATAGACGATCTTGCGATACTCAACATTCTTCAAGCGTGCCTCTTCCTTTGCTTCCTTCAACCCGGGACAGGTGCGCCGGGTATGACCTTTGCCTTCCTCGGAATCGGTCACGCCATGCTTCCACTTGCAATAAGAACATCGTCTATTGCTTACGCGCTTTACCGACTGTCCGGTTCGTGGATCCACACCAGTACGCTGGATAAGTTCGCCAGCATAGTGATCCACTTGACGCTGGGCTCTCGATACCTCGTAGGTGTCGGTAGTCAGACCCTTAGCTTTTGCTTCCTTAAGGGTCTCCTGCTGACGGTTAAACCGTGCTTGGAAAGCCTCTGTTAGTGTCGGACAAGAGCGCCTGTTGTGTCCGACATTATAACAATGTCCACAGCGCACGCTACCACCATAATTCCCCATTTGTAATTTCCTTGGTTAAGGGGTTAGTTCTCAACTTGTACATATAATGTATCATCCTGAGATAGAAAAGTCAAGCTCGATTTTGTAAAGTAAATGTCAAGACTTGTGCAACTCTTTCAAAAGTGACATTAGCCGGTCAATATCAGGGTGATCGTTGTGCTGGACCCGTAGGTTCCGCAGCATCCACCGGATATTAGTGCGGCTCAAAAAGATCCGAGATTCGGGCACGTTCATTGTTGCCAGGATCTCGATCACGGTTGCAATTTTGACTGCTCGCTCTGTCATGATTGTATTATCGCATCTGCGGCATTGAAAGTCAAGGCCAAAGTTGTCAAGTAAATGTTAAGAGAATCTCAGGGTTACCAGTCAAGCGGATCGTTGGCTATCGGGCTAGCGGTGCCCTTCATCATGCGCTCTACGCGGGCTTCTGCTTCCTTCTGAGCCGCCTTTGCCCGCTCCCGGGCGTCGATGCCCGCTTGTACGAATTGGGCAGCGGCATCGGGCTTAGAAGCCCATTCATCTTCACTATACAACAACTCACGCAGACTCAAATTAAGATCCTGTGCCTCCGTGCTAAGATCGTCCGTGCATCGAGCAGGCGAGTTAATAAACTCTCCCAAAGCCTCCAGCAAAATTGTGATCTCTCGGTCGTTCAATTCAAACGTTTTCATTGTGCTCTCTTCTCTCGGCTCTCGACCAACAAGGTTTGTACCCATGTGCCATCAAATTCGACAGCGTACTTATCACGCAGAACTAGCAACTTTTCGCCGTCCTTTGTTTCATTCCGCAATTTGTAACCCGGAATAATAAATTCAGTACCAGCAGGAGCGCCGATAAACACGGAACAAATTGCGTAAGGGACTGACTTAAAACGCGAGACATTTTCGCCCGTGTTCTTGTCCTTCCAAGAGCGCCGAAAGCGCCGAAAGCGCACGTCAACGACGCGAGCCTGGATCGTTTCAAGGCTGGTTTTGATAATAACGATATCGTTTTTTGTGAGGTATGCCATTTTGTACTTCTTCTCCTTGGTACATCTATAATGTATCATGCTGACAGCAGGAAGTCAAGGTTTTAGATGTCAAGAGAATGTCAAGAAGTCTTGTCGAGATCATCCCAGCGTTGATCAACAAATTGCTTTACGGCTCTGAGCCCCGAAAGTTTAAATTGGTCGACCGGGAGATCAGGTTGAGAGTCTGCTATAATTCTTTCACAATCATAACTATGTTCGCGAACAAATTTAATCAATGCGATCTTACCGAAAGTCGCTTGTTGGTATTGCGTCCGATCATCAACATACTTTTTATAAAGCAAATCTGCGATCTTGCGAGCATTAGTTAAACCTTCCCGATCTTCTGTGTCAAGAACAATTGTGATTTTCAATTTACAATCTCCAAATCTGTAATGTTACAGATTGTTTTTCCTCTATCGCCTGGAAGCAACAACGTTGCTTTAGACCCATTAATGCCAATGACGATTGCCGCCCCTTGAACATAAGAATCAAGATCCCAATACAGGACCAAATCACCGATTTTCATTAATTACCTCAATGTATTTACCATTAATCGTATACGGATGAATGCGCCCATCAATCATAACAGCCCACTTTAAATCTTCTGGCCCTGTGACCTGCACATCTGCGAAGTGGTTAAATTCCCATTCACTGTGAATAATGCCTAATTTTCCGCGATACTGCGGATATGCAATTTTATCCAATTTTACCAAGTCACCGATTTTCACTAACAACCTCCCAATCTTTCGGGCTAGCGTGCCACCTTCTTCCATCGGGGAGAAGAACCACAATTTCAATCATTTTATATCCCGGCGAACCTTGCCACGAGTTCGGATGGTTCCGAAGCGGATCAATATCAACGAGCAAACACGGCTTACGCTGCGGCTGGCCCGGTAATGCCTCTGTGCAAATAACTAAATCACCGACTTTCACTGATTACCTCTGTCTCATCTGCTTCCCATTCTTCCCGCTTGTCCCCAACGTGAACCACCACATCGAGTACGCGGTATTCATCTTCACACATAATAGCCGTGATCACCCCCACGCTTGTAGGCGTCCAACCCCGGCGCTTTACCAAATCACCGACTTTCATTGCTACACTTTCCCAGTCGACGCAGCAGGCGCAGTTCCTTCAACCAGTCTGCCAGTTGGCGATGGTTCGCATTGCAGAATGAATCACCTATGCCCATTTCTTCAGCATGTTCAATAGCTTCCGCAAGCGTCATGACAGCAGTTGGCTGAAAAACATTGCACTTTCCTTCCTCAGTCATTGTTATCCTTGTTGTAAATGCTCTCGCTCGATCACCGACTTTCACTATACCTCTCCTTAGTACATATATAATGTAACCTGCTGGGGGGTTAAAGTCAAGGTTTAAGATGTTAAGAGAATGTCAAGAGATTATCTCTATTTCATCCCCTTCCCATTCGGCAGTCTCACCGATTTTGCCAGTTAAGTAAAATATTACATAATCGGCGGGATAAGCAAATTCGTGCCGGTCATGGCCAGTCATATAAATCTTTGTGATAATGCCAATCTTATCGTTACATAGGCACTTTACATAATCACCGACTTTCATTGATCACCTCCAGGTCTCTCATCTTTTCTACAGAGAATCCAGCATCAGACCAGTGAACCTTTATGTATCTCACGGGCTGAATGGGAGTTATATCCATAACTTTTATCACAACACCCGGCTCAAAGACAGGAATACCAGTGATCTTTACCAAGTCACCGACTTTCATGGTCTACTCGTCTTACAAACTTCAAATCTTTTCGGTTGAAATAGTCGGCTCCATAATGTCCGTTGCGGCCATGTGGGGGGTTTTCATCGATCCATCGCACTACATATCTTTGCTGGTCGCCCGGGTAATATGGAGCATGCGCTACCTTAACAACGAGCCCCACCATGGGCGCTTTCTTATAATTATACGCTCGACACCGGCTCGACCACTTATAAAGAGCGCCCAAATTGTCACCATACGCCGAAAGTGTTACGAGATCACCGGCTTTCATGCTGCGCCCCCTTGCGGCAAGCAAATTTGTTCGCCGTTTTCTTCTTGTTAGGCATGCAACCGCCCTTGCGATTCCATGCATGGACAGCGAGCCAATTACGCGGCTTACTGCGTTTGATTTTCTGCTTTGCCATTAGAATGTTTCCAAAATATAAACAATGTTCCACATGGAATAAAAGACACAAAATCCTACCAACACACACAAACTATCAAGAATCTTTTCTTGCACTATACCTCTCCTTAGTACATATATAATGTAACATGCCAGGGGGTCAAAGTCAAGGCTTAAGATGTTAAGAGAATGTCAAGAGATTACCGTGAGCGCTTGGCTAAGAAACTGTCGGACCTGAACCTGAGATTCATCAATAAAATCAGTAGTTTCTGATAGGCAAAGGCAAACTGTCCAAATATCTATATCTTTCCTATATCCCACAGCCGGCTGAACCTCATGATCGACAATTAAACCAATCATCGGAGATCGAAGGTTCCAGAAATCAACCTGTACTAAATCGCCAATTTTCATTTAAGTACCTCGATTTGCGAACTGATTGCCCAAGACATTGGAGTATTCCCATTCCATATTATTTTATAACTAAACAATGGGTGTTCATCAATATTATGTACTATTTCGCGAATTTCAAGAATAATCCCAATTTTCATATCGTGATCTGGACTGTCTCTTTTGCGAACTAAATCACCAATTTCCACTAATAACCTCGACTCTACGCATGTCAATCCATCCTGAGCCCTTAGACCAAAGAACTTTTACAATCGGAATTACATCGCCAATCTCACAACTATCGGGAACAACCTGGACTGCTTCATATGAATCAAACTTTAAAACTAATCCAGAATTTCTACCTGAACGGTCGGAATCCGAAAGTTTAACTCTCACTAAATCACCGATTTTCATCTTACCAACTCAATATATCGTTCATTGATGATAACAATATCTCCGCAAACCCATACACTCCAAAAATTTGTCTTCCCATTATCACCTAGACGCTTAATAAGCACTCCGATACTATCGAGCGGACCACCAGCCGAAAGCCCCCAAATTAGATCACCGACTTTCATTTAAAACCTTTATGTAGCCTGAACGGAATAAACGAATGTTGCCACCAAGCATTACCTTGAACCAAATATTTGATCTCGGCAAAACCCGGGTGCCGGTGATCACTCCCACTTGTCCTTTAAATGGTGTATGCAAGAGGTTGGTTTCCGATTGAACAATCATTACCAAATCACCGACTTTCATTAATCACCTCGATCTGGCAAAGCGGAACAGAAGTCACGTCATTATCCCAAAAAACATATCCACGAGTATCGCGGGCCCATTCGCATACGCCCAGGAAAATGCCAACCATGGGAGGATGCATCCTCCCAAAAGTTACTAGTACCAGATCACCAATTTTCATACATATAATGTATCATGCTGGAGTGAGGAAGTCAAGGAGATCTCTGTCAAGGAAATGTCAAATCTAAAATCATCTTAATCTCTGAGCCACATAAACCGGCTGCATCCTTTTGTGCTCCGGTCATGGCATTATTAAAGTCTTCTTCAATCCAAGTCAGAATTGATTTTGTTAGATAATCAACATCTTGGATTGCTTCCGTAACCATAAAAAGCATATTTGCATAACGTTTATGAATTAATCCGAACTCTCGCCTAAAAGGATCGTCGTCATGTTGCAAACATACATCGACTACATGCAGCAAGCGCTCCGTACCATATATTCGTAACGCTTCGCGCAGGTTTGGCGCGTTTTTTACGACTCGTGGCAGACTGCCTTTATTGAGATAATGTTCGTTCAAAATTAATACCCAATATTAATACTAGTGACAGGATGAATATCCCAAAATCCCTGGCCGCGAATTACAATATCGTCGCTATCTTCGCCAACGCGAACAAAACGATAATGTTTGGCCATGATCACATCATCTGTCTCAGCTTCATCAAGGCGATCCATCAAATCTGTAATTGCATTAACGTCGGGATAACCTTGATACCACTTAACACCTGACCATCGAAAAACAATTTCGCCTTCCTCGCAAAAATCAGTAATTCTCTCTGCATGTTCGTAACACAACTCGTGTACGGCAGGATGCTTTGTAAGGGTGTGCATAAACAATGGCATGGCTTCCTTGCCAATTGCTAGTACAACCTCGGAGCGATAGCCCATTTATAATTTCCTCAGTAAAAAGGGTTAATTCTCAACTTGTATATATAATGTATCATGCCGAAGTGGAGAAGTCAAGACAATCTTTGTCAAGGAAATGTCAAATCTAAAATCAGAGCCAAATTGTCAAGAAATTGTTAAACAATTCTCATTCAAAATCTCTACCTCGCCGCGATGTAAATCCCATTCTCCAAAATCAAATAAGATTGTCCAATATGGTACAGGAACACGGTGCCTATCGTACTTAGATTGTGGCATGCCAGATAAACCGCTCCGCTCGAAGGATACCGGTACATCTTGTTTTATCACAACTCCAATTCGATTGCTATTAGTTTCACAAAAAACACATGGGCAGTACGTTAACGAATCTATACAGCATTCAAAAACTTTTATTAAATCTCCAATCTTCATATTAAAATATTAATTAGCTTGTTTTAGGGGAGTAAAAGGACATGGGCATGCCTCATTAGTTAGATCGAAATGAAGCGCTTCAAGATTCCAACAATCATCATTTTCTGTTGAAGGAAACACATTGAATTCATAATCTTCTATACTATATAGGTTTGGCGAAATCTGTTCCCACACCCAGTCTTCATTAGTCATGTGGTGATCACCTTCTTCAAAAGAAAAAACATAGTGAAGGCAACCAATATCCGAATCGCCACAAATAGTTTTTAAATTATAACATTTATCTATGCGATCATCAAGTTGTAGATTTTGATTTGTAAAGCCGTTCGTATCTTCAACAATGCCACAGTCATTATTATTATTATCTCTATGGCATGTGATTAACAATAAAATTATATATAAAATCTTCATTCTCTAAGTTTCCTTGGTAATGGGATACCATCGTTCATAATTCGTAAATTCGCGCACTAATCCATCTTGGCATAAAACTTCATAACTATAATTATAAATATCGTCCTCGAAGTCGCTGCCAAGCTGAGTGTAAGGATGTACTTTAAGCACAGGGCCAAAGAAAATTTCTATAGAAATTTCTATATAATTGTGAAGTAGGACATCCGTGTCGGAGTATCGAAAATACGAAAAATCGTTGATTTCTAGTGCTTTGTCATGGTCGGGATGGAAAAATTTACCGCGAAGTTTCGGCATGATAATATAAAAAAAATGGTAGGGTAGGGTGGAATCGAACCACCGACCTCCCGCTTATAAGACGGATGCTCTTACCCCTGAGCTACTACCCATTAATGGGAGTTTAATCAGTTACTAAGGCATAAGCAAAAATGCCAGAAATTGTAACCATTAAAGTAAGTCCTGCAATTGTCATTTATTCCTCCTTTTTCCTTCAGAATAGGATATCATAATTAAAATAAGAACAAAAGCAATTACCATAGCAATAAACTCTTGCACAATAAGAATCGAATAAAGGCTTTCCATTTATTCTTCTTCGCTGCTGTATAAAATTCTAGATTGATCGCAATATTCGACTTCTAATCCGGCTGGAATAAACATTTCCTTTCCTATTTCTGTCAGAACAGAAAGAGGCACTGCCAAAGTTACCTTTTGAAAGTATATCTCAGGAAAAATATCAAATACTATGATGTCATCTTCTTCAATTGATCTTAAATGTGCAATAACTTCTTCAATTTTTGGTTGAAAGGTATATAGAAAACAATAACTAATTTTTTCATTCTCTGCAAAATATCTATAAATTTTCATAATACGCTGGCACCCCGAGTAGGATTCGAACCTACGACCCTCGGCTTAGAAGGCCGATGCTCTATCCACTGAGCTATCGGGGCATGATTATACTATAGCACAGCAAGATCAACTTTGCAAGTCAAAATCTAAATTACCTTCAAAATGCATTTTAGCTGCACCATCAATTAATGCAACTAATTTAGCTTCGCTTTCATACATTTCAAAAAGTTGCCATGCTTTTTTACGATCATATGTGGGTAAGCTAAGTGTGTGCGAAAAATAATCTCCCGCTTCAGTCTGAAAAATGCCTGTATAGGACACAATATTTCTCCGTGGTTATCTAGGTGGTTCGCCGCAGCGAATCTCAGTTACACCATCTACATATACAAAATAAAATATATCACTTTCCCTGATTTCGCAGGGAAATAGTTGTACTGGAAGTTCTACTTCTTCAATGGTGCGGTGTGACGTAGTGATTTCTGCCGACACAACGCCATTTTCAATAAAATCAACTGTGCCGATAAAAAACAAAATTAATGCTGTCTTCATCTTCTCTCTATCCTTTGTTAAATAAAATGGTGGGTCGCCTGGGAATCGAACCCAGAACCTACGGGTTAAAAGCCCGTTGCTCTGCCAATTGAGCTAACAACCCTGGAGCGGGAAACCGGACTTGAACCGGCGACAACCAGCATGGCAAGCTGGCGCTCTACCAACTGAGCTATTCCCGCAAAAAAGTCCCCCCAGCACCAAACTCGTAAAAGAATTGCTTCACAGCCACGTCTGAGGCTCTGCCCACTCTTTTTCTCCGGTGGCCTGCGTGTCAAGGCGAACGCCACTTCGCCGCTGAACGGGGGACAGGCTATCTCGTTACATAGTTGACATCGACCAAAACGCTATTAAGCCCAATGTATATAGAAAGCCAACCCATAAGAAAAAATCATCCATAGGCTACTGCTGTTTTGCCTCTTCTTCCTCAACGAGCCTTTGCAGCCCCTCAACATTGATAGCCTCTAAGGCTTCTTTATTGTCTTCAAGCGCTCTAATCATCGCCTCATGTTGTTCATTAACTTCATCAGTAGAAGTTACATTGTGACCAAGGGCATAAAAGCCAAAAACCACAATTAACATTATAACAAATACTGTCACAATCTTATCAATCATTTTGTTTTCCTTTTTTAAAATGGTAGCTCCGGTGGGACTCGAACCCACAAGCCCGGTTGGGCAGCAGATTTTAAGTCTGCCGTGTATGCCAATTCCACCACAGAGCCAGAACTATGATATAATTTATCACATCTAAGGGCACCTGTCAAGAAAAAATTGTTAAAAATTCTTTAATGAGGTGGTCGGCTGTGCCGCGGCGCTGTGTGGACTGTTGCGCTAGTCAATACGATGATAGTTACACACGCAACAACAATCACCACAACCGGGGGTACTACAACTCTTTGGGGCGGTGACCGCCTTCGGGCCGGCCCAGGATGGCGCCCCCCCGAACGATAGTGAAGGTCTAGGCCGGTAGATAGCTCAGTATTCGTTAATCTTGTATCTGAATCAAACTCGCTGGCCATGGCAACATTATTATTAGCCAAGGCAAGCATCAATATGGCTGCAATTTTCTTAAACATAAGTATTCTCCTTGTTTATTATAATGTACCATAGCGACATTTATTAGTCAAGCAAATTCTTGTAAAGAAAATGTCATGCCTTTCTGATTGTTACCATTTCCCATTTCGCAAAATAGCGGCGATGGCCATCTGTGCATAAAACTTGATAAACTATCTCACGATCAAAGAAAACAACCTGATTTTCTTTATAGTCAATTACGATACCAATGTAAAACGTTTCTGACGAATTATTTAAATAAGTGGGATAATAAAGATAATCAAACTCATATCTACATAAAACTAAATCGCCAATCCTATAATTGTGTGTGCTATCGTCCACATAATAAATATATTTTTATTCTTTCAATCTTGTTTTTATTATCTTAGCTGTGGTTGCTCCACTACGATATATCACCCACATATCGCATTTGCCTTTGAAGGTATTTCTTAACTCCGTGAGAGATGGTGGTAAAGGGCCCACTTCAGTTTCCATGAAAACTGGCGTTTGTCCCCTGTTAGCTATTTTAAGTGCATCGCGATGAATAGCTTTTAAAGATGAATAAACACCCCAAAATACATCTTTTTCATCAAATAAACAATAAATATAGATTTTAGTCATAAACAATTTCATTATCTTTATTGCTAGCTGAACTAGCTAAAAGAATAACATTTTCATAAAAGTCTATTTCTTTCTTTTTCTGTGTTATGGCTTCTATATCATCTGTTTTTAATAACTTGGTATACTCTTGTTCTATTTGGACCAAGTAATCCATTGATTCCATAAAACAATGACTAAAATACATTCCTATTGCGAACTCTTCCGCATTTTTAATTGAATCGTTTAGCGGTCCATCATTAAAAAATTTCATCGTTTGCACCCTCCACATTGACGAACTGTTCTTTTCTTCTTTTCGCTTTTAGATAATTTAATCTTTTGAAAATTGGCAATAGCATCTTCCATCAAGCGTCCATTTGCCAATGCCCTAATTTTACCTTCTAATGGTTTATAGGCGCCACATATGACAATCTTGTTAGAGGGAACATGAAGAAGATATTCACCTGGAAAGACTTTGCTATCCTCTGTGATCTCTTGAAAATTCATTTACTCATCCTTTATAGTCATCATGTTATCATAGGCATCAGCTTTTAGATCATTTAGTCTCTTAAGGATCTGATCTCGACGTAAAATCTTGAAAGCTATATTCTCAGCAGAGAATTCTGCCTCTTCAGATTCCAAGCCAACCTTTCGCATGTCACGAATCTTTTCTTTAACTCTTTCAATGTGGCGAAGTGCTAATTCATACTTTCCATCGGAAACTAAGTTAGAAATACGTTGGGCTCTGTCAACATAATCTTGTGATTTCTTTTCTGCGGTTTCAAAGTCAATCGTATGTTCAATGGGATCTGGTTTAATAATCCATTCATCATCTGTAACGGAATGGATGCCGCTAGATTTATGTTCTTCATCTATGTTCTCAACATAAATCTCGACTTCAAATCCATGAATCGTAATACGATGTTTATCATTCCAGCGCAGTCGGGCTTCATCGAAAAATGCTTTAACTAGTTCTGTGTTTTCATCAACCTTAGAAAAATCTACAACTATATGAAGATCAATATCAGAATATTTTGACCAATTATAATTTGCCAAAGATCCTGTAAATCTAAGATCATTCATAGAAACCGGAATCTCTAAACCTTCTAAGAAATTAGCAGCAATTTCTATTAAACGTTCACGGGCTTCTGAATTTAATCTTTCTTCTTGCCAAACTTCAGGCTGGAGTTCATCGTGTATTTGAAAACTTTCTTCTTCAACTTCTTCAAGTTGCTTATCAAATGTAACGTGCTTTGACATTTTTTGAGTATAAGGAGGGGTATTTTTTTGACCGCCCTTTCCTAACATCTTGTTCCGATCTGATATATATCTTCTTATGCGTTTTTTATAAGAACTTGCCTCTTTAAACGTTTCTATATAATTTTGCCAACTCATTCTTTTACTTGGCCTCCATCATAAATAGTTTGTTCCCCATCTTCAAACGTAATAATGGTATTATTTGCAGGATGAGAGGTTACATGAATCTTTATAAAATCATCGAAAGAATCAAAAATCGCCAATGCACCCCTTGGGGCCGGCGTTAACCAATGTATAATACAATGTCCAGTTGCGAAAACACAACCTTCAATAATTACTCCTTCGCCAGATATACCAGTTTCATCACTTTGCCTACAAGCAGTAAAGGTTCTAATTCCTTCGGGTGCTCTATTGGTAGGCTTTTTAGGCTTTAAATCTTCTGGTTCTGTGGAGGGAGGTAGTTGCTGGACCTCTTCCTTCATTGTCTTACTCCTGCGTGCTTGTAAGTATATTGAATTTTACCCTAAATCAATTTAAAATTGTAGTCCAATCTATTTTAAAAGCGGGGACTACAATTACTATATCTTCTAAAACATCTACTCCATATTCTTCTGTTTCTCCCACATCGAGCGCCAATAAATAGCCTATAAATTCGCCATCGCATGTGAAAACGCCGGCGCCGGAGGAACCACCCCAGCCAAAAGACTGTAGATAAATGTAATCTCCTTCCATGTAGCCAATAATATTTCCACTAAACGTAAGTGGCCCGGTGCTATTTGGAAATCCTGTGTAAAAAACTTTATTCTGAGCGGCTAGTGCTCGTTCCCATCCTTTGCCTTTCGGTACAAGTTGTGGCAATTTAATCGGCTCTTTTGACGGAATTTCTCCTTTAAGTTCGATAATTGCATAATCAATTGTCTCATTTAAAGCAACAAATTGTAAACATTCTGTAAACCCGCTTGGCGACCATATTTTTGTTTGCGCACAGTCTCCTATTATCCCATGCATTGCTGTTAAAACAAAATATCGATTTTTAGCTGTAAAATATGTTCCTGAGAGATTAGATATTCCTCCATTGAATTCTGAAAAAATACGTACTGTGCTATTTCTTGATTTTCTTAGAGCATTTTGTTCTTGCGCTGGCAAATTCACAGAAACATTATCAAAGTCTTGTATTTCTTCTACTGTTGGTAATTTTACTGCTGAAACAAATACACTATGAAAAACTACGAAAGCAAACATTGTTCCTATTAGAAAGGCGACTGTAGCTTGCGCAATTTTTTTAAGTACATTCATTACATTTTTTACACTTGTCTTTGATAACTAAAAAATACTGGCAACTCCTTTAATCCTGACTTGTTAGCAAACCAAATCAAATCTTCGCCGCCAGTAATTCTTACTCTTCCATTTTGCCCTAACGCTACATACACTGGCATCTGTGGTCCGGTTTTAATAAAGTTTTTGTATCTCCCATCAAAATCAGTTTTAGTGCCCCTATAGTATCTAGAACAATATTTCCATAATTCATCAACCGACACCATAACATGATATTGCATTTGATTTGTATTCATTGGTGTATCATAAATTTGAACGCCGCCTTCGGCCCAATCTGCCAAAACAGTATCTAGTGCAATAGCCGGTGTTACCATTCTTGGTACATTTCTATCGGGGGGTGCGACTCTTGCACCAAGCCCATATTCTCTCAACGGACTTTCAACAGCATTGATTTGGCCGCGATCTCTAACAGTTATTCCTATAACGCCAGCAGTTATGCCAGGGACTAAAACAGAATCTCGATATGTATCTCGCGCTTTCGCTCCATATATTTCAAACTTAATCTCGTAAACTCGATAGGCTATTTTGGTGCCCAAGGATCTTT
>Ga0080013_1001512_pt1 | contig 30487 bp, 35 predicted proteins | sample ETNvirenome_6_85_FD_69236 | JGI IMG/M metagenome (GOLD analysis project Ga0080013, IMG submission 69236) | Marine viral communities from the Pacific Ocean - ETNP_6_85 (SPADES assembly) (version 2) | ecosystem: Environmental > Aquatic > Marine > Oceanic | place: Pacific Ocean | collected 2013-06-19 | reverse complement strand
AGAGGAAATGGAAGAAGAACAAGCTATTGAGGAAGAAGAACTACTAGCGGAAGAAAGAGAAGAGGTTGAAGAAAGCATAGAGGAAGAAGAATTTGAAGTGGTCGCCAGAGAAGATGACAAAGGCGACAAAAGGGAAATGCAATTGAATGTGGTTGCCAATACTGTGCAAACAGCAACCAATAGTATAAGCGGGACTACTTCAGGCACATCTGTGCAGTCTACAGGCAATTCTGCGGCTTCTGGGGGCGTTTCTAGTCCTACTGCTACTGCGGTAGCTAGTTCGGCTTCTGGGGGCGGTATGAGCACATCTAGTTCTCCCAGCATTTCAGCACAATTTACTTCGGCTACAGCCCAGACACAAACTATTTTGGATATGAGTTCTATGGCTTTAACAGGAGGTTCAGTATCAGATACTATGAGCGTAGATAATACAGCAGTTGGCAATACTATGAGTACAGATAATACAGCAGTTGGTAATACTGTAGGAGACAGTAATACAGCAGTAGGGTCTGATACTACTGTTGCTTCTGATACCTCTGTAAACACTACAGTTGCAAGCAATACTACGAGCGCGAGTAATACCGCTGTTGGAAATACTATTGGTGCGAACAATGTTGCTGTTGGAAATATTACAGGTAACAATAATACAGCAGTAGGCTCAATGGAAGCAGAAATTACTATGGCAGTTGCTGAAGTATCTACATCTGATGCTGATAATATAGCCGATCAAATAGTTGCTCAAAACATCAAGGAACAACAAGAAGAACAGGAAACAGAACAGCAACAAACTGGAAAATATGCCGATTCTACTACGCTTATTGCTTATATGGGTTATGTTCCTGGGTTCAATGCTTATAGTCAAATGCAGTTGCCAGAAGCCTCTGATTGGTATAAACCCGTTACAATTTATAGTAGTATATCTATGACGGATAATATGCAGGCATTTTATGGAATGTATGCAGATAGTCTGAATGGCATGAACGGTTTAATTAATATGCAACCAAAACTATAGGGAGCAGAAAATGGATTGGTTTAAAGGAAAAATGGGACAAATAATAGCCTTGGTTTCTATTGTAGGAACATTGGCAGGATTTGGTTATACGGGGGCTACTTATGTCAATAGGTTGGAGAACCTTGAATCTAAAATGGCTAAGTATGTTGATGAGGCGGATTCTCTTGCAGACCAAATGACAGGCTTAGATAAACAAGTGGTGGCAGTTGGGGAACAGATTAAGTCTTTGAATACCGATACGGAAGATTTGGCTCCTATCAAAAATGACATTGTTGCTTTGCAAACGAGCGTTGCGGCTATCAACGCAAGTATTGATTCTATGTATGATGACGTTAAGTCACTCAAAAACAAGAACGATAATCCTTTAGCTAACTAATTTTTTGGTATATAATCAAGAAATCAGACTAGCGCTGCAGCTTACGGGATGGGCTTTAACCCGCTAAACGTATATATACGCTGGAGAAACATGGTCGGAGTAGACAAAAAAGCATACGCGAGCAAAAAAGGTCGTCGTTCAGACTTCATTCGTTATTCATCTAAAGGTAAAAAACAAAAAATACGGAGTCGTTTCTGATGGCAATGGATCCTGCAACAATCGCAGCATTGATTACTGCCGCTGGAAGTGTTCTTTCAGGTAAAATTGCGAGTAATAGAGGAAGTAGCGCTGCTATCGGTAGTGGAACTTCGCCAGAGATTTCTCCTGGACCTGCATTAGAGATGGATCTTGTAGAAGGAAGTGCGTTAACTGATTTTGATTATGAAGAACAACTAGCCTTATTAATGCGGCTACAAGAAGCAGGTTTTGATTTAGAGGAATTAGGAATAGTGGGTCTTGCATTAGGCGGACAAATTAGGAGTCGTTACTGATGAGTCTTGCTTTAATCAACACGCCTGCGCTTTCTTATCAAGAAGCCTGTGAGTTTTTTGACCATAAAGAAAATAAACTTAATTTTCAAAATAAAATAAAAGAATTTGAAAGAGTATTAGCGGAATATTGTACAAAAACAGATCAAGATAAAAATCTTTCAGCACTTCAAGGATATGAAGAAGGGTATGTTAATCATGACTTTGCTGATGGTCAATATGTAAGAACTATTGTGATGCCCAAGGGGCTGGTTATAGCAACTAAAATACATAACCAAAATCATCCATTTTTTGTTATGACTGGAGAATGTTCTGTTTATACTGAAAAAGGTATGCAACGAATTAAAGCTCCTTATCATGGGATAACGGAATCAGGCACTAAAAGACTTTTATATATTCATGAAGAATGTACTTGGGTGACGGTTCATTGTACAGATAAATTAACTCTTGAAGAAATTGAAAATGAATGTATCGCTAAAGATTTCGATGAAGGAAATTTTTTAAATGTTGATACTAAACAAATAGATAAACTTATTGCACAAGCGGAGGCTAGATAATGACTTGGGTAGCAGTAGCCGTTGTAGGGGGAACTCTCCTTGCAGGTAAAATACAATCTAATCGAGGACAAAAAGGCGCAATAGGAAGCGGCACTGCCCCCTCTATTGAACCAGGAGCTGAGTTAAACATAGCTCCTGTGCAAGGAACTGAAGTTCTAGACTTTGGTGCTGCAACCGAGGGTTTTGCTGAGCCTGAAATAGACAGGGTAGCACAAGAACAAGAGTTAGTGCAACAATTAATTGATGCTGGATATGATCCTAAAGAATTAGGGATTGCAGGACTTGCTTTTGGTGGTCCACTTTATAGGGAATACGGAGGAGGGATTGGAATTGAATCGCTTCTTGCTGACTTTCCAATAGACTATGATCTTGCCAGTTTATCTGATGTTACAGGACTAAAGCCCCCCTCCCTCTCTAATGTTGGACCTTATCAGAATGACGTAGTTGACATGCTTTTAAAGAACGATTATAACATGGATTTTCCAGAAAAAACAGTTTCAAATAAAGGACCTTTCCCAGATTTTGAAACACCTCCTTCATATGCTTCTGAAATGTTTCCTTCAACTTCTCCTGATGTTAGTATTGAACCTGATATAGAAATGCCTGAAGTACCTGAAGGTCAAGGAATGATGGCACAAGCAGGTGAGTGGTGGGAAGGACAAACTCCTGACTTACAAAATGCTATAATGTCTGCAGGAGCAAAAGTTCTATCAACAGCGCTTTTTCCTCCAGAACAAAAAGGCAGTCTAGTTAGCACACAAACTCTTCCAGGAAATTCAGCAAGAAGGAGAGCGGCTCAAATGAATATACAACCTATACAAGGCTCTGTTAGAAGGGCTGCTGATGGCGGTGGTATTTTAGATAGACCCATGTTCATGCCGAAAGGTGGAGCAATGTATGGAGAAGGTGGTCCCAAAGATGATTTAATACCCGTAATGGCGAGCAACGGTGAGTATATGCTTTCCAAAGCTGCCGTTGACCAAGCGGGTGGTGGCAATCATGCTAAAGGGATTGCAGCTTTAAACGCTTTCAATAACGCAGGAAACAGAAGATATGGCTAGTAGAGAAGAATACGAATATTCGAGTCAGGCTCCAGCGGGCTATATAGGACAGTTATTACAACAAGGCATTTTCCCTTATGCCCAAAAATTCATGACCGATCAATTTGATCGGTATGGAGAAGCTGATTCGAGCCCCTTTACTTATACAGGACAACGGGTAGCGGGTTTTGACCCAAGGGAAATGTATGGTATGCAACTTCAAGATGCTGCCATTGGCAGTTATAGACCGTATATGGGCGCACAAGCGGGACTACTAGATGAAGCCGCAGGAGTAAGTAGGGAAGGTTATGGCGCAGGAACAGGTCAAATACAACAAGGATTAAGTGCCGCTCGTGGACTAGCAGGAGAAGGAGCAGGTCTGACCAGAGGCGCTCAATTTACCCAACCAGGATTAGGTGATTTTCAGGGAGCTATGCCTGATTATACTGGAGCACGTGGATTAACAGGAGAGGCAGCACGTTTAGCAAGGGGTGCTCAATTTACCCAACCAGGATTAGCTGATTTTAGGTCAGCTATGCCTAATTTTAGTGAAGCACAACAATTGACCAGAGCAGGAGCACCTAATTTAGATTTGGCTAGGCTTGAAACCGCTGCAGCAAGACCCCAATATGGAGGCGCAAGAGGTGGTTTAAGCAGAGCAGAACTTAGTGGTTATGGTTCTACTGGGGGCTTTGACCCCAGAGGTATTGGTAGTTTTTATGATCCTTACGAAGAAGATGTAGTTCAACAAACACTGAGAGATGTAAGAGAAGGCTTATCTAAAGGTGATATGGCACTTAGAGACCAAGCCATAGGCAGTGGTGCTTTTGGTGGGGCTCGTTCTCGATTACGACGGTCCGAAGCTGCGGAAGATGCTGCTCGAGGAGCAACAGAAGCAATTGGTGGAATACGTTCAAGAGGTTATGAAGGAGCAAGAGGCGCAGCACAACAAGCTTTTGAATCACAACAAGGCAGAATGGCAGGATTGGGAGGCTTACAGGCTCAATTAGCAGGACTGGAAGGAGGTTTTGCAGGACAAGAAGGACAAGCCGCATTAGCTAGAGGACAACAATTTGGTGCACTTTCTACCACTGAGGCGCAAAATGCCCTGTCACGAGCAGCACAATTAGGTAGTTTAGAGGCACAAAGTGCACAAGCCAAATTAGCCAGAGGAGAAGCACTAAGTCAATCTGAAATGATGGCAGTTAACAACGCTATGCAAAGAGGGCAACAGCTAGGACAATATGGGCAACAATTTGCTGGGTTAGAAACACAGGAAGCTCAAGCCAAATTAGCCAGAGGAGAAGCATTAAATCAATCTGAACAAATGGCAGTTAATAATGCTATGCAAAGAGGACAACAACTAGGACAATTTGGTCAACAACAATTTGGTATGGGGCTACAAGGTGGACAAGGGTTGGCAGGATTAGCTGGAGCACAAACAGGACAGCTAGGACAGTTAGGCGGACAATATGCAGGAATGGCTCAAGCCCTTCCAGCATTGCAACAGCAAGATATTCAAGGAATAATGGGTATGGGTGGACTAGGCAGAGGCAGAGAACAGTCTCTCATGGATCTTAATTACCAAAACTTTGTAGGTCAATATAACTTGCCTATGCAAACTTTACAAAATGTTGGATCACTTACCGCTGCACTTGGACCAATGGCAGGGGGCTACGGTTATGCTGGAGCAACTGCCGCACCGTATGGAAGTTATACCCCAGCAGCAGGATCAATCCCCAAATTAGGAATAACTGGAACAGGAACAGGAGCAGGAACAGGAACAGGAGCAGGAGCAGGAACAGGAGCCAGTGTAGGAGCAGGAACAGGAGCAGGAGTAGGCAGTACTGGAGGAATTCCTGATGGAGGAATTCCTTCAATTTATAATCAACAACCATAATGGCTAACGGAAACAAAGGCATAGGCTCCTATTTACCTTTTCCAACCTTTGGGGGAGAAAAGAGTCCTGGAATAATGCCTGTTCAATTACAGCCTTCTCCGATGAAGTTTCCTACACCGAGAGCGATTAATAGACGCACACCTGAACCTGATTTTGTAGAGACTATTGCTCCTTTATTGCCTTTTGCTACAGAAGGTCTTCTTGGGCTAATTCGAGGAGGGGATGCTGCGCCTACTGCGGCAGACAGAGAAGACTATATAAAAGAAGATATTTTATATTTAGGTGAAGATGAAGAACGAGATAAAACAACACCACTTACAAAGATACAACAAGCAAAATTAGATGCTTATGATGTTTATGGGGAGCCTGATGAGGGCGGCGCTGATTGGGGCAGTATTCTTGCTAATCTAGTTGTTGGTTCGCAGATGGGTAGAGGTGCAGGTGATTATGCAGACACAACGATCGCATTAAAAAAAGCAGCGAGAACTAAAGAAGCAGCTACTGAAACAGCTAGAGCCACTTTTATTCAAGACCGACTAAAAAGAAAAGCTAAAATAATTAATTTAGTAAATACTAATTCTGCAGCTTTGGGAATACCAGAAGAACGTAAAGGTTATGTTTATGAAGAGGATCCTGAGAAGTTTTATGTTCATACTCAGGATGGATATATTGAAGCAGGACCAGAATGGGCGATTAGATCTCCTTTAGGAGTGGGTGGGAGAGATATTTTAGACACTCATGCAGATCCTAGATATCAAGAACTTATAAGGATACAAGGTGATATTTCCGAAAAAGAATTAGCTCTTGCTAAAACCCAAGATGTTGCTATGGATCTTATAGATTCATTAGACGTGGCTATTGCTAATCCTGGAATGGCAGGAACTACTTATGTAGCAGAAATAGCTTCTTTTGCTAATGATATGGCTACAAACTATGACCAACTTACTGCTAGTTTTAAAACACGCTGGGAAAAAGATTTTATAGATGAAGAAACAGGAAAACAAGCAAAAAATATAAGAAACGCACTTGATTCAGGAACATTTAATGCAGATGGACAATGGACAGGGGATAAAGATAGTCTTATTGCCGCACTTAACCCATTGATAAACTCAACTATAGGAGAAACTCTGGGACTGAGAGATAAGCTAGGACAAATTTCATATAATAATGTGTCTCAAGTAGCTCAATTTTTACAAATAGCTTATCAATCTGCGGCAACAGCGGGACAAACAGGTCGAACATTATCAGATAAAGATTTAGCTTTCTTTTTACAAATGACAGGATATGGAGCTAGTCAAGCTCCTCAGATTCAAAAAGATAATCTATTACGTTTTATCGACAGTAATATTAGTGGGTTAGACCTTCAAGTGGGGATAGCTTTAGGTATAAATGGCATGCCTAGATTTATACAAGGACAGGTTCCAGAAGGAGGAGATAGGTATACCTCACTTATTGGTATGTATTGGAAGCCTTTAGAAAAGAATTGGCTTGATTTTCAAAATTATAGATTTAAAGATTATTATGAAAGGAATAAAGGAGTGGGACGAATAAATGAGTGGAAAAACTATTCAGGAAAATATTATACAGGGAGAGGTGAAAACCCCCCACCAGGAGCAGGTATTATAGAAACTGATACAGAAGAGGATGCAGATGCTGCTGCTCTTAGAGAGATATTAGGTCTGAACTAATAATTATGGAAATATCTGCTGAAAAAAATGCTTTATTTGACGAACAGTTGGCTCAACAAATGGGTGTGTTAAGAAACGCAACTCTTGCGGGGAAAGACAGTCCTAATTATAATCCGAACATTACTTATGGATCAATTCTTTCTGACATGGAATTGAAACAAATTGCTAAACTTAGTCCTAAGTTATCCCCTCTTTTGAATGAAACACGAAGTCCTGAAAAGATACAGGAAATAAAAGATCAAGTTGCACAAATTACTGAGCGTAGAATTAACCTTTATAATCGTGCTCCAATTGATTTTGATGTAACTGAACGCTTTCCTGAATTTACTAGAAAACTAGAAAATTGGAACACTAGACAAGAGGCTATGCTGGAACTTTCTCCAACACAACGAGGAATGATGGCAGGTGTTGCAGGAATGTCTCCAGAAGCCGCCCCTGTTCCTCCTATTGGATTGGAAAAAGCTAAAAAAATTGCCGCCCGAGGATTTGAACCTGACAACGAATTAAAATTTGAAAATTTTAAAGAAGGAGCAAAGTTTAGAACTAAAGTTGGTTTTGCTCCTCGTCACATGACGAAAGAAGATTGGGACTATTTAGGAAAACAACACGGTTTAAAAGGCACATACAGCTATGTAGACCCCAACGACCCTTCGTTAGGAGTTGCGTTTAAGGCTGAAGGTGAAGAAGATTATAAATTAGTCAATACTCCATATCTTACAGCCGAAGATACTTATAAATTTTTAGTTAATGAAGTTCCTGCAATAGCAGCAGATATTGGTTTACTGGTTTATGGTGGTAAAAAATTTGGTGCAGGTACAGGTCTTTATGGAAACCTTCCTACACGAGCACTGTCAGTATTGGGTCTTTCTGGTTTATCGGCTACAGGAGCAGCAGGCGGAGATTTTGTACGCTTAACGATGGGAAGTGCAATGGGGGCTCACGACAGAGCTTTCATGGATATTTTTAAAGAATCAGGACTAATGGGGGCATTAGCTTTCGCAGGTACAGGTGTAATTAGCACGGCTACCCACATTATTCCTGCCGTTTGGCAAAGTATAAAGGGTACAAAAGTACCTGCAGAATTTTTTTCTACTATAAGAGAGATGTTGAAACGAGCTCAAGCGAGTGAACAAGGGGAAGCTATTGTTCGAGGAGGCATCGGCACTGAAACTACTATGAAAGAAATTAATACAGCTATTGATGATTTAACAAATCGTTTCAAAGCAGATCTTAGTGGATATAATCCAACTTTAGCCTCTAGAACTGGTGATATAGATGCAGCAGACCTAGAAGCTTTGTTTTTAAAATACGCTGATGACCTAGAATTGCGAGCCCTTTATGATAAAATTAAGTTAGGCAATCAAGAAGCTATTACTCGTTTTGTTGAAGTTCTCGGCGAAAAAATTGGACCTACTGTTGGTGCAGATATAACCGCAGCACAAGTTGGTGCAGGAATCAGAGGAACGCTGAATGAAAAAATAGCCCGTCTTAATGATGAAAGTTATAGCATGATTGCTAACGTTAGAAATAACTTACTAAAAGCAGAAGATATTGCCCTTCCAGGACAAACATTATTGAAAAAAGTTCCTGATGAAAAGGCTTCCACTCCTTTATTTGAAAGAACACAAAAAAGATTAAAAGAATTAAAGGACAACTATATTACAGGCTTTAGACAAGAGTTTGAAAATACTTTAAAACAACCCAAATATGCCGATTTAACAACAGGCGCAGGCTTTACTAGAACACCTACAAATAAGTGGATAAAAGTAAGAAAAGGAGAATCAGCTTCTTTATTTAAAGAATTAGAAGCTGATGAAGCAGCAGACATGCTGTATGGAGCTACAAATAAAGAAACATTAAACCGTTTACGAGGCATGAACTCTAAATCGAAACAGTTTGCAAATGGCGAAGAAATTGCTTTTACTTTACAAGAATTAAATGCGACTCGAGAAGCCTTAAATAGTTTTGCCAGTCAAACAGATAATTTAGTTGCTAGAGGACATGCTAGACAATTAGAGCGAGGCTTAGAAAAACAAATGTTCAAACTTGTTGAAGAAGGTGCGGCTCGAGAATCAGGACTAAAATTAGGTTCTGCTGATTTAAAAAGGTGGATGAAAGATAATCAATGGGGCGACGATATCGCTGCTTCTTGGAAAAGTCATGCTAACGCTATTGAAGAAGGAAATTCTGAGGCAATACTTTCTATTGTTCAGGGAAATAGACCAGAAAAAGTTGCGGATTATTTATTAAATACAAGTGTGCCTAATAGTAGAGTTAACACCCCTGTTACAAGCTTAATGAAGGTTTTGAAAAAAGAAGGCTCTGATGAAGTTTTAGATATACAAAAAGGAATGGCACAGTATATTCGTCAAACAGTTCTGGTTGATGACGGTAGAACTGCATTTAATATTGCTAAAGATTACCGCAAATTTATGCAAGAAAATCGAGGAACTTTAGAAGCTATCTTCAGTAAAGATGGGTTCAAATCAAGTTTTCAATATAGTCCTAAACAATTTCAAAGAGAAATAATTGATAAAATAGCGGAAAGAGATGAGATAATCGCTAAGATTCAGTCTCGTTGGGGGTTAACTGATGTTGGTACGGGCAATAAAGTAACCAATATAGTGGAAACTCTTTTAGCTGCTGGAAGAACACCAAAAGCGTCAGGGGAAGCCTTAGAAAGTATGAAAGAGATAATGAAGCTTGTTAAAAATGATCCTGTATTAAAATCCCAAATTAGTTCGGTAACTAAAAACTATATACAAAAAAATATATTACAGCCTAAACAAGGGACTGGCGGCTTATTTGAAATAGACGGTAGTGCATTAGAAAACTTAATCTATCGTGATTTTGGACCTTCAGAGATAGTTGGAGAACAATTAACTTTCGAAAGTTTTATGACGCCATTGTTGGGGGGAGATAAAGCAGCAAGGGAATACATTAAAAATTTAAAAATTTTAAATGACATGGTGCAAAGAGAAATTGGACCTCCTATCACGGCAGGAGTTAGACAACAGTTAGGTATGGGTGAATATGGAATAGGTTCTCCCATAGAAGGTGCTCGTATGGCACAAAGACTATTAATTGCTCCTTTAACTAAATTAGGAAGAAGAATAACTGCGGTTTCTAATAGAGTTAACGATAATTCCCGTAGATTCGTTGGGGAAATGCTACTAGACCCTGTACTACTTAATAAAGCAATGGCTTGGGCTGAAGGTAAAACAAATACTCAACAATTTATACGTTTTCTAACATCTTATGGAACAGTGGCTAGTTGGGACTTGGCTAATGAAATACAATTTTATGATGTAGATGAGAAAGTTCAAAAAACACCAAAAAAGAAGACCCGTCAACAGGCGTCTGATATACTAGAACAAGGACTAGAACAAGGAAGAAGTATAATAGGAGCCACACCCTAATGCCAATTAATCCATACACAGGGAAAGAAATAGTAGATGCATACACTCCGTACTCAACGGAAAGTGGAGCAGCTCCTTTAGTTAGAAGATTAACCCCTGAAGAATTTGGATCGGCTCCTGGATTTGAACCAGAATATGTGACACCTTTGCCGCCTGTGATACCTCCAACGCCTACACCAACACCGACTCCGATTCCGATTCCGACTCCGACTCCTACACCAACACCGACTCCGACTCCTACACCAACACCGACTCCGACGCCGACTCCGACACCTACACCGACGCCGACTCCAACGCCTGAGCCACCTTGGGAGCCACCTTGGGAGCCACCTTGGGAACCACCTTGGGAACCACCTTGGGAGCAGCCTTTTGTGCCACCTTGGGAGCCACCTATTCCACCTATTGATCCACCTTGGGAGCCACCTATTCCACCTATTGATCCACCTTGGGAGCAGCCTTTTGTGCCACCTTGGGAGCAGCCTTTTGTGCCACAGATACCGTTTGAACCACCGTTTGAACCACCGTTTGAACCACCGTTTGAACCACCTTTTGAGCCTCCTTTTGAGCCTCCTATTCAACAACCTATTCCACCTTGGGAGCCTCCTTTTGAGCCTCCTTTTGAACCACAGACACCATTTGAGCCACCTTGGGAGGAGCCGTTTCCATTAGAACCGCAACAACCATTCCCTATGCCTTCGGAGCCAGAGCCTATGCCTTGGGAGGAGCCGTTTCCATTAGAACCGCAACAACCTGTGCTTCCAGCACAAGAGTTTTATAAAAATCTCTGGACGCCACAGCCTATACCTTGGGAGGAGCCTTCTCCATCAATTGATCCTGGTATTTTACAAGCCCTTGATTTAAGAAAAGAGGCGAACACAGCATTAAATAATGCGACTAATCAATATGAAGCAGATATAGCGGACTTTAAAAATATACAAGCCACCGAAGCAGAACAAGGAATAGGTTCTTTGCCTGAGTTTAAGGATGTTTCACCAGAACTTAGAGTGCGGGGGACAGATTTAGGACCAAGCGATAGACCCATGTTTCCACAATTTGATTCTAATTTAGGACAGCCCAAAAGGGGAGTTTCTAATGACCCTTTTGCCAACGATTTTTTAAATAGTGGTCTATCTCAGTTGCCAAGTAACCAACAAAACGATACACTTACTACACAAGTGTTCCAATCAGGTTTTAGACCTAATAGAAAAAGAGGGAGATAATAATGCCAGGAATAGAAGATTTAACAAACATAATGATGGCGGGCGGTAGACCTGATGTCCCTATGCCTCCACCAGGACCACCAGGACCACCAATGGGAGGACCACCAATGGGAGGACCACCACCAGGACCACCACCAGGACCACCAGGACCACCAATGGGAGGACCACCTCAAGGACCACCACCAGGACCACCAACAATGGGGGGACCAACACCTGAAATGATGGCAGGTCAAATGCCTATGGAAGAACAAGCTCCAGAAATGTCCATAGAACAAGACTCTATGGCGTTGGCTGAAGCTGTTGTAGGCAGGGCACAAGGGGATATACAAATGGCAGTTACCATTTTAGACACTGCTAAAGACATGTTGATGCAAAGCGCAGAACAGTCTCCTCAAATGATGAAATATGGAGGAGATATTAGACCAGGACGCCCAACTCCACCACCACCCCCACCTCGCGTCAATCCTTCAATGTCAGGAGCAGGAATGGCAAGAAGGGCAAACCAAGCAAGACGACTTGGTTCCAGAGGTCCAGGAGGCTGGAACATGGGAGGACCGTTGTACGCAGCAAAGGGAAGAGCATTATCTGATTCTGATATCGATGACACAGAAGTTTTGAAACAGATGATCATGGACGATTTCCGTGACGAAATGGCTTACGGAGAGAGAGATGTATCTGATGCAGATATAGAATCGGTAAAAAGATTCGTTAATTCTTCCAAGTTCAGAGACTATCAACCCGAATATGAAGGTTTACCTGAGGACTATAAATCCAAGATGGACGATAGCTGGTTTGGAAAACTTAGAAAATTTATTCCTGATCCCTATCAAGTAAATGAATGGTTAGCTGACAAAAAAGGTTTTCCTTCTATTTCAGACATAGACGCAGACGATTTACGACAATATAAGGGTAATCGTGCATTGGAAAGAGAAATGGGAGATAAATTAGCTGGAAGAAGACAGGAACTTCGAAGAGCCTTGTCTGATAGAGACAGAACAATATCTGATATGATCTCTGACGAGGAACTTCGAAATGAAATGCGGATGTTGGAAAGGGAAGAACCTTCTGAAGCAAGACAAAGAGCACTAGACGAATTAATGGAATATCGAAATAGGTAGGTCTAGGTAATCCAATCTTTCCATTTTTCGTCACCCAATACTTCTTGGGCTAAATTCAATTTATTGCGCAATGCTCTTACGATCTTTTCGTCAACCGTGCCTCGGGAAACTAAATCAATATAAGTTACCTTGTTAGTTTGTCCTATACGATGAGCACGATCCTCAGACTGTAACCGTTTCTCCAAATCATAGTTATTGGAGTAATAAATAACAGTGCTGGCTGCCGTCAAGGTAATACCATAGCCCCCTGTCTGCACATTACTGATTAAATATTGTAATGGGGAGTCTGGATCCTGGAATCTCCTGATTACTTCCTGTCGTTCTTCATCAGGAGTGCCCCCGTAGTAAGTGGCAACGCTTTCAGTTCCTGTTATCTCGTGTAAGGTCTTTAATATACGTTTTATATCGTATTGGTAATTAGCCCAAATGATTGTTTTACCGCGCACTTCTTCCAATATATTTATAAGTTCGTCTACACGGTTGTTTTTAATTTCAACTTCTTCCCCCTGATCATGTTTAACGAACCCACAGACCACCTGATGTAGCCTTAATATTTGTGTAAGTATGGAGTTAACACTGACAAAGTCATGAGATTCCAGTTCAGCTACAGCATACTTTTTTAATTCTTTATAAACTTTCTTTTGTTCGGGGGTTAGTTCCACTTCCCTTCTTTGATAAACCTTATCAGGCAAGTCTAAACACTCTTTCTTTAATACGCGGTAAGAAAATTTTCCAACACACTTGGTTAATTCTTCCAAGTTTTGATAACCAATTACTTGCCTAAAGGATCTTTGCCCCATTTTCCTGTTGATCAGCTGAGCGTAGCGGTTCTGAAAAGAATAATAGGAGGCATGCCCCAATAGGTGTGGAGATAAAAAAGAGCACTGACTATAAAGATCCAAGGGTGAACGAGTTACAGGAAAACCCGTTAAAATTCTTCGGTATTTGGTGTTGATTGAAAGTCTTAATAGACTCTTAGTCCGTTGTGCTTTGGGATTTTTGATGGTAGTAGATTCATCCACCGCTATTAATGGATTATGGGCAAGGATAAATTTTTCCACGAAAGCCACTCCTTTCTTCGTGCTAAAGGCTTCAACGTTAATGATCAGTATTTTGAGATCCTGAGTATGGTCAAATAATTTTATTAACTCATTCTTTTGAGCCTTGGTCGGGGCAGGATTCCATACTGCAACATGTTTTATTACATGTTCTGCCATGTGAGCGGGTATTTCCTTTTCAGACCAGTTTCTATAAACACCTTTAGGTGCCACGATAATAGCTGAATCAATACCCCCTTTGTCATATAATATGGCTATATTATCAAGAAGCACTTTAGACTTCCCTGTCCCCATTTCCATAAAATAAGCATATTCCTGCTTATTCCATGATCTTTTTAGTGCCTCTAGCTGATGCTCGTAAGGCTTAGTCTTAAATTTATAGTTCATGATAGTTACTTTCTAATTTCTAGAACCCATTATATATTACAAAAGGGTATGAATAATAGCCCAAAATAATAAATTCTTCATGCCCTCTAATAGATTTAACGATTTCTAATAGATTTATTTTGAAAACTAATAGATTGTAACCCTCTAAAATAATGAGTTTCCTTTAAAATCTATTAGTATATTAGCGATATTAGTAGTTCTTGAAAATTTTTTCAATTAAAATTTTAGTTTTCTAAAAAACCCATATAAATAATATCCTTTACTTTGACGTATTTGGTATATATTATTTAATAACTAGAAATAGAAATTAGAAAGGAGAGAAAGTGACAGTTTATGTTGTACAAGAGGTTCCAGGACGAAATTTAGCAGGTGCTCGTCAATATGGAGACTTTGAAGTCTTGTTACCTTCCAACACACAAATCATGTTAAGTGCTTCCCCTTCAGTTCGTAGAATGAAAAGGATTCTACAGGACTATAAAGAGGGGGATTACCTATTGTTGATTGGTGATCCTGCCGCTATTGGTGTGGCGTGTTCCATCGCTGCATATTATAATCGAGGTCGATATAGTGTTCTTAAATGGGACAGACAGGAAGGAGTTTATTATCCTGTTGACATTGACCTACATCAGAAAGGAGAAATAAATGAATAAAAAACCAACTTTTGAGGACTTAATTGGCAACGAAGACGTTCAGGAATGGACAGGTAGCGTTACTGATGGAGAACTCTCTATAGTTTCTAGCTTGGCTAATAAACAGTTACAGTTGGCTACTGAAGTAGCTCAAATAACTGCTGATTTAAAAGCTAAGAAAGAAGAACTTCGTTTGACTTCGGAGCAAGAGTTACCTGACGCTATGCAAGCGGCAGGGCTTACTCAAATAACCCTCAGTACTGGAGAAAATATCTCTATTAAAGAGTTTTATAATGCACATATATCAAAGGCAAACCAAGTAATAGCATATAAATGGTTATTGGACCACGGTCACGAGGGCTTGATCAAGAACGAAGTTCTTCTCAAGTTTGGACGTGAGGAAAGTGAAATCGTTGAACAAACAGTCTCAGCTTTACAATCTCGAGGTCTATCACCTGAAGTGCGTCAAAGTGTTCACCCTAGTACATTGAAAGCTTTTGTAAAAGAACAGTTTACTACGGGGAACGATATACCAACCCAGCCTTTTGGTATCTATATAGGTACTAGAGCAATTATTAAAAAGGATTAATTATGGCAGAAAATAAAGAAGTAGCTGAAAAGAAAGCTACTCCAATAGTTACGTTTGACGATAACTTATTGGCAGGCGGTACAGGGCTAGAAGAAATGACTACTGAGGATTTTGCGATCCCCTTTATCAGAGTTCTACAGCCTTTGTCACCACAAGTTCAAAAACAAGACGGAAAATACGTGGCAGGAGCCAGTGCAGGAGACCTATATAATACGGTTACTGACGAAGTCTACGACGGAGAAAAAGGAATTTCAATAGTTCCTTGTGCTTACACTAAAAAGTATCTTGAGTGGATTCCTAGAGAAAAAGGTGGAGGACTTGTTAATCCCAACCACGATATTTCTATTTTATCAAAATGTGGCAGGGACGAAGTGACCAATCGATTTATAACGCCAGACGGTAATGAAATCGTAGAAACGGCACAGTTTTTCATTTTAGTATTGGAAAATGAACCTCAACAAGCAGTTCTTGCATTTACTTCTACTCAATTAGGAGTTGCCAGAAAATGGTCAACTATGTTGAGAATGGCTCGAGTACAAAATAACAAAGGAGTTTCTGTTGGAGCTCCCATGTTTGCTTATACATATAAGTTAACTACCAACACTCAGTCTAATGAAAAAGGAAGTTGGAACGGTTATTCTGTTAATCAAGAAGGCATAACTGAACTTTCAGTAGCTAGGATGGCTAAAGACTTCATGACTGCTGCAAGAGCGGGAGATGTTCAAGTTAAAGAAGAACAACAACGTGATGAAGCGGTTTCCACTGCTAAAGTTGATAGCACCATCTAAAACTGAGAGAGGCGATGTCTTTAGCAGAGGAGTTCTCTACCCGTTATGCAGGTCTACGCAAAGCTTATGGAACATTTACAGCTAGTAATGAAACCAGGGAAGATGGCAAGGCAAGTGGAAAAAACGTTACCATATCAAAAGAATTATCTGATAAGGATCTCTTAAAATTATGGAACGATCATTTGTCTGGTCATCAGAGCGTAGGCATTGTGCCAATAGACGAGCACAATACTTGTGTGTGGGGAGCTATAGATGTTGATGAATACCAGTTAGACCTAAAAGATCTCGCCTTAAGAATAGCAAAACAAAAATTACCTCTTGTTATTTGTCGCAGTAAAAGTGGAGGAGCACATATTTATTTATTTTTAATTGAACCTGTAGCCGCGTCTATGGTGCAGAGAAAACTACGTCAATTGGCTGCGTCGATCGGTTATGGACATGCTGAAATTTTTCCAAAACAAACACAACTTTTATTGAAACGTGGGGATAGGGGCAGCACGTTAAATATGCCTTATTTTGGTGGAGAAAATTCCACTCGATATGCCTATGGTAAAGAGGGCGAAGCATTAACACCAGAAGAATTTTTAAACTATTGTAGAGAAATAGAACTAACCCCCAAGACTTTAGAAGGGTTGGAAGCAAGTCCTTTAAACGATTCCATAGAATGGTTAGACCAATCTCCCCCTTGTTTACAACATCTAGTTGTGCAAGGCTTTCCCAAAGGAACCAGAAACTCAGGGCTGTTTAATCTTGGAGTTTTTCTAAGAAAGAAATTCCCTGACGACTGGGAAAAGAGACTAGAGAATTTAAACATTAAATATATGCAACCGCCATTGGGAGCGCAGGAAGTATTAACAATAGGTAAACAATTACAAAGAAAAGATTATTTTTATCGATGTAATGACCAACCCATTGCCAGTCATTGTAATAGTCCTTTATGTCGAACCCGCAAATTTGGAATAGGTGCTAATGGAGGTGCACCTTTGTTCAGTAATTTAACAAAACAAGACAGTGATCCTCCAATATGGTTCTTGGATGTGGAAGGTGGTCGATTAGAATTAGAAACTGATGACCTATTAAATCAAAATAGATTTCAGAGAAAGTGTATGGACGCTTTAAATAAAATACCTCCAAAAGTTAAAGAAAATATTTGGAGACAAATCATTCAACAACTTTTAGATTCTTTAACTATTGTGGAAGTGCCCAAAGAAAGTTCTACCGAGGGGCATTTCTTAGAGCTATTAGAAAATTTTTGCACCGAAAGACCTGCAAGAGAACGTGATGAATTATTACTGCATAAACCGTGGACAAAAGAGGGCAAAACTTATTTTAGATTGGCAGATTTAATGGATTACTTACACAGGCATAACTTTAAAGAGTACCAAAGAAATAAATTAACATCTAAATTAAAACAACTTCGTGGAGAACCTTACTTTTTCAATATAAAAGGCAAAGGAGTTAACGTTTGGTTTATTGAAGAATTTAAAGCCCAAGATGAGCCCCACAATTTACCAGAATTTAAGGACAATTTATTGTGAAGATAAAAAATGACATTACCTAGCCATGCACAAATAATTCTTGGACCACCAGGGACAGGAAAAACCAGCACTCTATTAGGTTTAATGGAAGATGAACTGGAAAAAGGAACCGAACCAAGACGCATAGGCTTTTTTACTTTCACTAAAAAAGCAGTTAATGAAGGCAAGGAAAGGGCTATGAACAAATTTAATATTGCTAATAAAGACTTACCTTTCTTCAGAACCTTACATTCTTTAGCCTTTAGACAATTAGGATTAACCAGAGAAAGTGTAATCAGCCGTTCAGACATAATAGATTTAAATGAAAGACTTAATTTGCGGTTAACAGGAAAAACTACCTCAGATGAGGGACATTTATTTGGCATGACACACGATGATCGTTTAGCTTTTATAGAAAATCTGGCACGTATGCGAAGTGTCCCTTTAGAACAGCAGTGGCACGAGGTGGAAGACGCGGTGGGTTGGTTTGAATTAGAACGTTTTGCCAAAGGCTTGCGTTTATTTAAAGAAGACAGATTACTGGTGGACTATACAGATATGTTGGAACAATTTATTAAACAAGGAGATGTGCCCACACTTGATGTTATGTTTGTAGATGAAGCCCAAGACTTATCCCCTTTGCAATGGGCGGTGGTGCGTAAATTAGCAGAAAAAGCAACCCGTATTTATGTTGCAGGAGATGATGATCAAGCCATTTATAAATGGGCGGGAGCCGATGTTGACTATTTAATTCAAAACTCCAAAGATGCTTTAATCCTAAAACAATCGTACCGTGTGCCTGCCGCAGTGCATAAAATAGCAAAACAATGTATTGGTCAAGTCCGTTCCAGAATTTATAAAGAATGGAACCCCAGAAAAGAAGAAGGATTGGTCAGGTGGGAACCGACTATTGAATTAATAGACATGGAAGAAGGAGAATGGCTAGTGTTAGCCCGAACAAATTATTTGTTAGAAGAAATTGATGAATATTGTAGGAATGAGGGGTGGTTTTTTGAAATAAAAGGCAGAACAAGTATATCAGAAGCAAAAGTTAGAGCCGTTATTCATTGGGAAAGGTTACGCAGAGGAAGAACGGTGTCCTTAAATGAATGTGCCAATATATTAAGGTATGTGAAAGTGGAAAAACCTAAAAAACTGGAGTTGTTGGACACTAATTTAACACTACAATACCAAGACTTAAAAAATCATTTTCCTGATTTACCAAATGGACCTTGGTATGATGTTTTTAATCTATTAAGCCCCAAAGAGATCAGTTATATCCGAGCCATGTTACGACGGGGAGAGAAGATAACTAAACAACCAAGGATACGTTTGTCCACTATTCATGCTGCCAAGGGCGGCGAGGCAACAAACGTTGTGCTATTAACAGACATCACGACCAGAGTATACAAAAATTATCAACAAAACCCTGATGATGAAAACAGGGTATTTTATGTAGGAATAACGAGAACAAAGGAAAATTTATATTTAATAGAACCTAAAACAACACGCTGCTATCAGATGTAAAAGTCCTTTACTTTGTATTAAAAGTAAAGTATAAAGGAGGTATATTTTTATTTTAAAGAAAGAAGAATTATGAACATATTTTATTTTAACGAACATCCAGTACTTGCTGCTAAAGCACAGCCAGATAAAATGTTAGTAAAAATGACACTAGAGACTGCACAAATGTTATGTACTGCACACCGTATGTTAGACGGAGATGAATATGCTAATCGTGTTGGGTTATATAAGAAAACACATATCAATCATCCCTGTTCTATTTGGGTTAGAAAATGTAGTGGTAATTACTGGTGGCTCTATAAACACTTTTTAGCATTGGGTGATGAATACTCTTATCGTTATAAACGCACTCATTTAAGCATTAAAAAATTGGCAGATTCTTTATATGTAATGCCTGAAAATATTACCAGAGGGCTGATGACCGAAATAACACAAGTTATGCCTGATGAGTATAGGAACGAGAACCCTGTAACCGCTTATCGTAATTATTGTATTAATGAAAAACATTACGCTAAGTGGCAAAAGGGAAGAAATAAACCAAGTTGGTGGGGGGTAGCTCAATGTCTTCAATAAGAAAGAAATTAACTGTCAATGAAAACGACAGTAAAAATACCCGAATGAATATTGCATCCGCAGGTGTTCTAGGGAACTGGAGACCTGATGAACTGGCTCACATAAGTCGATTCGATAAAATTTCTTCTCTTTGTATAGAAAAAGCAAAAGCATTAGGTCGACCTTTGGATACTCTCGAAGTAGGGTGTGGAGAATGCTGGACGCTTAGAAATCTTTATAAAGCATATGTAATAAAGAAATCTGCAGTTATAGGAACTTATTATGGATATGATATAGACCCCGCCTGTAGACTAGAAAACGCTTTCTGGGCTAACTCAGGTGGTCTGGTGGAGGAATCCACATGGTTTAAGAACTTTAGTGGGGAAATAAGGATACAAGACCTTACAGTAAATCCTGTATTTGATTTAGAGAATGAAAGTATAGACTTTTTCTGGTCTACGGAGGTTATTGAACATATGAAACCTGAATTTGTCCCCTTGTGGTTAGATGATGCGGTACGGTGTATGAGATCTGGTGCATTAGCTTATATTTCTACACCCAATCATGATGGGTCTAATGCCAAATTACCCAAAGACCATGTATATGAATGGGGGTTTGAAGAACTCAAGAAAGAATTAGAAAGAAATTTTCACATTGAATCTGTAGTTGGTACATTTATCCAATTACCAAAATTAAGGAAAGCTCTTAACGAAGATTATCCAGAAGTCGTTAACACTAACGGATGGACACCAGAGCAATATAAGATGCTAGAACAACGTTACGGTAAACAGTTTTTAAGAGTGGCAGCAGCAGTATTTTATCCTGAATATTCCAATAATTGTGCATGGGTGTTAACTAAAAAATGACTGAATTTTACGAAGAAGAACTAGACCGTTATTTCTATTGGCTTCATGAACGCGAGAAAATTCGTATTCAGAAAGAGGAAGCGTGTGAAAAACCTCCATGGACAGACGATCCTATACTACAAGAGTTTAAATTCTGTCAAGTTTTTCGTGAAGATGATAGAACAACTCGTTGGTTTAGAACACATATCAGAGAACCTTTGAGAGATAAACCAAGTGTTCTTATGGCTACTGTTATTTTTCGTTGGTTTAATTTTATAGAAACAGGAAGAACCTTAATAGAGCACGATTTATTGTTAAATTGGGACAGGAAAAAAGCTATAGAAGAAATTACCAAGCAACCCAAGTGGGTTACTGGAGCATATATCGTTAAAACACCTAACGGTATGGACAAAGTTACAGGAGTGGCGGAATGTATCTCTCATATGTGGAAAGACAGAGATTGGTTAGTCGCCAAATTAGAATTTTTTCGAGACACAGAACAATCGAGCCTAGTATATACATGGAATCTTTTAAAAAATTATCCATACATGGGTCCATTTATGGCGTATGAGGTTGTAACTGACCTAAGACACACTTATTTATTAGAAAATGCAGACGATATTATGACATGGGCTAATGCTGGACCAGGAGCCATGCGAGGACTCAATAGATTAACGGGCAGAGATTTAGATTTTTCTCAACGTAGCCATGATTGGAACGGAGAAATGCAAGAACTTTTATACTTGGCTAATGCCCGTCTGGACCGAGAATGGACTTTTCCTTGGGAAGGAGGAGGATTTGAAATGCGAGAAATTGAAGGAGGACTTTGTGAATTTGATAAATACTCACGTATTTATAAAAAAGAAGGACGAACAAGGTCTATTTTTAGACATAACAAGGAACTTCCTCTAGTGGAAGACCTAATTGAAGGAGAAAGTAGATATGTCATTAACAGGGAATAAAATAGTAGAACTCTTAGAAGAGTTTGGTGATTCTGTAGATATTTTCTATACACAATTTTTGGAAGTGGCGTTCTTTTTGAAGGTTCCTGCCACAGAAAAAATGGCGATAGCCTTTGTGAAAAGAAAACTTCCAGGATTAAGCGAAGATGAAATAGGTTTTTTAATAAAAGAAATAGTAGACGGGTATTACGACACACTATGAGAGTAATTAATGCAAGAAATGTAAACGATGCATTGTTAAAAGGAATAGATTTATTTCAATCGGATGTTAACTATCGTGTACAAAAAAGCCGCAATGGTACAACTTATGAAGCGTTGGAGCCTATAACTACGGTGTACAGTAAACCATGGGAAAGGGTTTGTTTAATAGAAGAAAGAGATGCCAATCCTTTTTTCCATTTTATAGAAAGCCTTTGGATGTTGGCAGGACGTAATGATTTAGAACCATTAACCTATTTTGTTAAATCCATGGAAGATTTTTCCGATGATGGTGAAACTTTGTGGGGAGCCTATGGCTATCGTTGGTTTAATACTTTTAGAAACAAATATTTCAAGTGGGATCAATTAGACGTTATTGCTTTTAGTTTGCGTAATAATCCTGATGACAGACGATGCGTATTACAAATGTGGGACGCTAATCAAGATTTAGGGAGAGTTTCCAGCAAAGATCTTCCCTGCAATACGCATATTTATTTTAAAATCAGGGACAATAAACTAAACATGACGGTCTGCTGTCGCTCCAACGACATGCTTTGGGGGGCATACGGGGCTAATGTTGTCCATATGTCAGTTTTACAAGAGTATGTAGCAACTCTGGTAGGAGTAGAAATAGGGGAATACAGACAAGTCAGTGATAGTTTTCATATCTATCTAAATCCTGTTTGGGACAAAGTTAAACATCTCGAAATAGACCCGTATAACTATGAAACTTATTTAAACCCCTATCAAAGTTTATTTAACAAATATAAATACACCCCTTTAATTACTGAGCCAGAAGTTTTTGAGTGGGAGTTAAAAAGATTTTTTACTATTCATCCCAATGATTTTTATTGTCATGATGGGTGGGAAAATCCTGCATTTAAGGATATAGCAGTACCCATGATGCGAGCATATGCTCTACATAAGAAGAAAAAATTCTCAGTCTATAAGGCACTTGATGATATTAAGCCTGTAGACTGGAAAATAGCTTGTTTTGACTGGATCCGTAAGCGAGACAAGGTATATAACAACAAAGCGGATAAGGAGGACTCATGACTAAATGGGAAAGAATGAAAGATATCGCTCAAAACGATTTAGAAGCACTTAAACGTGCTGAAACATCTTACGGTGATTCTTGGAAACGTCGTGGAGGCGTGGGTGCTTTTATGATGTTGGCTCGTAAGTTTGATAGAATTGAACACCAAACCACAAAGCATGGTTGGGATATATTCAAGGCAGGTGAAGTCTATAAAGGTGAAGCTGGTCTACTCGATGATATCAGAGACTTACGCAGATATTTGATTCTGGTAGAGAATGATATTCTGGTTAATACTGTTTTTGAAGAAGACTTTATTCCAGAAGAACTTCAAAAGAATCAAATAAAAAACAACTTAATGTCTAAAATAACAAAATCCATCATGAAAGAAGATGGAAAGGAGGAATAATATGGACTGGTGGACACAATTAGTAAATAGTATAGCAGACACTTTTTATCCTGACAGAGTAGTGACCGAAAGTATGGATAGGTTAGCGGCTAGAGAGGCTGAGAAAAAAGCTGAAGAAGAAAAAATAGTTGTTAAAGCTCTCGAAGAGGGTGAAGTAAAATTAGAGAAATTTAGTGAACAAGCATCAATCATTAAAGAAAAACCCAAACTTAAGACCGTTAAACCTAAACGAGCAAGAACTGCTAAAGGTCACTACAAAGGTGATGATAAGACAACTACCAATATTAATGAAGCTTGGGTAGGTGGTAAAAAACCAAAATCTAAGAAAGCTCGAAAGAAAAAGAAGAAAAAGTGATATTGCAAAATACCATGTTTGCCCCAGAAAGTTCTTGGGCGGTTCCTGATGTTTTTCCTCAGTTCTCTGAAACAGAAACACTTGCGGTAGACTTAGAAACCTATGATCCTTACTTAACGACTTGTGGTCCAGGTTGGGCAACAAATCGAGGACATGTAGTAGGTATAGGAATAGCAGTAAAAGACTGGAAAGGTTATTTCCCTATCCGTCATCAAGGCGGAGGTAATCTTGATGAAACAGTAGTTTTACGGTGGTTGACTAATCTACTTTCTTCTGAAAAGCGAGAGGTTATTTTTCATAACGCACTCTACGATGTAGGGTGGTTAAGGAGAGAAGGCATTGATGTAAAAGGTAAAATACAAGACACTATCATCGCTGCCCCTCTACTCAATGAAAATAGATTCTCTTATTCACTCAGCGCTTTAGGAAATTTTTATTGTGATGAGAAGAAGGATGAATCATTACTGCAAGATGCTGCTCTGGCTTATGGTGTAAATCCTAAATCAGAAATGTATAAATTACCTGCAAAATATGTTGGACCTTATGGTGAACAGGATGCAGCATTGACATTAAAGCTCTGGAATCAGCTAAAACTCGAGATTAGTGAACAAAATCTGGAGAACATACTCGAGATGGAGTCTAAACTACTCCCTTTATTGCTAGAAATGCGGTGGAGAGGGGTAAAAGTTGATGAAAAAAGAGCAGAACAGGTCAGTGAACAACTCTCAAAAGAGGAACAAAAGATACAGGTAGAGATCAAGCGTAAATATGGGTCAGATGTCAAACTTTGGGCTAATGCTTCTTTAAAAGCCATTTTTGATAAAAATGATTTGTGGTATCCAACAACTGAAAAGGGTATGGCTAGTTTTCAAAAGGGCTGGCTTGAAACTCACGAGCATGAATTACCACGACTTATAGTGAGAGCAAGAAAGCTTAATAAAGCCAGAACTACTTTCATTGATAAGATGATCAAGGGGCATACGTTCAATGGAAGAATACACGCGGAAGCTCATCCCATGCGTAATGATCGTGGGGGTACTGTCAGTGGTCGATTTAGCTACAGCAATCCTAATTTGCAACAGGTTCCTGCAAGGGATCCAGAGATTGGCAATTTGATCCGTTCTTTATTCATTCCTGAGGAAGGGTGTGAGTGGGGGGTATTTGATTATTCTCAACAAGAACCTAGACTAACTGTTCATTATGCTAATCAAATGCAGTTAACAGGCGCTAAAGACGCTGTAGAAGAATATACGGAAGGAAACGCAGACTTCCACCAGATAGTCGCAGACATGGCTAATATTCCTCGTAAACAGGCTAAGATGATTAATCTGGCTCTCAGCTACGGAATGGGTAAAGAAAAGCTTATTAAGGAACTAGGACTAGACCATACTGAAGCTGAAAAATTATTTCAAAAGTATCACACCAAAGTTCCTTTTATACGAGCACTGCAGGATCAATGTGCACGGGTAGCCATGGAACGTGGTTATATAAAAACTTTTGCAGGTAGACGATGTCGTTTCGACCATTGGGAAAGTCGTTACGAAAAGACTCCACCTTTGCCTCTAGAAGAGGCTGTTGAAAAATATGGTAGTGATCTGAAACGATCATATACTTACAAGGCACTAAACCGTTTAATACAAGGCTCCGCTGCTGACATGACAAAGTTAGCAATGATTGGTCTCTGGGAGGAAGGAATTGTTCCTCATCTACAAGTTCACGATGAAGTTGATCTTTCAATAGAGAACACTGAACAAGTCAACACAGTTATAAAAATAATGGAAAACTGTGTAGAACTTGCAGTTCCCCTATTAGTGGACGTGGAATTAGGAAAATCATGGGGCGAAACAAAGGAAATAATAAAATGAAGGGTATCTCTCAAGAAAAAATTAAAGAAAACGACATTAAATATAGAGCGATCTATGAAAAATGGTCTACACAAGATTTAACATTGGAACAACTTGGTAAAGAATATGCTGTCACCAAGCAACGTATGTGGCAAATAGTTACTCGTTGTAAACTCGGGGATGGAGACTATTATTACGGTGTTCAAATTGCACGTAATAAATGGGTAGAACTAAAAGCACTCTACGAAGAAACAGAGCAAATAAAACAAGCATTTGGTGAGTGGTTAAAAGAACGAGACATAAAATTAACCTCAGACAATCAAAAAAGTGCCCCTCATACTGGGTGGAATTGGTAAAACTTTAAAACTGCTTTACTTTGAAAGAATTGCCCTATACTATATAGGGTATGGGTTTTTACATTAGTAATTTGGATACTTTCTTACAAAAAGGGGTGTGCCAACAATGTAAAACAAAACCAATCACAGGAAGCAGGAAAAAATTTTGTAGTGACGAGTGTGGGATTGCCTTTCATAATAATATGAATGGCAAAAAACTAAAGGATAGACTTGGTGAAGAATTAGAATGTAATTGGTGTGGTCAACTCTACACTTGGTCAAAAGGTAGATCAAGATTTTATTGTTCCACAGAGTGTAATAACCAGAGGCGCTACAAAAATAATAAAAGTTTCAGTAAAGCCGATGTATCCAAATTAGACACAGACTTAGCGATCCATTCAGATGCATATCGTTTTGACGGATGGCTTAATGGTCAACTTATTAGAAATGATAAAGTCAATGCCACCTTGGATGCTCTACCCAATAAACCTTACATTTGGGAAAATCTTTTGGAAATAAACAAAATATTGATGGAAGAACTTCCTCCACCTCGTTACATTAATGGAAAAATATATCATAAAACTGGTACACTAGCACATTGGAAAAGTAATTTTTACTCGTTTCAACAACATGCAAGAAGACGTCACAAAAATGGCAAAAGAAAAGAATCTATGGCTATTGATGAGGAAAAATCTTCCTCAGATTCACCTACAAAGAATTGAAACAGGCATGACGGGATCAGGAATTCCTGACGTTAACGGCTGTGGTAAAGGCAAAGAATTTTGGGCAGAATTAAAAGAAGTTCACTCGGGAAATCAACTTACTCTACGTCCAATGCAAATTTCCTGGTTGGCTAAACGTGCCGAGCATGGTGGACAAGTCTTTGTTTTAGCAAGGAAAAATGGCGTAATCAAATTATTTCATGTGGACGGGTTAACAGGAATAAAAGAATTGGTAAAGGGTGGTTTTAAACACAAAGCGCTCCTAACTATGGAAACTCCCTACGACTGGAACGCCTTAAATACTGCTTTACTTTCGTAATTATGGGGTTTATTATATAAGGGTAGTAATAACACTACGGTCATTATAACAGTGCAAACTGCACACTTTTAGAAAGGAGAATATAAATGGCACATCAAGTAGAAACAATGGCTTGGACAGGGGACAAACCTTGGCACGGATTAGGTGTTGAAGTTGCCCCCAGTTTAACACCATTAGAAATGCAGGAAGCGGCAGGGCTTGACTGGACAGTTAGCAAACGACCCAGTTACACCTTGGACGCCCCTGAATGGAGCGAAAATGTGGGTATTATCCAAGCGGAGAATACTTTTCACATTGTTCGTGATACCGATAACCGAATATTAAGTCACTGTGGTAGGGATTATATCCCAATCCAGAACCAAAATATCTTCGAGTTCTTTAAACGTTTTACCGATGCTGGTCATATGACCATGGAAACGGCAGGAAGTTTAAAAGATGGTGGAGAAATTTGGGGATTAGCCAAAATTTCAGAAGACTTTGAACTGGCTGGCGAAGACGCAATAAAAGGTTATCTTTTAATTAACCAACCACACATTGTCGGTAGGTCTCTCATCATCAAACTTACACCCATTCGTGTAGTTTGTAATAATACCCTTACATTCGCATTGCAACGAGGAGGCACAGCGTCCTTCCGTATGCCACATGTTAAGGTATTCGGAGACGACGTTATAAAAGCCGCAGAAGAGGCTCTAGGGCTATCTGGGGAGCGTATGACGGAGTTTAAAGAGGCAGCTACGCTATTATCTAAGAAAAAAGCTAAACATTCCAGCGTTTTAGAATACGTTGGCGAAGTTTATCAACCTTTGATGATAGCTGAATACCGTCACGAGCAAGAACTCAAGGCTCGAGGTGAATTACTCGGTGATTTACCACCTTTAGCTGAAAAGTTCAACAAGTATCCCAAATTGGTAGTTGATGCCTTAAATTATGCTCCAGGAGCACAATTAAAGTCATCTCGAGGGACTTGGTGGGGTGCTTTGAACGCTATTACTTATGTAGAAGATCATCTGCACGAATCTCAGATTCCAGGAAATACTCTACACAGCGCATGGTTTGGAGCTTCAGCTAACCTTAAGAGCAAGGCTCTTGACTTAGCTGTCAAATATGCAAAGGTGGCGTAATGGCACAACCAAACCCTAAATACTACAAGATAGACGCTGAAGTTTTATCTATGATTTGGGTAGCATTGCATGAGTCAGGTCGTGAAGACTTGGCTCAGGCGGTGTCCGATACAATGATTGACCAAGGCTGTCAAGAACTTGTTGGTATTAGCGATCATGTGTTAATTCTGAATTTTTGGAGAACTTATTTGGAAGAACACGGAATAGTTGAATTTAGCGAAGATCCGCAGGAGGTGCACTAATGCAATACGACATTGAAAAAGGTGTTCCATTGCCTGAAGACATACGAGGGGGAGGAACTCGTTACCCTTTCGACCAAATGGAAACGGGAGACTCTATCTTTTTCTCCCTTGATGAAGGAGACAACGCTAAACGCTTGAAAAATCGTTTATCGCAAGCCTCTCGAACCTTTGGTAAAAAACAAGACCCCGAATGGCATTTCGTGCTACGCTTTCGTTTGGAAGACGAACTATCAGGAGTGCGAATATGGCGGAAAGATTAACAGAAATAGATCATCTGCGAGCATATATCAGGCAACTGCTTGAACATTCCAAAATGCTGGGTGAACTGGTAGCGCACGTCGAGGAAGATATACCAAGAGAACAAGGATCAAAGCATTTATGGGCTACTGTAGATGAAGCCAACGACTTGATCGCTGGTCCTACTCGTGCGTATGTTGACCAAGATTGAAGGCGCTCTGTTACTGCTTTACTTTCCTAATTATGGGGTTTATAGTAAAGCTTGGTCTGTTTTAAAAGACAGGATATTAACGAAAGAAAGGAGAAAGTTATGCAACAAGTTGCAACAACTTCGACCTCTGTAAAGAGGATACCTACTCAAAGAGTGGCTAAGAAGAAACCTTTAAGCAAGGCTCAGGTAAGTACGATACCCAAGCCTGTAAGCACTGGACGCGGTGCGATAAGAACTTTATACAAGTTCATCGGAGCCGTCCCAGAGGCAAAAGGGTTCACTCCACAAATGAGAGCACTGATCTTGACTGTAGCTGAAGCTAAGAAAAAGGAACTTGATTCCTCTAGCTTTACTGCTCAAGCCTTGGTCGCTCTTGCTGTGAAGAAAGGCAATCTGACTACCAATCAAGATCCGCTTAGAATTTTCCGATTCTATGCCAAACGATTGGTGGAAGAAGGCTACTTTGCCAAAGTGTGAGTAGTGGGTGTATGGAACTCTATTTTTATTATTTTTCCCAGAGTTCCATATATTCCTTTTTTATAACAACAACAAACCAAAGAAAGAAAACAAAATGAATATAGTAAACAAAAAAATAGAGCCTTATGTATTTATATCAGTAGACGAGTGGAAAAGACAGTTAGAAAAAAACAATGCTTACATAATCGAAGAAACAGGAGAGCATTTTATTTATGGTTGGGATACAAAGAAATCCCAAAGTTTTGGACAAACCGTTAAGATTCATCCAGTCTTGAGAATGAATTACATGAAGATAAAAGAAGAAGAATACATACGACCTACAAACATCTACCCAGCAACCGAGAAAGGTGGCTAATGGTGGAAATACCAATCTTTACAAAATGGTGGGAAAAAGCATTAATTATATTGCTAGGCATATTGTTTCTGCCAATTTATTTATGGGATTTTATCAAAGAAAAATATGAACGAAAAATATAAACCAGAATATGTAGCCTCAAAAATTCCCCCAGACCAACACGAATATCAAGGGTGGTTCTGGCACATGGCTACTAAGAAATTTTACAGGTGGAACGATTTGCCTGGAAGAAAAGAGGGGATAAATGAACGCTCTTGACATTCTTTGCAAGATAATGAACAGTGGAGATATCAAACGGTATCACACCTTAACGACCATCGGAGAACAAACCAACGCCACCCACTCATGGGGAGTGGCAGTTATAGCTACCTATTTACATCCAATCTTAAATGCACGGGTATTGCTTAAAGCACTAATGCACGATGTAGGAGAAATTGACACAGGAGATATCCCTGCACCTGTGAAATGGCAAAACCCTGAGTTTAAAAAACAACTGTCTGCCTTGGAAAATAAAGTGGTGAAAGATTTAAAAATAGAGTATGACTTGACGGAATATGAACGAACAATTTTTAAACAGGCAGACATGTTTGAGTTGTTATTCTTTTGCGTTAAACAAAGAAGACTCGGAAATTGCCATTTAAATCAAGTATTTAGCAACGGTATAGAAAAACTCAGTGATGGAAACTTAAACGAGCGGGGCAATAAATTATTAGGATTTCTATTAACCAACTATGGAAGGCTATAGACAATTACAAATTTTAAGGAGAACTAAATGACTAAAAGAAAGAAACAAGCAATTATCTTATTAACACTATCTGCACCTATGCTGTGGTTCGGAGTTACCAATTTCATGTCTGGCACAACTAGCAACACTGCTCTAGCTGTTGGAATAGCTATAGGTTGCGTATTTGGGGCGTTCTTTGCCATAAGTGGCTTAGTAATGCTAGTTACCAAGAA
>Ga0080013_1001511_pt1 | contig 30503 bp, 29 predicted proteins | sample ETNvirenome_6_85_FD_69236 | JGI IMG/M metagenome (GOLD analysis project Ga0080013, IMG submission 69236) | Marine viral communities from the Pacific Ocean - ETNP_6_85 (SPADES assembly) (version 2) | ecosystem: Environmental > Aquatic > Marine > Oceanic | place: Pacific Ocean | collected 2013-06-19 | reverse complement strand
TCTACATCAGCAGCATTTTATTCTGAGGAACAACGAGCACTAACTAAATTTATAGACCTACCCATTGAACAATTCAAACCATTATCTATCAAGATATTCAGGGACTGGTATTCATACAAGCTTCGCAAACAATCCAAAAGGTATAAGCGAACATTACAATATAAACTAAAAGATTTTACAAATAGTCTAACTTATAGTACAATAGATAATATGGAGGAACTAATGACAAACAAATCTATCTATCAACTTATCTCTGACTTCTGCGAATATCACGCAACAGAACGAGAACGCTTTATCTTCCGGTCAATGACTGGACTGGACGATATCGTATACGACGAACATTACAAATATGTTCTGAATTACCCCGGCAAGATTGTTACACGACAAACTTTCCACAGTCATAAACGGAAACTAATCCACAAATTCAAGGGACTTACCTTGAAGGCATCACTACCTACACCAGTAGAATCTGATGCTGCATAACAGTAATAACAATAAGGAGAAAACTACTATGCAAAATTTCAACACAGACCTAATCAAAGCAGAATGGACAGAGCAAGCAGTACGCTTAGCATTTGAGGAACATAACCATCCTTGTCAAAAGATGGACTATCGTATATTCCCCTACGATCTTACAGCACTAATGAAATCCGGAGCCACTATGAACATAGAGGTCAAGGCATTAGACTGGAACCAAGTAGGCTATAGCGACTTCGTATTTGAAATCTATCAGGACGATCAGAAATCTAAACGACCTCAATGGTACACCAACATTGATATGATAGATCTAATCTGCTTCGTCAATATGAAAAACTATACTGCTCATTTCTATCACGCCAAAACACTATACAAGCGTTTTCAAAAGATGGAACAAATGAACTGTCGTATGGGTGTAGCACATCAGAATATGGATAATCGTAATGACTGTCCCGGCTTCATCTATAAAGTACCACACGGCGATATGCCTACTGCTGAGGAATACGGATTCAAATCCATCATCCCTCTCAAGGATACTTTATACTGGACTGGACATATCATTCCATCCATCAAGAATGTACCACAATGCAAACGCATCTGGACTATACTAAACAAAGGACACTGGGCTGACTTAAAAAATAATCAACCCAACGACTTTGAAGATATCCACGCTGAACGCAAGTCCAATGTAATTAAGATTATCACTGGATCTATGATCGCTTAGTCTTCCTTATCTAGTGCTTTCTCAAGTACTTCAAATGCAAGAGCCAGCAGGTCTTCTCCGAGATCTCTGGCTTCTTCTTTTGTATAACCACCTTTGCCATACTTGAATACTTTCCAGAGCAACCTCAATAGATCGTCCGCTACACTAACACTTACTTCTTCTGCCTTACCCATATCTTCCCTCTTCTTAATAATCTTTTTAACTAACTTCTGCTTACGCCGAATCCTATCGCTCTCATAGAATCCCATCTTACTTATCACACCTACACTGTTTCTCAACCAACTTCTCAAGATACTGTAAGCGAACATCAATCTTACTAAGAGCCGACCTAAACAATTCCCTATCATCATCTGCACTTTCCAATACTTTCGCAATAGTATCTTTCTGAAATGAAATAAAAGACCTGAGAAAATAAACAGCAACAACTAATCCTCCACACGGACCAGCAATCAACGCAGCCAATGCTTCAAATTCCATAACCTATTCTTCCCAAGTAATTGCAGTCAATGTCATATTAGCAGTACCAGCATTTATCTTAGCGTGTAGATAAAGTGTATTGTCAGTACATCCCATTGCACCTAATACATAATCTACATCTACTAACGCTGAACCTAATCCGACTGTCGCTGTCGTCAACCCCGGTGTAATTGTACACGCAGTATCTGGTACAATGATAACATCACCAGCAGCATCAGCACTAAGATTAAATGTTACTGTAGCCGCACCGCCTCCTAAGTTAGCCAATTGAATATGTACACCTGACATATATAACCTTTGGTTATCCTGTGTCCGTGCATCCAGTCCACTGTTACATCTAATAGTATGATATAATCCGGGATTATATGCAGCCGCTAAAGCAATTGCACCTGTTGTAACATCTCTGCTACAATGTATATATTTTCCTGTTGCGCCCATTTCTTCTTCCTCCTACGGTAGATCTGACAACTTAATTAATTTGTATCTCATATTGATCAACATCTTTTTTCCTGCAGCATAGGTGTCACTATTCTGACGACAACCTACCTGCACACATAACTTTATATTTGGATTCCCAACCCAATTGTAATTCGCCTGCCTTGCTCCCTTACCCAATGTAGCATTAGCCGCTGAGAATGTATGGAATGATCCAGCACCTGCCAAACCCTGACTAAAAGTAAAAACATTATATACCCGATCAATCGCTGTACTGCTGTTCTTTGTCATTGCTCCTCTACACTGTACACCACCTCCGTACTGAACTGTAGCCGCATCAGTCTCGTATACCAGTGTACCAAAGAATGCTCTATCATTTATTACTGTAGCTGTAGCATCTGCACAGACACCGAAGGTCAAACCAATATTTGCTTTATCTGCACCCGGATCATATATGTGTGCTTCCATTACTAGGATCCAGTTATCATCACCAACTATCTGAGAATTGTCTGGCATCTGTAGATCTTTAGTCCAAGTATCTCCAGTAAAATTACCACCAGTTAACGGACACAGATCAGCATCACTATTAGCAATTGCCGTCATAGTAAATGTATGCTTATTAGATCCGTCAACCGCTAATGTAGTTACAGTAGTACCATTAGCAGTTCTTGTCCAGCTATTATCAGCCAGATCTATTTCATTCCAAGCCGAATCTCCCTGACCACTACCAATACCTTGTGTCCAAGTAGCCGGTGCTGATGGGGCTGTAATAGCAAATGTTCTTGCAATAGGCATTCTTCTTCTCCTCCTACCTTATATAAGGATAATATGTTAAATCATTCACGATAACGAGGACGCTCCTTTTCTCGTTTTCTTTGCATCTCTTGTACCTTTCTATTTCTTTCTGCTTCCACTGGATTTATACCTTGATATTGCAGATCTTGATTTTGTATACCAGCCTCTTCTTCCATCTTTATTAATCTCTTCTCTAATTCTTTGAGAAGCATAGTTCGCTGAGATGTAACAGGAATTGAACCAACCTTACGAACAATACCTAATGATCCAAGTACATCACCTTCGCCTTCTTCTCCGAACTGCTTACCAAACATTCCTGTTGGTGCACCAAGCTTTGTAGAAACTAAATGTGTCAACGGTATAGTATCAGTTCCCATAACGCTGGGTACGGTCAGGAACGGCGCCAGTGTATTCTTAAAGTACAAATACCTTTCCATACCTTCATCACTTAAAGTGTATCTGAAGCCACCGTAGTGTTCTTCTCCTGCCACTGCTGGTGTCCTTGTCGGTTCCTCTTTAATCATAGTATTCCAGAACCAATCACCCCAACCTGATTCAGTAAACAAATATATATCCTTTGGATCTACATACTTTTTCTTCCATTCTATTCTTGACTTCTGTCCAAGTATTAATTTCAAATCAGGATTCACATAATCTCTAAATGGCTGAATAGTTGTATCCCAATTAGGAGCCATCATAATCTCTGACGCTGTAACCGCTGCATCCAATATCGGAACTGGAGGCATAAAGGTATAATGACTTTGCTTATCCGCTCCTTCCATATAACTAATCATCGGTCTAGTCAGCAGGAAATGATGCGAATAGAAATCTAATTCAGCAGTATTATATCCACCAAACGAATTACCAAATTCATATCCACCCATCAATGGTACCCCTTCAGGTACCTTACCTTTCTTTTCTCTCAATGTCTGCGGAGCCTGTGTAGTTCTATAGATGTTAGCAAACCTCTTAGGATTACTTAACAGCACACCCAGTGTATTAAGCATATTCAATCTGAAGAAAGCCCAGAACATCATAAACCTTTGTACTGCCCACTTCTCTACACCAGTCATTGAACCATAATCAAACAATGATCTACGACCAGCAGCTACTGCCATAAATGGATCATCACCTCTTTCTATAGCGTGTAACACCTGTGTCAATCTAAAGTATTGATCTTCGTATTCAGTCATATTAGCCAAGAACCTTGCATAAGGATTCTGCTTTAGTCCTACTACCTTACCACCAATTCTCTGAGGAACAGGAGCCACAGCACCACCTAAATGTGCAGCACCTGCTGTCAATGGATGTATCACTTCACCAGTCCGAGCAGCAGCCGCACCAGCAAGTGGACCATATAGTCTAGCCATCCCTTCTTTAACATAGCTTCTATATCCTTTATCAAATCTAGCATCATCAAGAATATGTTTGAATTCTCCAGCTTCAAGAATTAATCTTGTCTGAGATCTCAATCCACCAGTTCCTATTGCCATCTCCCAGATATCACCATAGGTATACTTCCTGCCCATAGCATCCTGCATTGCAAGCCTTGCACTATCAGGTGCACCTAAGGTTTTTACCCCTCTTGGTATTTTTCCACCAACAGCCGGATTACCTACCTGCCAAACCCTATGAGCCAGAATCATCTTCTGCGGAGACAGAGAGGCAGCAGCCGCTCTTCCACCTAATGTACCCCATATAATCTGAGGAGCAGTAAATATATTGACTGCGTGAAATGCTGCTCTTGCTCCAAGCAATGCTGAATATCTAAATGTCTGTAGCCACTGTATCACTTCACCAAAAGCCTTACCAGCCATATATGCACCAGTCTTATCAGTCTTGAACAATGCTAACAGTACCTCTCTAATCTGACCGGGAGGTTTAATCCTTGCACTAATCTTATCAACTTCACCTTTAACAGTTTTTCCCATAATATGTCGTTCAAGTGTCTGCACAAATTCACGATAAAGTAGTTCATCGTATTCTGTCAATCGCTGAGCAGACTGCTCAACGGAACCACCAATCCTACTAACTTCTTGGACTTCCCTCTGTGCTCGCATTACTTCAGCCTTAGCTTTGCGCACCTCTGCTTCTAGTTCTATAAGTCTATCAGGATCTGGATGGTCTGGTAGGTTATCCAACCTTTGTTGTGTTAGATTAAGATCATCTCTAATTCTAAATTCATCTGACCTTGCTGTTCTGAACTGATTATCTGTTGCTTGAAATCTTTTTAATCCTTTCTTACTTGCTTCAAGTTCTCTCTGATAATCTTCCAACCGCAATCGTAATGACCGTCCCGGGTCTTCTAAATCTTTCAATTGTCGCTGAGCAAAAGCTTGATTAGCATATGCCTCATCAAGGTGTGTCTCTGCATCTATCCTTATCGCATTGCCAATTTCTTCGTGTGCTTTGTATGTTTCTGGAGAAGCTAGCTTCTTCTTATCCCAAGCTCGTGCAACACTGTCTTCCATCCCTCTTAGTTGACCTGTAATATATTCCTTCTTATGAGACTTAACTTGTCCCTTTCTCTTAGGTGCCGGTCGTGGACCTAAATCCATCCTATATTTTGTATGAGGAAATCCCTTGGCTTTTCCTGTAGACTTAACTGCAGGCTTCACCGGTCCGACCCTTAACGGCGACTTCAAGTGATTCCACAAAGAGCTAAGAGAATTCATTATCTCATTAGTATTTCCTCTATTCAATCCATTAACACGAATAATCTGTACTGCCATTTCATCTAATGAATCTTTAATTCCCATCAATAACATACGAGCATCACGAATTGCAGCAATGGCTTCATCGCTAGCGTCTACGGGTTCATCCATTAATGCTCTAACAATTTTATACGCCTGTTCATCATTAAGTGTGGGAAAGATATCACTAACTATCTGTGACCAATCATCTTCACTGGATCTCGGCAACTGAGCAGATAGATTAGGTCTAGCCCTAACATTAACCATAGTCTCAATTCGTCTTGCCAGTGCAGCACCGACCTGTGCTTTACTTGTCTCCTTATCAATGCCTGCCTGTCTGAGGACAGTGGAAAGCTCTGGATCATCTGTCCATCTAACAATACTTGCTTCTTGTAACAGCCTACCAAGATTCTTATTACTTGAAAGGATAGCATCATAACCTGCCCAACTTCTATAGATATTTCCCATCGCTTCATCGGATAGTCTTCCCATCTGTTGCATATAATAGAAGCCAGCCGAGATAGAATTAAAATCTGGCTTCGCCAATTGAATTACATTAGGACTATTAAAGTTCTCTGGATTTCTAATAAACCGGCTCAAGTCATCGTGAAACCTTTCCATCATTCTCATCCAATCTTCATAACCATTAACCGCCATAAATGAGGACTTTACTTCTACTTCACTTGCACGAATGACATCAAGAGGTTTTCTTTTTTCACCTTCTTTGATATCAAAACGATCTCTTATGCCGGTTCTTGCTTCTTCAGTAAAGCTCTTAACCTTACTGGTATCTCCCATATAACCTGATCTACCTGATGCATCTCTTAATATTTCTTGTAGCTTTAACTTACCGCTCTCACTTAAAGCATCTGTAATAGATGAAGCCATAATACTATCTTGCTTAAATACATTGGTTATATCAAGAACTAAGTCGTCTGTTCTTGCCATCATTATATTAGATAGATTACTTGTTGATCTAAGAATCGCTGATGTAGATCTAGCCTGCTTTGGTCCCAATGATAATGCTACTAAGCAATCATCTCTTGTTGGATTAGGATTAGCCTTTAACCATTCAGCATCAAAGTATCGTGCTCGTAGTTCTGGACTTCTTAATAATTCTGATAGATCTCTACGCAGACCAACATCCATAGCCGATAACTTACCCTGTAGTTTCTTTAGTTCTACTACTGCGTGTAACGGCATACCTTCAGGAAATTCAGCAGCCCACTTCTTTGAATCCTTAAATAAAGTCCATCCTCTACCTAAGAACCTTCTTAACCAATTCTGATTAAGATGCCTTGCATCAATTGGTTCTAACAATGCTGCCTTAGTTGCAGTCGTTGCTTCATCCAATGCCTTACTACCAACACCAATTTTATTAGCCGAAGCAATATCTTCTATGTATGCATTCATTAACCTTCTTAATGAATCTGTACTAATAAATGACTTACCCTTCCAGAACTTAAGTCCTTCGGTTTCTATTACACCTCTACCAAATTTCCTTGCAAATATATCCGGATATATCTGAGACAGTACTTCCATACGCTCACGCTGTGTAAGCAATCCTCTCTTGTATAGACTATCAATATAGTTTCTTATAGACTTTCGTTGATCCATACTTAGCTCTACATACGAACCAACCTTTGGTCTGAACGATGCCTTACCGGTTCCTGTTACCCTTGGATCCCAAGATGGATGTAGTCCGTGCTTAATACGACCAGCCTTCTGAGCATCATCCATTAGCTTAATTATATGCTTGACTTGTTCTGCTTCTCCTACTAACTTACCAAGTTTGGCTAAGTCTTCACCTTGAACAAACAATGACGGTGTAACCATTGATAGTTTAGAAAATGATCTCTTCCACAATGGAGAACTTTCTAATGCTGATACAGTCCAATGCTGTGCCATCTTATAGTTCAGAGGTTGCAATAAAGTATTCATCATCTTAGGATTACTTTGTCTAGCCGCACGAACTATTTCTTCCAATGCTTCATCAGTTATTGAACCAGATGCACTACGAGGAAATAATCTTTCAGGTACCTTTGTATCTACAAATGCTTTGAACGCTGGATTATTATCATAAGCCTCATTAACTAATCTATGAACAGTTTTCCTATTAGGCAACGCTGCTTTAGATCCTGTCTCTGTTCTAGCAAAATCATCTATGTCATCAACGAAACTATTATATAGCCTACCATAACCTGAACTTTCATTCATCAGGTCCTCAATATTCTTAGCCGCCCAATCTTCTCCACCTCTCTCAGCATCATCAAGAAATCTATTCTTTCTACCCAATTGCTGGTGAGCGAGCGTCAATGCCTCATCGTGACTTTTACCACCTTTCCTTGCGTGACGATAAGCCTGTTGTCCATCCAAGTAATGCGCTGCTTGCCTTGATGCATATGTAATTGGATCCTGTAATCCAAGACCAGTATTTCTAGCAAATGCATTCATAGCCATTGAGGTATCACCTAAGCCTTCAACCGCTCCTCTGAAGAATGCTTCAGTACCTGCCGCTGCTCTACCAAGAGCCGGTCTACCCAAAGCACCAGCAGTCTTATATGCTCTTAGACTAGCCGGTCCGGCTTTAGCCAATGCACTTAGACCCGGATCAAACGGAGCGATGAATATATCTGCACCTAATCCTGTTGCACCAGCCATCCAAGCATATTCTTCTAAGCCCGGTGTATAAGCATAGAGGTCATACATATCATTCATCAACCCTCTATTCTCTGCAATGTTTCTTAGATATGGATGACCCTTGTATAATTCTGGATAATCTTCATCTGCTTCTTGTCTTGCAGCAGCAGCTTCACCAGCCGATGTCCAAGCCGCAGTAGTCTCATATATCTCTCTAGAGGCTATGTTCGGAAGAACTAATATAGACCTAAGCCCCCACTGTGCCGGTCCCTCTACGGCTGCACCAGATGGGTAGGATCTATTCCACCAATAACCACTTTTATACTTCTCAGGATTATCCCAGAAATCAACAGCCCAGAAATCTTTTAGCCCTCTATCTTCTAGCCAACTTCCATATTCTTTTAATGTTTCTTCTTCTGTTATAGCAAATGATTCTATTGGTTGTTCCCATACATTATCTATAGTAACCCCTTCTATATCAGGAACACCGGTACCAACAGCACCAAGGTCAATACCTTCCTCACCCCATTCTGGATCTCCACCATAATCTTGAGCAATTTGTTCACGCCTACGATAAGGCATTGTTTTAACAAATGCTTTCCTTCTCTCAGCAATACTAGTATTAAGATATTGTTTCTGAATGTCAGTTAAATTAGGCACTTGTCCGGATGTTACCTGACTAGCAAATGCTCTATACCAAGGATCTGCTGGACCCCTATCTGCTGGTATATGTTCAGTATAGTATCTAGGAGCAGCCTTACCGGATAGGATTAAATCCATCATCTCTAATTCACCCTGTACTGCTGCTACTGCTTCCTCTGCTGTTGCATCTGGATTCTGAGAAATATATAAATGATATGCGTCATAGAAACCTTTATAGCCGGCTAACTGATCAGTACCTGAAACTAGTTCTCCAGTTTCAAGTTTCTCTTGTATTTCTCTAAGTCTATCTAATTCTCTCTCTTCATATTTGTTTAAGCCTTCACCCGATGATTCCGCCTTCTCCATTATCTCATCAGCCTTGTATCCGGCAAGATGAGCATCAAGATCTAATCCCTGATCTTTAGCATATTCTTCTGGTGTCTTCAACGCTCTCGGAGCAGATAATTGTTCTACCCTTTCTGCTCTTACTGGACCGATACGAGACTGAGGTGCTAATGCCATCATCAAAGTAGGTTCATCATAACCTGCTGATTCAGGAGGTAGTTCCATCGGTGGTGCAGCAACACCTTCCGGTACCATCTCTCCTGTCTCCGTAAACGGCTCTGCTACTATACCAAAAACATATTGCATAGCCCTACCGCCTACTGGCATTTCTGGAGGATTATCTCCCCATCCTTCCATAGTAAAGCCCGGCACAATAGCCTGCATCTTTTCAGTATCTGCCAAGGCTTCATCAAGAGCAATCTCAGCAATTGCTTCAGCAAACCCCGGTTCTCCCGGTGCTGGGATATCATAAGGAGGTTGTCCACCATCCCGAAACTGTGTTAACAATCCCTTTGCCTTCTCTTGCGTCAATCCCCTAAACGCATCTTCCATACGCTCTTGTGCAGCAAGCTCATCTGCACTGAGCATCCTTCCAGTAGTCTCAAGTTCTCTACCTGCTCTAGTATCTCTAGCAGGACCTACATCTACTTTAGGTGACGGCTGTGCAGCCATCTCACTTGGATCTGGGAAGTCACCAGATATATCACCATACTTATCAATTGGAGGCAGCATTCCTTTGCGCCTTGCATCATTGATAATGTCTAGGGATTCTGGATTTGAATAAAGTACTGGACGAGGATCACCCATCTATGCGCTCCTTGTTCCGCCACCTGCCTGATCTGTAAGCGTGTTACTATCAAGGAATAATTTATATAAAGCAATTGTATATTCTAATGCCTGATCTCTACCTTGAATATCACCCATACCATTATACTGTTGAGCAACATTAGCAACGATCTCTTCAAGTGTAGACCTTTGATCTGTAGGCTTATCTGTCTCTGCATCTATAACTGCCCTTGCATATTCCTGAGGAGAACCAGCATCAGCATTAGCTGTCTTCCTATCTAATGCAGCCGGCTTCTCTAATAGCTCTGCCGCACCAGTAAATCCTGCTAATAGATTACCACGATGCTCTTGCAATGTAGGTACAGCATTAATACCCATTACATCCGATGGAACATCTGTAGCCTTATCCATCTCTTCAAGCATCTTCTTAATCTTAGATTTTTCTTCCTCTTCTGGCTCTCCCTCTTCAGCAGCAGGTTTTTCTTCAGCACCCGGTCCGATATATCTATCAGGATGTAGCCTTTTCATTTGCCTTCGGCTATCTTCTTCAGACTTCTCTTCTGGTTTCATCGGTGCTGTTGGATCACCCACATCAAAGCCTCCCATATCAATGGGTTCTATTCTCGGTGTTCTCGGTGTTGAATCAACTTCTGGTTGTGGCGCAGCCGTTGGATCACCCGGATCAAAATCACCCATATCAATTGGCAACTGATCTGCCATTGGTATCCTATCTCCTTCCTGTACCGGTGCTGCTTCTGCGTCTGAAGGCTCAGGTTTCTGTGGAATATATTCATATCCGTGTGCTATATTATATTCTTTCTTATCTGGACTTTTGCGTTCATCGACAAGTTCCCATTCAGCACCTTCAGTATTATCACGCTGCCATTCAATCAGACTACCATCAGGAAAAAGGTGATAACCTACAACCATTGCATCCCTTCCCGGTTCAGGATCTGTCTTAGGAAACAATCCCTGTACATCATCTAATGTCGCTCTATCAGTTCTTTCTCTTGTCTTCCCAGATTTTTTGGTAGTCCAAGTTGCTTTTTTAATTGTTTGTCCATCTTCACTAACTTCATCAATAGTCCAACTACCCGGACCTTCATCAACCTTCTGACCAACTTGATAGCCACCAACAGTTCCTTCAGTTGCAGCAACTGGGGTATAAAACATATATGTTCCATTCGTTAACTGGAATGACAAATGCCCATCATCCTTATGCTGCCATCGCCCTGCAATTCCTGTTGATTCAATAATGGAATCTGGATTCATCACCGGAATCCTCGGCTCTTCTTCTTCGTCCGTAACTGGAATACCAACATCACCGCTACCACCGGGCATTGTAGTATCTGAAGTAGATGGTCTTTCTGCTCTTGGGGTTTTCATAATACCCATATTTCGTAGTTCTTCTACGGTACCACCACCTTCAAAGTATGCTTCTAATGCCCTTACTGCTTTTGCTCTTTGGGGATTAACTATCCTCGGATCTCGTGTACCAAGATTCTGTTCTGCCGCAGTTAAGTTTTGCGGACCGCCTAACAATCCAGCAATTAATCCCGGTCCAAACTTCTCACTTTGAACTTCCCTTGTTCTACCAATAAGATCTATATCAGCCAGAAGCTCTGCTTCCTTATCACCAATCTCCGTATCCAACTGAGCAATAGTATGACGCTCATCAAATGGGTCAATACCTAATATACTTGCAGTCCTTGCATAAGGATCCAGTTCTTTTCTACCAGTCTTAGTTGATACACTTACAGTTCGCTGAGGACCATAGTCTCTCTCAACAATTTGCTGTACCTTACGATATCTTGCTACTACATCTTTAGCTGTCGCTGATGCATCATATGATGCCAAGGTTTCTTTTTCAGCATCTGCCCAAGCATCAACGGCTGTAGCACCACCATCTAATTTATCATTAGCCAGTTCTTCAATCTGCATCTGTACAGCATAGAATGATGCCTGATCCTGTGACTGTTCATCTTTACCCAGTGTACCCAGTGTCCTACCGGTATTAAGCAGACCAGCAGTTGAATCAGGATCTATAGCTGGCTCAATTAATTTCTGAACATCAGTCTTAACATACCAACTTCCCTTAGCTTGGTTACCTACCATTGCACCTCGGGATCTTCCCGGTCTGGTAGAAACTGTAGTGGTTTTCATATCACCAGACGCAGCATTCCATTCCAGCCTCTTCTGCTCCTGTGTATTATTATGCTTCCACATACTATCATATCTCTGTGGAATACCTTGAATGATATTTGCTCTAGCATCCTGAAGATTTAATATCTCGTTCTGAACCCGTTTATTATGACGGTCAATTCCTTTCTGTTCTAATTCTGCCTGCTTCCAAGATAGATCCCACCATCTAGATCGTGCACCCATATAAGATGAAGCGTACTTCTTTCCAGTAGTTCCTTCTCCTATCTTAGCCTCATTAGGATCAAACTGTGGATCCGCATACTGAATACTATAGATTCCTGCTATTGGATCAATTGCAATTGGTGTAGCCATTTCTTATCCTCCCGCCTGAATTAACAAGTTAACCAATTCTGGGTTCTGACTTAATACTTCTAATGCCGCATCCAAATCATTCTCAGAAGTTCCATATCTAGATGCCAATGCAGCAGCCTTACCTTCCATACCGGAATCTGATAGTACACCACCAGTTGTGATTTCTCCAACTAAGAATTCATTAAAGTCTTCATATAGTGCAGCATTCTCTGCTTTCTTTTTATCGTGCTCTAATGCTTCACGCTGGGACATAGTAGCAAGTCTTCCCCAGTATTCTGCTTCTTCTTGTTCCGCTCTTTGTATATCAAGTTCTGCTACCTTCAGCCCAGTCTTTCTCATAGCATCTACTTGCATCTCTTCTGCTTCAGCCATCTCAGCATAAGCTGTACCAGCACCTTGATAAGCTGATGCTAACTTCTGTTGCTGTAGCATTCTTGCTTGATCTCTTGCTTGTCTTTCTCTATCCTCTGCTGATCCGTATAGTAGTTGTTTCTCTTCCTCTGATAATCCTAAGGTACCTTCTTCCATACCTTTTTCTAATGCAGTTAACCTTTTAAGATTCTCCTCTTCATAAGGTGTCATATACTTTGTGGCACCGCTTGCACCACCCAAAGCTCCAATACCTGCACCAACGCCTGCACCAATTACAGTACCTACACCGGGTACAATAGATCCTATAAGTGCACCGGTCCCAGCACCTTTCAATCCACCGCTGGCACCACCTCTCAAACGGTCTGATGCATCGGTCCCGGTAAATTCGCTGTAATAATCTCTTGCCATATTAATATCCTCTTTGTAAACTAAGTAATGTTTGAGCCAATATATTCAATCTCTACTGTAGTATTGCAAACATATGCATAACCTACATCGTGGTGTGCATCATATACCACACCAAATTGATGCGTCCCGGCATTCATTATCTTTGTCCTAGTGATACAATAAAATCTATTGTATGCAGACCAAGGAATGTTAGCAGCCCAACCAGTATCTGCAACAGTCTTCATCGGATCTTGATTAGGAGGACCTGCCCAACTACTGGGACTACCTCCGCCTCCACCTCCTGAGAATTCACTATAGTCATAAAACTTTCCCTTAGTTGTATCTTCCATTGTAGTTTCACCACCATCATCTGATAGATACATATAGGTTGTATACCTATGTTCACATTGCACTGTATTGTCCTCAGGATCATTACAAGGTGTTGCTGGAATAATAACCTCAATCCAAGTTCTTAATGTAACCAGTCCTCTCTGTTCCATTTCAAATGAGAACTGATTATCAGGCAACTGTAGTATCTGTGATAACGGTCTGGTTGTAAGCGGTGCCGATGCAGCATTCCGTTGATCAGTCCAAAGAGATGTTGTTTCTTTCTTAGTATATCTCGTAAATGGATTAATATTTCTTGATTGCCTATCAACAAAGTTACCCATACTATTTCCAGCAGTGAACTGATGTTGCTGTGTACCAGCATTCAATTCCCCTCTTACTATCTCCGGATAATCTACACTGTCATTAGCCAAATCAGCCTGAACAATATCCTTATTAATATAGCGTCTAGCATCTTCAAAGTTCTCATTAACCTCACCAGCCTGTGCTGGTTGTCCTGTTGCTATAGCGTGTTGTTTAACATAAGGCATTATGCACCTACCACCCTTAGTTGTTCATTCCAGTCTCTCATATTAAGATTCATCGTAGCACTTTCTGTACGAACCTGTATCCTCATACCTGTTACATCACCAGTATAACCGGGAATGAATATGAATGTTAGACCATACATTCTATTACCAGCACACGGATAGTCACTACCAGCACCAGCCCTATGTGTACCAAATGAATTCCTTGTATCAAATCCTATGTCAGTCCAAGTTGCACCAGCACCAGAATCTAACTGTAGTTGTGCCTTAACCCAGAAATAATCCAAACCTTTATTTCCAGCCAAGTCGTTATTAGATACATTAGTTCTAAAGTTGAAATGATATCTAAATACCTCTCCTACACGAAATGTATGAGCAGCAAATGTTAGCTCTGAACTTCCATTATTACCGTGTGATACTGTCTGATAAGTTGTTCCATTATAGGCTTGATCTAATGTAGTATTGTTTCTGTGTGCATAGATTTTAATTAAAGGCTTATCTTCAAAGTTTATATGTTTTGTAGATACCCATTCAGTTCTGGTATTACTTTGATCTATCTGTCCACTATCAGTCGCCAAACTATTGAAAAAGCTATCAGCCTCACTATTATCATTAGATGGTTGCCCAGCCCGTCCATTCGTATAAATTAGATTATTGCTCATCGGTATTGATTCCTCGCCCAAAGGTGCATACCTGATACAGTAAACAATTGTCCGTGATCTGATTCAGTTACAGTCCAAGTATCTCCATCAACGAAAACATTCTGTTCCTTAAACCATTTCACTACTATCTCGGTATATTCTGTTCCTATCGGTGTGCTGAAGGGGATATCCAAGCAGTATGCTCCATTATATACCCTACCACTTCTTCCTATCAGAATACCATTACAGAATATTCCTATCTCATAGTTCTCATAGTTTGCTGAATTCTTAGTCCACCCCGGATCACCGCCACCTCGTATACGACCTGATCTTGTTTCACAATTAATTGTTAAGCCGCCAATGATCATTCCTTCTTGGCTCTCAAACCTTATTCGTGCACCCTGTGTAACTACAGTATAATCAAACAAGTTCCAGAAAGGATCCCAACTATCTGTCATCCAATCTGTCTGATATACTGAAGCAGGACCTATCTCGTTTTCTTCTGTAGTTGTATTCGTTATTCTCCACTGTGCATAATGATACGATTGTGTAGGCATATAACTACTGACAGTAGCCACACCAAATGCATTGCTAGTTCTAACAGGATCCTTCAACTGTTCTGAATAACAACTTTCTAACGGCATATTGTTTTGATCTAACTGCCCGTTAAACTGCTGTGCAATTCCATTAGCATCACTATTAAAATGATCTGCCTTAAATTGATCACCATCATCAAAACATTCTTTTGTATAGCTACGAGCCACTTCCACCACCCTTCGTTATCACCTTCTGATCAGATGAACTGTATTCTATATTATAGGAGATAATGTGAAATAACTTATTGCTATGAATTCCCCACTGAAAATGGGAGCATAGCCCAGTATGGACATCAAACCTAACCCTGCATAACTGTCCATTAGACCAGTTCTCGCCCCAAGTTGCTAGGTTCTTTACCTCGGTTCCGCCGGTAATTGTCCATACTGGCTCAGATGCTAGTGTATGATATTTCTCTATAATCATAGGAGCCTGTGTCCCTCCTTGAAGCGGACTGAAACTATAGTCCACAGCATACACCATTGACAAATCATTATACCCTTGCGATACCATTTCTATCTCTACTGAATGGATACGCTTCTTAATACTATCATCTCCGAAATCATCCCAAGTACTGATGTAAGCACAGTCAGTAGAAGCTTTATGCTTATCATATAAAGTGAATGTTTCTGTTCCTTCTCCTGATGCACTGTTCCTACCGTATACACCCCATCCACAATTAGCCGACCATACCTGTAAGTCAAAGCCCGGAAAGAATGTCAGTGCATTAGTTGCTAAAACAGATTGTGATGCATACGGATAATCAGGATATGTTCCTATAATAATCCATCCCTCAGGATCTGTATCTAAACAGGTAAATGTCATCTGATAATTTGTACTAGTACCAGCAGTTGATTGTACAGTTACACCATCAGATAAATTCCTAAGGCTCCACATCCCAGCCTCTTTATGGAATACTGCACCTCTTGTATTCTCTGTCTCTCCATCTACTGGATAGTGTACCCAATATTCTTTTTCTCTGGTACTATAAGTGGCTGTTGCTCTTGCTAAACTTCCTTCACTTAGTCGTTGCCATTCTCCATACAAACCCTTACTAACAGATTCTACTTTAGCAGTAACTAAGCCAGCACCAGACTGTCCACCGGTGATTGCATATACACCATCTTTTGACAGAAAGAATAATCCTACACCGGGTACTTCTTTAATTGTATTCGTTGCCCTTGTTCCAACATCGCTGTCTAAGGTACCGATCGTATATGTATCATCGGAGATGGCTGAGATAACTTCTATTGAACCCGCTCGGAATACCAATAGGTTATTACTAAAAGGAACCAGCGCAGTTATCTCACCGCCTTGTCTCATCCCTACATCAAAGAATCTAAACCTATCAAATTGTTCTGGAAGGTGTCTGTTACTATACCTTATGCTAGTACTGTAATCATCACCACCAGCAATCCATATACAACCATTATATGTTGCAGCATACTTGAATGACTGAGAAACTAAGATACTATCATTCTCACCCGGTGCTTCTTCTAATAGCAAACTATCCGGAATGATATCAACGAAAGTCTTACAACTATTATCGTTCAGTCTCTTAATTAAATAGTATTTCTCTGCAGCATTATTATCTAAGTTCTTAGTTCTATAAATGTTACGAGCAACAACATTGTTATCACCTGTAGGAATGTCATCAAGAACTATTCCTACTTTGTAGTTATCTTGATCTTCATTTGTTACCTTCCAAGTTACACCCATAGCATCACTTAGAGGACTTTCAGAACCAGTATCTGATATGAAACTAACCTTATATCTATAGTGGCTCCAGTCACCTTCTTCGTCATTACCTAATCCAACAGATCTCCAATTAGTTAGATACGAACCTTGCTGGGATTCCAAGTCCTGAGGATCATCTATCTGATCTAAGTTAGGCTTATATACCCTTGGAGGCATAGGTCTTTGTGTCCATCCAAACGGTGATTGCTTTACCCTTCCCCAGAATTTGAATGGTGCTTCATAACCATTTTGAATTAAAGCAAATCTACCAAACGGTGTTAACTGTGTACCGGGATCATCTGCTTTAGGAATGTTTCTATTCGCCTGTAATACTACTTCTCTATCTGCCGGTGTTGGTCCAGAATTACCGAAATGATAATGTAAATGTCCATTTCTCTCATAGAGATAATATACTTCTGACCCACCGTGTCTAGACCAAACTTTAAGGAACCGACAAGGTTCCCTTACATTAGCTAACTGTTCAGTTGTGAATTCCCTTGTCATAGCATCTGCTACAGGAATTAAGTTCTCCCAACCTCTATCATTCTTCCACCCAAGACCTACATCTTCTATCCGACAATTTCTAATATCAGATGCAAGATTAGAAGGTACCTTCCATCTCTGGTCTACACCTCCAGCTAATCTCTCTTCAGTAGATTTCGTCTTCATTAATTAAGTTTCCTGAGAGAATTATAGTCGTAGACAATACCCATATTTTCTATACCAAACTGACCACGCTGCCAGAAAGTATCTGCCCTATCAATATAACGCTTCTCAAGAATCTTAATCGCATCCTTGATCTTCTTATCATACATACCAGCCATTGCTGCATTGCCACCCTTAACAAAGGTTTCGTGCAGTACTGCATAAACTATAAGCTGATGGAATTCGTAAGGCATCTGAGGACTATCTGTAGTTTCGCACAAACGATAAGGTTTCCTCTGATACCTTAATTCATACTGTCTAAATCTACGCTTGTACAAGGCAGCCATTGATCCATCAACAGGAGCGGAAACATTAGGGTATTCTTTCTCAAACCCTTGAGGTCTGGGATAAGGTCTAATTCTTAGATGCTGTCCATCCCATTCTTGATATCTGGGTGCACCAGCGTGAACATTCCATAGTCCTGTTAGTGTTACAGTACTTGCTTCATCTGTAGCAGTCATAGGTAGCCAATCATCTCTATTGATAAGAGCACCAGCACTTCCTACTTGTCTCCAACAAGGCAATCCTTTTCTTGCACCTGCTGCATTATCAAAGTTAGAATTGTAGAATACTACCTTCTTCATTCCTTCAAAATCATTCTGATAGATGTCTGCTGCTGGATTATAGGCATCTGCTGCAACTGGTCTATCATCCCAAGTCTGAAAATGTAGTGTAACAACTGGAGAAGTACCCTGTTCAGGGATTCCAATATTAATTATCCGAGGTTCTGATAGAGGACCTATAATACCTCCAACCTCAAATGCCCAAGCAAATTCCCAGTATGTACTAGCTGGAAACGGACTTGGTACTGTAGGTGCTTGTGTAATAACTTCTGGTCCCCACTTCATTCCAGCAGGTATATCCTGAGGAGGACATAGAACATAAGCCTCAGAAAAGTCTGCTGTATAGTCTTCTCTTAAATCTAATTCTTCATCTCGTCTTGCTACTAATCCAATCTTCTTTCCCCACAGAGGTCTGATATCTGGTATAGGAGCATCTCTATGAGACAGTCCTAATATCTCTACAGTATCTGCAGGAAGATGATAGAACCTATGTTTAACGATCCAAGTAACATCATCAGTATCTGATGTACATCTTAAAGGTTCTACAGTTCTAACTGAAGTACTAGTAACTTTCTCTATAGTATATTCTCTACCCTGAATTTCAATTATCTGTCCTTCCCAGATCCTTGGATCTTCTTGGAATTCAGAGACTGGACCACTGAAGGCACAAGCTCTTCGTCCATCTAATATATTCAGATTAGGTAGAGGTACTGTACCACCTACTGGAATTTCAGGTTTAATATCTGGATATATGTTAAGGAACTTTGTCTTTCTGCCAAAGTTCCATCTCTTGCTCAGATATAATTGATTGTATGCATCATTTATTAATTCATCCAGATCGTCCAGATATGATTGTATTTCTGGATTGTAATCTGTAATGTTCTTTACTTTGTTTCTCAGTTCTTTTAGGTTCATATTTCCAATTCCTATATGGTCGTCTGTTTAACACTTACATAATACTAACTGCTTTAGCAAGGAAATTGTAAAGATAAACTTCAAAAAAAAGGAGGGTGTCCAGTCCAAAATGTCAATAAAACAACTGGACACCCTCTACGAATTCCAATAAATTACGAATCCGTTCCTAGTCCGTATACATAAACATCAGCCGTGTTACCAGCAGCCGCTTCCAATGTCACACCACATTGTGGTGCTGTATCAGCAGCGTCATAAGCAACAGCCCGTCCAGCGGTAGTATTGTCTACAACAAGACCAATGCCGGCTGCACCAACGGCGTTAGCCACTGCAGCATCCTCAACATAGCCTCTGGTGCAAACATCTACAAAGCCACCTGCGACAGCATCTGCCAAAGCAACACCCACAACAGCCGGATTGCCTAAAGCAACAGCCGCAGCCTGAATAACAGTCACAACCCTTGCGGAATGTGTCTGTCCAGTGTGGTCAAGTTGAACCCATTCACCTGCGGAAACAGTTCCGTTACAGTGAAAACGCTGTACCGTTCTGCGATCCAAGGCGGACGGAATATCAATTGTATTGCCGAACACATCTTGTGATGTTTTCTCTAAATAACTTAATCCTGATCTGCTCATATTACCAAGCCTCCCCATCAAATAATAGTCCCTGTGAACCCAAGTGATCCGCAATCAACTGACCCTTCCAATAGAGGGTAGCAGCACGGGCTGTAGTTCCAGAGATATGTTCAAAGTCAGATACAGCGAAATCAGCATCTGGATGCATAACCAACTTAATTCCATCAAAGTTCAGGAAGTAAGCAGTTGCTGCTTGTCCAACACCGTTCGTGGTAGCATCTGGCATAGCGATATCAGCCTCACAAGGAGCACCTGCATACAGCAGAGACATACGACCTCCGTCCAAAGACTTCTCATCGATGTATCGTTCGTTAGCAAATAGTGCTCGCTTATAGTTAGCAAACCCTGCTTCAGACATAATGACCGCATCAACCTGTCCCATAGGAGCACGACTATTAGTCGTAGTCCAAAGACTGTTCATAGCAGCCAAACCGTTAGCGTTGAAACCACCAGCGCAGTCACCGATCTGGTTATACCAGCCGACAACATCAACAACTGATTTCTGAATACCACCAATGGTATTAGTCTGTGTAGCAGCCGCAGGTACACCTTCTTCTAGGAAGCCGGTAGTCATTGCAGCGGGTACGCCATTAAGACTGTTCAGTGTCGTAAGAACTGTACTGCTTCCAGCGAGAAGCTGAAGGTTAATTTCCCTTCGTAGCATTCCCATAACAGAGCGCATTCGTGCCTCAACAATTTTCACGATTGCTTTCTCGCCCTGATTTTCCAGTTCTTCCTTTTTGGTAATCACGATCGGTGCAGCGAAATCTGCCCAATCATAGATTGCCGGTTGCATAACATCGTTAACTGCAAGACTGACTGGCTCATATCCAGTAGGTAGACTTGTGATAGAACTGTGCTCGGCAATTGCGAGAGGACGCTGAATTTTAATTCCGCCATCCTCAAATTCAATTCCGCCTGCTCGTTTACAGTGATCTAAAAAGGCAACCTTCTGGAAAAGTTCGTCAACCTCGCCGTCTCTGATACTAAACAAAGTTGAGGATAATAGTTCATTTGAAATAGCCATAATTTATATTAATCCTTTTTGTTTGCTATATCGTCAATGACGAATGTTATTAATTCAGTTCCGTAGAATTGTCCACCATTTGCTCCAGTGGGTTCTGCTTCTTCTGTTCTTCCCCAGAATATATTATGATTGTCCTCTTGATCCGGAGGGTCCACATACAGGGCGGGAAAAGTTGCCCCATCTAAAATAGTATAATTTGTAAAATTCTTTGGAGGTAAGCTACCCTTAATAGGTAGTTCTAAATGCAAATATAATTGATCAAGTTTCATCTTATGAGATGCCATTTGCTTTATGATACTGATATGCTTCCCAAGCATCTCTGAACTGAGGATTACCATTAACCTTACCAGCAGTACCGTTAGAAGTTTTATTCCAAGCCTCATTGGCTCGTTCCCTCTTAACGATCTGTTCACCTTGTAATTTAGTCAATGTCTCTCGGTCCATCTTTGCTTTAGTTATATAGTATGCATCCTCTAATTTAAGTTCAGGTCTAGACTTAAGTAGTTGCGCAACTTGGACACGAACCGTAGGTTCTGTTAGATCTGGATTATCTCTCTTAAAGTTATCCAATGCCAACTGTCGTTGTTTAACAAACATATCTTCCTGAACAGGTTGAATCATCTGTTGAAATAGTTTAGCAGCCTCTTGCTTGATCTTGTTATTGATACCATCATCAGTAAATACATCGTGTGGTACCTCAGGTTCTTTAGCAAGTTCCTTCACATTCTCTGCAAACTTTCCACTATAGAGAGCATTCTTTTCAGTCATCAATGCTTCTCGTTCAAGTTCCAATTGCTTCCTCATCTCAGCGACTTCCTGTGTTTTACGGGTTGTCATTGCCCTAAGATTAGCAATTAATTTTCTACCATTTTCTGGTAGATGCTTAAGTACTTCCTGATAATTCGGAAGATCCCTATGGGTGCTGTTCATAATATCATCATTAGAAAAATCTGCACCCAACAGATCATCTAGACTAAAGCTCTCAAGGAACTTATCTGATATTACTTTAGGAGCCTCTGGTTGGCTCTGAGCCGTACCCTTAGCCTCTACCGGTGTGTTACCATTGGTTACCTCGTTAGATGCTTCTACGGTCGTTTCTGACGCATCTGAGGTAGTGTCCTGTTGGACAGTCTCTACTGCTTCGCTCATTGTTATACCCTCTCTAAAAATAAGTCTTCAATACTTTCGTCGCTACCTTCTGGCAACGGCGTTCTCTCATCATCCAGAGATTCCTCTGCTGGACTTAATTCCACAACCTCTTCATCAGGGGTTGCAAGAAACTTCTTAAATTTACTATTACGGAATACCTTACCCAACTTACCAGCCAGTATCTTAAGACTGGAATCATCAGTAATATCTTCCAAAACAAATGTATCTTCTTCGTCTAGGATATCAGCCACAATAGCATCATCAACACTTTGCTTAAACATAAGGAGCAACCGAACGAATTCAATCGGTAGTTCCGCCTGATCTTCAGTAAAGTTAGGATAGTCAGCCTTAAGTCCATAAAGCGGTTGACCCTTCTTAGCCTGAATAACCAAAGTATTAAGAGGCTTCTTAGAGAAACTACCTCTTGGCTGGAATTCACCAACCAGTTCATCCTCTGCCTGTGCTGTCTGCTCAACACCTTGTAATACCTCAGGTGCTATATCCTTATCTTCTAATCGTAATTCTAATGCCATTATGTTTTTGCCTCCCTTTCATCGGACTGTTTAAGCATTTCCTTAGCAGGCAATACTTCACATATAGCCTTCATTGTACCACCATAAGTAGAACCGTATTCTTTTACCTTCTTCTTATAGGCACTATTAAGATTCTCAAAGTGCTGGTCTTCTGCCAACTGAGATTGAATCTTATTATCCACAAAGCCCTTAGGAAGATCACCAGCATTCACATAACCCATCTTCCTACAGATAGCTTCCTCTTCTCGTTTGTTAGTTACCCTTCGCCCCAGAGCAGAACTATACATACCGTTCACACCGTACTTACCTGTCTCATCTCCCCAAAGGGTAACTGTTCTTGCTGGAGCGGATATCAATCGTGACCAACCGTGTTGCTTTCGTCTACCATCTGCATCACAGATAGCACATTCGTGATCATCCATCCATAGATCACCTTTACCCATTTCCACCAAGGCTTCCACTATATTCTTACAGCCCTTACATTGATATTCATAAAACGGCATTATTCCCTACCCCCTGAACCAAAGTCTCCCGGCATTGGGAATGGAATAGTTCCTCGTCGTCCTGCTCCAAATTGCTTAGCCACTTCCTCTTCAGGACTTACTGGCTCCGTAGAAAAGGGTGCACCATCAGGTCTTGCCTTCGGCATCCTCTTACCTTCAGCAACAGCCCTTGGATCAAGTTCCTGTCGTACCTCAGGTGTCTCACTAAACTGACGAGGTAGATCATATAGCCTGATAATCTCATCTCGTATCTTCCAAGGTTCAACACCCAAAGTCGTAAGCACCGGCACCAACTGTAATAGTTGCTGTCGTCTTACGCTCTCTGCAATTGGTGTGCTTGCCTGATCCAATGCAGCATACTTGAACTTACCTTGTAGTTTCTCAGGTGTAACAATCTCAGGTGTTCCTTCCAACAGAATAACTTCCTTAGCTTCCTCTTCAGAAATCAAGGATATAATTCCAATATACTTCTCAGCAATCTGTTCAATCATACCATCTCGTTCTCTGGCAAGTCGTCCGATCTCTGATGCAGTATACTGAGCCAAAGCAGCAATCTCTGTTGCCGATGTCTTAGTAGTCTCACCTCTAGTAAAGGGAGCCATAACAGAACCCTTAGCAAGATCTTGATCAATCTGTTGTAGGTACAACGAATGATTTGAAGAAATGGGGATAGATGGCACCACAGAAATAATATTGCCTAAAGTTTCAGCATCTACAGGAATCATAGCACCATCTATCCCCGCAGTAATTTTGGCTAATGCTTCTTCATCAATTGCACCCTCTTTGACAAGGTATTGCCTTGTATCTCTACGAACAGCGTTAGCCCAAAACGACCGAAGGATATTCTTCTCATACACCTGATCATAGATACGCTTCATAGCACTAATGCCATCCATTGGCTGATCAGGTACACGGGAATAATATAAAGGTACGATCGGAGCAACTGGCTCATCATTATGATCTTCCAATGGGATATCATCCTCGGATAATAGTTTATCTCCTCCGCTCCAATTGGGGGTCCAGAAATATAACTTACCATTAATCATATCATACAGTTCAACCACTTTACAATACAAGAACTGATTAGGCAGATTGTCTGTAGAATCATACGGATCTGCCGGTGCTCCGTGCTCTTCAAAATAACTTGTCTTCGTAATTGGATTCCACTTCTTAGCACCAAACTTATGATTCATACCAGACACAGTCTCATAATAGATGTGTCCAATAAACCTCTGTTCGTCCCAAGTAGTAGCATCCCTATCAACTATAACTTCCCAAGGACTAAGAGCCTTAATCCCAACACGATCCAAAATATTATTGCTATCCTTAGGGTATAGCTTCATAAAACTATTAGGATAAATCAGAGCCAGTCTGGAAGCCAATTCCAACTGCGTCTTCTGTTCAAATAAGAAACGATTAGCAATTTCTTTAATCATATTCTTATTGCCCTTACCCTGAATATCAGCACCTATCTCAATAGATGGTGCCTTACTAAACAGACTTGCAATGAAGCCTTCAATATAAGCATATGCATCCGAAGTCTCCACCCTCAATTGAGCGTGTGTATCAAATGCATTCCTCTCCTTATAGAAGTTTGTCATATACGCAGCCTTATACTTACGCATATCGCTTTGTCTCTCGGACCACAAGGCTTCGTGCTCTGCAACGACAGCACGGACAAAGCCGTTCTTTTCACTATGTGTTAGTGCCATTCTTTAGATTCCCTATTAATGTATAATATGTAAAATTAATACCTCTTCTCCTTCTGACCGAATGAGGTATCCAATACCCGTTGAACCCTTCTTTCTTTAATCCAGTCAGGAAGGTATGCCGACTTATGTAGTTGAACCTGCTTAAGACACTGACAACACAATGCCAGAGCAATCACAGTATCACCGTGATGATCCAAATTAGATGGAACCTTAGGAGCCAGACCCCTATCATCTAATTGATAGGAACGAAGTTCCGTATAAGTAATGCTGTCTAGTTGTGTAATAACACCCTCAGAAAGAAGCGCCTTAAGTTCCTCAAATAGAATGATCTTGGACTTCGTAGTTGTTATCCAGTCCTTACCCTTCTGATCAGACCAGAGGTTGTAATACCCTCTGTTTCTTAATTCATTCAGGACAGGAAGCCCCCAGTTATTCTCTTCCACCAATACCTTAGCCTCATTATACTTCGTCGCTAAAATAATAATCTTATCAGCCAAGTCCACAGGAACTGTTGTATTACTACGAAACATAGCCACAGGCTGATAACTAATCTTATCCATAACGGTAATGACTGAATAGTCACCACCTCTACCAGAAGCAACATCCACACCAATAGCATAAGAACTGTTAAGATCAGGCTCAGTCCAAATATATTTTTTATTGTTAACAGCCTCAACATTCTTCGTTTCAATGTACCGTAGATCCTCATCAGAGAAATACGCTGTACCTGCTTGTGCAAATGCTTCTTCCAATGTTGCCGGATATTCCCTCCTAAATTTCTCTGCGCCAATCCTATGGATCATATTGGCTCTCCAGTACATCTGGTTCTGACTGAGCAGATGATGTTTCTGATAGTCCAAGTCGGTATGCTTCCAGCCTTCAGGATAATCAGCAACATAATTCGGATGCTCAAACCACGGAAAAAATTGATAGTTCCAATGTCCTTCCCCTCTCTGTGCCTTGATGACTTCTTGATGTAAGGCATCACCATAATGATTCGCAGTGCTCTCTATGATTAACCTGTTCCCATTAAGAGCACCTATGGCAGTAGCCTTAAGTTCTTCAGGATTAGGAGCAAAAGCATATTCAGACATATGCAAGAAATTACAAGTAAAAGATCTAAGTCCACCTTTCCCCTCAGCAGACACCGCCATAATCTTAGCACCTGTATCTGCGAATATCATCTCAGTAGTATTCTCAACAATTAATTCTCGTTGTAGTTGTTTCGGCAATGTACTATAGAAACGCTTATACATAGCCAACATATGTTTCGCTGAGGATATCTTATGGCTTAGTATAGCGATTGTGATAGGTTCCTTCGCCGTGAACCACTTATAGAATAACCACGCTGAAACAAATGTAGTACTGCCTATCTGTCTTGGCTTCAGAAATAAACAATCCTTATCCCCTTCCAATGCCTCATACATCTTCAGTTGCTCAGCGGTAGGGCGTAAGTTACATAGTTCTCCTAATTTATTAATAATCTTTAGACGACTAATAAACTGTAGGGGATCATCCAGTACCTTATGCAGCTTATCATTAAGCATATATTGGTTTCTCCGTCTTTAACAATAGTAATGTCAATGTGGAAAAAATGGTGCCAAATAATTTTGGGCTATTATCATATAGATAAATTCTATATGATAACATATACCCCTTATATACCTTATATATATTTTTTATATTTTTACAGTTTAGATATGATTCACTATTCATTTCATTATTAACCATTATATTTTTCTACCATTAATTACCATAACCAAAACCATTAACCACATTAACCATTACCACATAAACCAAACCAACCTAACTAACCTAACCACTTATATCACTTACCCAATCATCAACCACATCTCTTAACTTACCCTTATCAATATCCACATCTATCCAATCATCATCATATTTTATTTTTATCTTCACCGATAGATCTGACTTACTATATTGATTCTTCCTTCTATCCTTCTTTATCCTCACATCCACATCCAACTTACCTAACACCAACTTAAACATTTTATTTCCTTACTATTCTTACAACCCAAATTCGCTTTGCGAATTTGGGTTTATCTCATTCACTTATCTCATTCACTTATTCAATTACTTTCCTGTACCATCCAATACTGTCAACCAATCTTTCATATCATATTCTTCCTGCTCTATCTTCTTATCATAATTCTTATCTTCTCTTCTTCGTCTCAACATCTCCATCTGACTTAGCGTACTGAGGATATTACTAAATGTTTGTCTCCCTATCTTACAATTCCGAGACACATTAAATTCCCTCATAGCTTCATCCACTAAATCCCATAACACCGTTTCTATATCACGATCCTTGATCGCTTTGAATGTAGTTTTCTTCATTCTTATTATATCCTCCCTATCCTATATTTACAGAATTAATTAATTTAATTCTTATCTTCTTTAATCTCAGATTCTTATCTTCTACACCAACCTCATTTGGCTTGCGCCAAATGAGGTTGTTCCTTATTCTCTTTATCTCTACCATTCCCTTCCATAATGAACAGAGCCTTGAACTGTTCTGCATCTCCCACTATCTCGCCTATCTTCTCTAGCCCTTGCTTGTACAACTGCCATATCCTCTGTCTTGTATAACCTAATTCCTTTCCTATCTCATCCATACTTCTACCTTCCCACACAAAATCATTTATTATTTTTGCTTCCCTTTCCTCCAGCACATCTGCGATCCAATCGACCAATGCTATCTGAGGGGGAAATGTGATAATGTTTTCGTTATCAATCTGATTAATCCATTCATCTTCTGGGGAATAATGTCCACTGACCTTATCTAATCTCCAAGTATCACAGCCAATATAACGCCAATCATCCTTGAACTTTCTATACCTCTCCTTTCTAATTCTTTTATTATTCTCATCCGTTTCGATTTTACACATACCTTATAGTCTCCTTAACATTAGTATCCATTCATTTAACTATTTACATAAATCAACTGAACATCTTACTATAATAATTAGTAATAACTATAAGTATTCACCTCATATAAATAATCAAAATGTAAAATAGTATACAATAGTATTATACACCAGCCAGATACTTATGTAAAGAATTCTTTAAGCTTCACCCACCTTACTATGCACATACACTATATCTTTATATTCTTTAATTAATTTATAGTCTATATCTCCAGTCAATTTATTTGGATCTTCTATCCCTACTGAATTCATAGCATTTACCAACGCCTCATCTACATTATTACCAATGCCATCAATCATAATAAAGAATCTGTATACACCTTTCTTTTCCATTATACTTGCCTCCCTTTATATCTTTCCATATCTCATCTAAAGTCTTATCACAAGTTGTCTCATAGAAATTCTTCTGATTACGCTGAGACATACCATTATCTTCTTTAGCCTTTATCTCTGCTATAGCAAATATTAAAGAAACTAATTCTACATTATTTCTTTTTATCTTCTTCCAATCTATCTCTCTTAGATATCTTATCTTATTTCTTCTCCACGCTAATTCTTCTGCCGTCAATGTTGTCACTGTTCTATCTCCTCTAATAATCTTCCATTCATTTTTTCTTTTATCCTCCGCTCCTTTCTTCCATTTCATACAACGCCTCTCCTTGTCTTCTAAGCCATCCTATTAATCCACCTATATAAACTACCATTTAGTAAAACAGGAAGCCCTCAGCGTACAGCCAAGGGCTTCTAATTATATCTCTACCTCATTGCCCTAATAGGCTTAATCCAAGCTGAAGCATTACCCCACTTCTCTTCATCTCCAAACAATACATCTTCTCCTTCCTCATTAATAAAATATTCCTCTCTTCTTATCATCCTCATCTTATCTTCTGCATCCTCTAATCTACTGAAGAAATAATTACCTACCACTTGATCCATACCATCCTTCAAACCAATTACTGCCCTCACCCAATAACAGGCAATACATTCTTCAGCATCCATAAGCTTCATAAACTTATTACCTTCTTCATCCATCATATATACATTCTCTTGAATTCTTAACATTTCTTTATCTCCTTTATCAAAATGCTGAGGATTTATTTAATGAGCTATCCCCTAACCTCATATATATATTATACCATAACCTTTACTTTTGTTTAACCTTCTATTACAAATAAATAAAATAAATCCAGCAGCCATTACAACCACTGGATCTATCTCTTATCTACTACGCCTCGTCAATCACATCACATTCTCTAATCACTTGCTTCTTACTAATACTAACCAAGCCACCATTATACATACACAATAACCTTCTCTCATTCTCCTTCCTACTACCCATACAAACTACTACCTCTCCTCTTTTAATCCTACCTCTCACATTCTTTACACCAACACCAAAGTAGCCAATACTTTTCGTCCTAACCCTTATCAACTTTCCTTCTACCTCACTTCCCCATTCACTAATACTTTCTTCTCTCCTTTCATATAACTTCTCCTTCTCTTCTCTAATCTCTTCTAACTTTCCTCTCTCCTCTTTACTATCCTCACCAAACATCATCTCATAATAATCTCTCTTCATATTAATCTCCTCCAATACTATCCTTTCCTCTCTCTCTAATCTCTTCTTCTCTTTCTCTAAATCTCTATAACTTACTGACATTTTATTTCTCCTTTATTATTTCAACCAATCAATCAAACCATTCAATCAATCAGTTATATATATAATAACCAACTATAACATTTTGTTTAATCTTCTATTACAATAATATTAAATAAATAATTTTATTAATAAATTAATCTGAAGGACACTATCACTTTAATCTAACTTCTAACTTTCAACTTTCAAATTAAATAATCTAACAACTAACAAGACCTCAGTTCCTTCGGTCTTGATAAGAAATATTCTATCAGAACTTTCACCCCTCAGTCTCTACTATAATATATTCTATATTCCTCAGTATTTATTCTTTCAGAAATCCATTCTCATATGGTCGTCTGTTTACCAATTCCGTACCTACATCTATACTAACTGCTTTACCCAGAAAATTGTAAAGACTTTTTTTAATTTATTTTCATTTTTATTTATTTCAATTCTTCTTGATCATCTGCATTTTACAATGTATAATATATTAGAGGTCGTCCATATGGATTAGCCATTCTCCTTTGGCTCTGGACTTTGACTTCGGACCCCTTCCCTTTTATGTAGTAGTTTCAGGGTCGGGGTCTTTTTTATTTTATTTCAAATTAAATTGGCATTTTCTTTTGTACATACCTATTTACTATATGGACAATAAATATTAACAATAATAAAAATAATAGTTTACAATCTACTAATAATCTGGTATACTATATATACAGTACAAAACATAGGAACTACTACCAATGCAATCCAAACTACTACCCGACGATAAGATCCATTTCTTATTAACTGACCGCAACGGCATCGCCTCATACTTTCACGCTCTTCTCTGTATGACACATCAAGTCAAGAAGGCTGAATACTTTAGAGATACCTGTCGTGTCTGGAATCCATCAGATAAATTAGAACGATCTATTCTCTCTACATCAGCAGCATTTTATTCTGAGGAACAACGAGCACTAACTAAATTTATAGACCTACCCATTGAACAATTCAAACCATTATCTATCAAGATATTCAGGGACTGGTATTCATACAAGCTT
>Ga0080013_1001510_pt1 | contig 30503 bp, 39 predicted proteins | sample ETNvirenome_6_85_FD_69236 | JGI IMG/M metagenome (GOLD analysis project Ga0080013, IMG submission 69236) | Marine viral communities from the Pacific Ocean - ETNP_6_85 (SPADES assembly) (version 2) | ecosystem: Environmental > Aquatic > Marine > Oceanic | place: Pacific Ocean | collected 2013-06-19 | reverse complement strand
CCATATCTTAAGTGCGGTTAAGAAATCGTTGGCTCCGGAAGAATCACGGAAAGAAGCTGGAGAGGATGTTGAGATAACCGAAGAAGTGGATATAAAGATCACTGATGATCCTAAGGATGATCCGGATTTTATCGACGTCGACGGCGGTGAGAGCGAAGAGGTAGAGGTAGATGAAAAAGAGGACTTTGGTCTAGAAGGAGAAGATAAGACTGGAAGGAATCGCGCCTTTACTGATTTTAAAAATATAGAAAAAGTTATTCTTACAGCTTTTGATGATCTAGATAACCCTGAAGACATAACTTTGTTCGAAGAATATCTCATCAAAAACATAGCTCTATATTTCGACAAATTCCAAAATGAGCTAGACGTTAACGTAGAAGAGCCGCCCGAAGCTGTGGATGCTGTGGCCGATGAAGAGGCAGACTCATCGGACGTCGAAACAGACGTGCCAGAATTTGAACTTGAAGAAATACTCAAGCACCTCGATATTGAAGATATAATCACAAATTTGTTATAAATGAAACCCAGGAAGTCAGATTCCCGGGGTTTTTGCAACGATTTATCATTCTCAGATAAGCTGAGGAACCAAGGAAAATCTAACGAAGCATTTGAAATAATGCTTTCTGCATTAACCCTAGAGGAAATTATAGGTCTTAAATTAGAATGCGCCAGTCGTCTAACTCGCGGCAAGATGTATGGTTTTAATTTATGGTCGAATATTGTTGATATTACTAAAGAAGCACTGTATAATGCAGTAATTAGTGTGGCAAAAACAAACAAAGAGGCGACTAGAATACTAGGTATTAACGAGCAGACCTTTAAAGCACTGAAGAGAAAGTATAAGATAAGAGAAGAATACGACATTGACTTAGAATAACTTATTCTGAGACGTTTGTCAACCACTAAATGGGGGTGGTTCTGGTTTCGACGGGGATTAAAACCTGCAATGGTAGTCTCCGGACCGCGGTTCGATTCCGCGCACCTCCACCACAAAAAATATAAATATTACTTGACACCTACAAATATATTCTACTATAATAATAATTACTATAGATGTATAAGATCTTAGTTCTCTTAATATTACTATGTTCTTGCTCTAATAATTTAACTGAAGAAGATATAAGACAAGAAGAATATGGTGAATTATATGCCACAATGGATTGCTGGTGGGGGACCCAACAAGGCATGGTGGCTACCATATGGTGGTGTGCAGACACCTTAGAAACCGAACTAATAAGTGGATATGTCAGCCTCGCAGTGGTCCGAGATCTTGACGGCGTTGAATTCTTTTCCATCTGTGGAAGAGATATAGAACTAAATTCAGGTCACGATCTCCATGATAATCTTATTGCGTCACTGACACAGTATACTTATGACTGTTATGAGTCGTACGAAAGAAAATTAGGTAATGAATTCGACTGGATATGGGACCCCCCCAGTAGTACTTTGCAACTTATTTGGCGCCCCGAAGACGATTTAGACAAGGTTTTAACGGTATTTGTGCCCAAACAGGTAGATTCTCCACGAGTTCTTGGGTCGGTTTATTACAAAACTGGATATTTCAACTAAATATTATATGAGTGATACTATAAAGATAGCGCTATGTTTAATAGCATATACTTTTCTATTTAGTTGGTCCGTCTTTTTACTAGCAGAGCCTGCAGCTGCGAGTGAATATGTAAGCAATTTCGAACGCATCCCCCTTGTAGAAAATAGGCCTCCAAAAGTAGCCGATTGGCTCCTTACTCCTACTGTAATTGTTTGTGAATATGCCCCAATCTCTCGGGCTCAAGCACAAAGCGCTGTTAGGTTCTGGGAAAATCTAGGGTATAAGTTCTTCTCGACTCAGTATAAGCATGATCCTCTTAATAAGTGTCAAAACCCGAGCCCTAAAGGGTATATAGTAATACATTTGGTGACAATGGGCGTTAAGATGGAGGAAAAATCTTTAGCTGAAACACACTTTTTTGTTAATAGTGACACCAATCATGTTGAGTGGGCTATTATCTATATGAAAAATGACGTCCGCGCAACAGTTTTGGAGCACGAAATTGGGCATGCATTGGGATTTTTACACTTTAATAAAATTAATCATCTTATGAATGAAAAATGGACCATGGGCGGTTGGGACAAGGAAGGGCTCGAAAGCCAGCGCAGATAGGCGATTTGGTTGTGTGTATTGATGTGGCTAAAAAAGACATCAACGGACATAATCAAAGATTTATTGGATTAGTACTTGACAAATCCATCACAGTCTATAGAATACAAGTAGTGGACAGTGGTAAAGAGATCTATTGGCCCATGACAGCGACTTATCTATGGAAGGAAACAAAATGAGTACTGAAGAAGTAGTGGTTGGTCACCAAGAGGGACCAGCATGGAAGATTGTTGCAAAATGCGCAACTTATGATGAGGCGGACCAGAAACGCCTAGAACTGGCAATGGAAGAAGACCTGCAGGTGAAGGTTCACTGGCAGGGGAAGGTCAATCATCGCTATTACGCGGTGAAGACGCGCCTGGACCCGCGCTTTGCGCTTGAGGAAGCTCTCAACGCCAAACGCGCCGCGAAGAAGAAGCGCAAAGCAAAACTGAACAAGAAGCGCCGGAAGAAGTGAGGAGAGAGGAAACTCGTCGTCAGCGCTATGATAACAAACTCAAAACTGCTAAGAAGTATCCGATTAGTCTCTGCGCTATCAATTTCCGCGTCGATGATAATCTTGGGTATTTGGTTAGGAGTGCTGCTTGCTTTGGTGCAGAACGGCTTTATGTGGTTGGATACGTTCCTGAGCGGAGCCGCATAAAAGCTGCGTCGGGGAGTCTCGTTGATTATGTGGAAATTGTATCATTTGCAACACCACGAGATTTCCTGGACCATGCAAAAAGTGAAGGCATTCAGATCATTTCTGCTGAGTTGGTGGAAGAAGCAACACCCTTGGATACTTATTCTTTCGATTTCTGTAGCCATACTTGCTTGGTGGTGGGTAACGAAGAATCAGGAGTTCCCCCTGAAATAATTGCAAATTCTGATGTAATATATATAGAGATGCCCGGTGTAGGCTTTTGTTTAAACACCGCACAAGCCGCAAATGTGCTCCTGTATGAAGCAGTTAGTCAATATAGTCAACGCGAGTAAATATGCCCGTACCAGGACTACTTATATTAACAGAGGATCAATTAATATGTCGGATGAAAAAGAAAAAAAAATACCTGCATTTTTAAAAACGGTATATCTTTCAAACCGAGAAATTCGACTTATTCTGGCAGGGTTATACTCCCTTAACATGCCTCAAGAAGATATAGAGGGTACGTTGTGGAAAAAACTATTGTTTGAAAAGCTTCACAAAAAAACCCGAAGAAAGAAGAATTAGTGACATTAACTGAAAGAGACAATCTCATTTTAGAGGCTGCTTTAGAGTTCGGAGCCGATTACTATTACGATATTAGGAACGGCACTCTGGGTCTAACCTTATACATCCAGGCACCCAATAAAACCGAGGCCTCGCACATTCGTCAAGAAGCGCCCTGCTATTGGAAAAAATTATATGTAGTAGTTCTTTACAGCAGCGACCCGGATTTTGTAGAAGACCGTCTTTACGACCCGAAACTTGCTTAAGTCCAGATATATATCAATTTGTCTTGAATTCTGGGCCTTGACCTAGTATAATGAATAAAAATGCCGGTATAGCTCAGTTGGTAGAGCAGCGGTTTTGTAACCCGCAGGTCCCGTGTTCGAATCATGGTGCCGGCACCAAGGAGAATATATGAGACAATGGAGCGATAAAACCATTCTTAAGACGTTGCCCAATCCGTCAGGGGATGGTTACGAAATAAACATTAAAAACCCGGAGGTTACCTTTATCGGCGTAAAGGATCAGCCTGATTTTGCCACGGTGTGGTTGGTAATTTATCCTAAAGACACAATAATCGAGCTTAAGTCCCTAAAGAAATATTTTCAGAGTTTTCGGAATACCCTGGTCTCGTATGAGAGACTAATCAATGTAGTGTATGAAGACTTAATCGATGTATATAAGCCTCACCGGTTACGGGTGGAGATGGATTTTAATCCCCGCGGCGGCCTAGCTTCTAAATTAACAGTCGATTCTGATTGGTCAATCCGCGGCGGCGAAGAAAGGTTCAACGATTGGGCCGGAAAAGACCATCGATGGTAGATAAAAAAACTGATTTAGAGACTTTAGATGAAATTATGATTATGACATTTCTCAAAACGGCCGACTTACTCATTGAGCCGTTAATGGGAGGTCTTTACTATTTATATAGGCGCGCCGAGGGGAGCACATTTATTTCTTTGGTTGAGCCAGAATACTGGGACTTTAACCGAGCCCAAATAAAGTATTTAAGTACTTTAAAATGTGTGGCTCCCCACGAGTGGGAGATTCTAAAGATTGAAGGAGATTAAAAATGAGCAAAAAAACTATCTGTGTGTCAGGAGGCTTCGACCCGGTCCATATAGGACACTTACGAATGATGCAAGAAGCGGCCCAGTTTGGGGATGTTATAGCAATTGTAAATTCTGATGAGTGGTTGATGCGTAAAAAAGGCTATATTTTTATGCCCTTCAAAGAACGCTGCGAGATTTTAGAGGGTTTTGCTTGTGTAAGTTCCACCACATACGTCAAAGATGATCCGATTCCCGGCCTCCTTGGCGCGGGACCTGTGACTGAGGCTTTAGAGAGAATCAGACCAGATTATTTTGCCAACGGTGGCGATCGCAAAAATAATAATACCCCCGAGATGGACTTATGTCAGGAATTAGGAATTGAGCTTGTGTGGGGCGTCGGCGGAGGTAAAATACAAAGTTCTTCCACCCTTGTGAGTGATTCTGGTATGGTCCACGAGACCCCATCGCAAATAGACGGCGTCGACGTGACCCCTAGTAGGGTAGAGGTTGTAACTGCGGGGGATGTTGCAAAGAACAGTGACTATTAAGGCGCGCACCTATATAATAATAGCAAAGGATCTTTATGGGTCGTAAAAAAACTTATGTGTTAGATACTAGTGTTTATTTGACAAATGCGGAGTGCATTTACGCTTTTGAAAATAATGATATTCACATACCTTTAAAAGTATTTGAGGAAATCGATAAGCACAAGAAGCGACAAGATGCAGTAGGGTTCCAAGCCCGCAAAATTATTCGAATATGGGACGACCTCCGAGCTAGTGGATCTTTGGACAAGGGAGTACGAATTCGAAAAGGACTCGGAATAGTTAAATCTATTAGCTCCGCCGGTGTAACTCCAGAAGATCTCCCCCCCGACCTTGATACTAAAATACCTGATCATTTGATCATTGCAACAGCCCTTAAGGCCCAAAGAGAAAATACTCGCAAGGTGATTTTGGTCTCCCGCGACATTAATATGCGCGTCATCGCCGACGCCGTGGGTCTTACATCTGAAGATTTCCAGAATAATCAAATTGTTACACATAGTGAAAATATCTTTGAAGGCTATACAACAATATTGGTGGATGATCAGATAATCGATCGATTTTATGAAAAGCAGAGCGTCTATTTAGAAAATAAAGGCCTTTTTCCCAATCAGTATGTAATGATGGTTTCTAGTTCTAACGAAAAGAAAACAGCCTTGGGACGATATGTTAGTGAAGCAATGCCTTTGCGGCAACTATTAAAAAGCCATAAGATTTGGGGCATCAAACCTCGGAACAAAGAGCAGCAGTTTTTGATGGATGCTTTAATGGACCCAGCCGTTCAAATAGTTACAGTTATCGGTAAGGCAGGCAGCGGTAAGACGATCTGTGCGATCGCTGCAGGCCTCGAGCAGACCATAGACGAGACCACACAAGAGTACACGCGCGTAATCGTCTCACGGCCCGTACAGCCCCTAGGAAAGGACATTGGCTTCCTCCCGGGAAGCCTAGAAGAGAAGATGACCCCATGGCTGATGCCAATTCAAGATAATCTCCAATTTTTAATGGGAAATGATAAAATAACCCTTGACATTTATATGCAAAAGGGTACAATAGAGATAGAAGCATTGACTTACATTCGTGGTCGCTCAATCTCAAATGCCTTTATCATAATAGATGAAGCACAAAACTTGACAACCCACGAATTAAAGACTATAATAACAAGAGTGGGTGAAGGGACGAAAATTGTGTTAACCGGTGACGTAGAGCAAATTGATAATGTTTATATCGACGCAACATCGAACGGCTTGACACATGCTGTAGAAAAGTTCAAGAAGTTTGAGCTGGCCTCACATGTTACTTTACATAAGGGTGAGAGATCTAAGGTCGCCACCTTCGCCGCACAGAATTTGTGAGATTAAAATGGAAAATGAAGATTTATTGAAGGTGGTAGAAGCCGACACGACCCTTAAAGATATGATTATTAATCATATTGGAGAGACCCTATCGCCCGATAACGGCGATGTAACGGTTGATATGGCTGTTGAGGTTTTTGCCCAGGAGTTCCCAGAATTTTTGATGGCCGTCGCCGAAGAAAATTTTATTCGAGGGTACCAACAAGCTATGACTGACATGTTCCCACATGCAGCGCCCGGAGGCTATGAGCCACCGGAGAAGCCCCCCAACTGGAACGATACAGACCCTAACAACGGGACAGAAGATAGTTCAGATAGAGAATAATGGAATATTATATTTACCATATTCCTGTATGTGTTATATCTCCGGTAGCGGACGATGTGGATATCCCAGAGTTTTGCGTACAAATTGAATCACTTTTACCCTCCAAACTTTTAAGAAATGTAGAAGTAGTATATTTGGGCGAGTTTCGTGAGCTTGATGGCCGGAATGCTGCATATCTTAATGGGGCGATATATATGACGTCAGCGGAGCCAACTAACGAGGACATGATAGAAAATTTTGTGCACGAAGTTGCGCATTCTCTTGAAAGCGATTATGCGTGGCAAATTTATGATGATGATTTAATACAGGAATTTAAGGGAAAACGGGCTAGGCTTTATTCTTTGTTGTCTGCAGAAGGATATCATATTAATCCTATGCTTTATTCATATACCGAATATAACGAAAAATTTGATAACTTCTTGGCTAATGAAGTGGGATATCCCTTACTTTTAAATTTAACAATGGGACTTTTTGCGTCACCATATGGTGCAACCTCTATTGAGGAATATTTTGCTAATGGGTTTGAAAAATACTTCCTAGACAACCCTCGACATGTCCGAGATGTAAGCCCCATTTTATATAGAAAGATTGAAGAAATAATTAATGACGACGATGCGTGAACATATATCTTATTCCGAACTGAAAGATTGGACAACTTGTCCTCACTATCATAAAAAAGCCTGGGTTGAAAGAGTTGCTCCATTTGAGGGTAACGAGTATACAGCCTTTGGAACAGCCATCCATGATGTCTGTGAAAAGAAGCTTTTAAAAGAAGATATAGACGAAGTAGAAGTATTCCAGATCGGCTTTAATAAGAAGATCCAGGAATTAATGGAAAAAAATATTGAGGTAAATGGTGCAAATGTAAAACAGATGCGCACCGCAGGACCCGCCATTCTTGCTGAGGTCGAGGAGGCCCTTGAAGACTACTTCGGTGATTATGAAGTATTTTCTTCGGAAGAAATGCTTTATGTCCCCATCGAGAACTTCAACATCAATTTCAAGGGATATATTGATGCAGTTATAAAAGTAGGCGACACATATCATCTATTTGACTGGAAGACTTGTTCGTGGGGTTGGGATAGCCGGCGCAAGACAGAAAAAATAGTCACGTATCAGCTGACTCTGTACAAACATTTCTTCTGCCAGAAGCATAAAATCGACCCAAATAGTGTGGAAACTCACTTTGCGTTGTTAAAAAGAACGGCCAAAAAAGACCGTGTAGAGATATTTAGAGTAACGAGCGGTCCAAAGAAAACTGAAAACGCTCTTAAACTTCTCTATCAAGCAATCTATAATATCACTAAAAGATTTAGCATCAAGAATAGGCTGAATTGTCATAAACCCTATCCTTGCAAATTGCTTAATACCGAACATTGCCCATAAGGAACTAAAATGTCTGATAAAATCAAGATTTTCACTATTAGTGATCATCCTCTTTCACCTTCTGGGGTGGGTACCCAAACTCGATATATTATCGAAGGCCTGCTCAAGACAGGTAAATATCAAGTGGTATCTTTTGGGGGAGCCATCACACATCCAGACCATACACCACAGAAAACTGAATTGTGGGGGGAAGACTGGATTATTTGGCCCGTCGACGGCTATGGAACACCAGATCAAGTCCGAGCAATGATCAGCCAACAGAAACCGGATATTTTGTGGTTTATGACAGACCCCCGGTTTTATGAGTGGCTTTGGAGCATTGAAAATGAAATCCGCGCGCAAGTACCGATGGTGTACTATCATGTGTGGGACAACTACCCCTATCCAAATTTTAATGGGCGGTATTATCGGTCCAACGATCATGTCGCGTGCATCTCTACTCTTACACACGACATCCTCCAGAATGTAGCACCCACAGTTGACAGTAGTTATATCCCACACGCAGTGGATACTGACATTTTCAAAAAGTTTGAATCTCAAGAAGAGATCGAAACATTCCGACAAGAGCGCATGGGCCCAGAGGCCTCCAAAAAGTTTCTCTTTTTCTGGAACAATCGCAACGCCCGCCGCAAACAGTCGGGTAGCCTTATCTATTGGTTTAAAGCATTCCTTGATAAAGTGGGCCACGATAAAGCGGCCCTTATTATGCATACGGACCCCAAAGATCACAACGGTCAAGACCTAGAACACATTATTGGTGAACTAGGCCTTGTTGACGGGGAAGTCTTGTTCTCGAAAGAGAAGTTGGAAGCTCCCGATCTTGCAGCTGTCTATAATATGATCGATTGCACCATTAATATATCAGATGCCGAAGGGTTTGGCCTCGCCACCCTGGAGGCTATGTCGTGCGAAAAGCCCATCATTGTAAACCTCACAGGAGGAATGAAAGACCAGATTACTGATGGTAAAACGGTTTTTGGTGTTGGTATTGAGCCCGTGTCCAAGGCAGTCATCGGCTCACAGAATGTGCCTTATATTTATGAAGACAGACTATCAGAGGAGTCAGTTGTTAACGCGATGCTGGAAATGTATAACAAAACACCAGATGAGCGCGCTGAAATTGGCCGCTTAGCCCGAGAATATGTAGAAAACAAATTTAATTTGGAAGACTATGTTGAACGATGGGACACTCTACTCATGAGTATTCACGAGGACAAGGGATCTTGGACAACACGACAGAATTATAAATCTTATGACGTAGGAGTCTTTTAATGAAAAAAAGAATTGTCGTTAAAGCACCGGCCCTATCTAGGTCGGGTTATGGAGAACAGGCCCGTTTTGCTCTCCGCGCTCTTCGCTCTAGAGAAGATATTTTTGATATCTATTTGATAAACATTAGTTGGGGCAAGACCGGAATGCTGTCTAACTATGATGAGGAGCGCCTTTGGCTAGACTCTCTTGTACTGAAGACAACGCAATATATGCAAATTTGTCAACAGCAACAACAACCTCCTCAGTTTGATATATCTCTTCAGATTACTATTCCCAACGAGTTTGAAAAAATAGCTCCGGTTAATATTGGGTACACAGCTGGGATTGAAACCTCGAAAATAGCTCCTCACTGGATCGACAAAATCAACGGAATAGTAGATAGTGTTATCACCATTTCTAACCATTCTAAGAAAGTTATGGAACAAACCTCATATGATTTTCCGGAACAAGGAGTTACCAACTTTCGTATTCAGAAGCCCATTGAGGTCGTAAACTATTCTTTTAAAGAAATAGAGGCTGACCCAAATGGTTTGGACATCCCCTTTGAAACAACAAAAAACTTTTTGTGTGTCTCTCAATGGGGCCCCCGCAAGAATATGGAAAACACTATTCGTTGGTTTTTAGATGAATTCTACGACGACAGTGATGTTGGCTTGGTTCTAAAAACGAATACGGCAAACGAGAGCATTATGGATCGGGAACACACTGGCGCCCGTTTAAAAAATCTTATTCGTGACTTTCCCGATCGGAAGTGTAAGATCTATTTGGTCCATGGACAGCTGTCCGAGGAACAATTAACGTGGTTGTACCGGCATCCCACTATGAAGGCCTTAATTAATATTGGCCACGGCGAAGGCTTCGGGCTGCCACTATTCGAAGCAGCATACAATGGCCTTCCCTTAGTGACTGTAACTTGGTCGGGCCAGATGGACTTTATTTGCCGGCCAAATAAAAAAGGCAAGATGGTGCCACGCGTCGTAAAGGTAGACTATGATCTTAAGCAGGTGCAGCCAGAGGCTCACTGGGAGGGAGTGGTTCAGGCGGACTCTATGTGGGCGTTTGCTAAGAAAGCCTCTTACAAACGAGCATTGCGAGATGTTGTTAATAAGGAGATTCATTACAAGAATCAAGCTGAGTCATTAAGGAAGTATATCCTCAAGAACTTCAAGGAAGAGGATGCGTATGCTAAATTTGTCTCCTATGTGGTTGACGAGGAAGAGTTTAATGTTGAGAGTTGGCTAGACGGTCTGGATCTAGAAGTACATGATTAGAAATGATTGTTTTTATAGCCGACTTTTTTGTTGACGAGATTCTCGGCGGAGGCGAACTCAATAATCATGAATTAATCGAGCTTCTTCGCGCCAAGGACCACAACGTAAAAACAATCAAGAGTGATCGTGTCACCCCCTCTTATCTAAAAAAGATTAATGCATCTCTGTTTATAGTAGGGAATTTCATCGGCTTGTCCGAGGAATCTAAAAACGAATTAAAGAGCAAAAATTATGTCATTTATGAACACGATCATAAATACCTGAGATCTCGAAATCCGGCCCACTACAACGATTTTACAGCTCCGGGCGAAGAACTTGTGAATGTGGAGTTTTATGAGAAAGCGCTACGCATTTTTTGCCAAAGCGATTTCCACCAGAGTATTATCCATCGCAACCTAAAGACAGATAATATCATTAGTGTTGGGGGCAACCTGTGGAGCGTCGAATCACTAGATCTCCTAGAGTGCCTGTCGTTGGCTCAGAAAAAGGACGGCTGTTCTATCCTGAGTTCATCTATCCCGCATAAGAATACGCGGGAAGCGGTTGGCTACTGTGAAATAAAAAATCTAGATTATGATCTTTGCGCAAGCAACGATTATGAATCATTCCTTGAACAGCTTAGTAAGAACGAAACCTTGGTATTCTTTCCTCAGACTCCGGAGACACTTTCGCGCATAGTGGTAGAAAGCCGTATGATGGGAATGCGCGTTATCACCAACCGTTTGGTGGGAGCTACCCAAGAGAAGTGGTTTAAGCTAAAGGGAAAAGATTTAATCGATGTGATGCGCGGTAGAAGGCATAGTATCCCCCAGATGGTTTTGGAGTGCATTACTCAGTGAAAATATTATTAACCGTTAATCGAACGCTCACCAATGGACGAGATACCTGGCTTGATGGCGCCACGTGGAATTTATATGCACCACTGAAAGATTTAGGTCATGACGTATATTTCTATGATACAGTAAATCCCGAAGAACGTAACTTTACGAAGGTAGTGGATTCTTTTAAACCAGATTTAATTTTTTGTTGTCTTACAAACGATCAACAAATCGCGCCATTTGAACCATGGGCCGATCTGGTAAAATACACAGATTCTGGATTAGTGAAAACGTTTAATTGGTTTTGTGACGATACCTGGCGTTTTGAAAACTTCTCAAAGAGTGCGTGTCATTGTTTTACGGTTTGTTCTACCCCGGAAAGAGCTTATTTAGAGAGATTTAAAATAGAGGCTAACTATAGAAATATTATTTTAGGCTTGTGGCACTCCAATATAAATTTTTTTCCCTCCCATCCGGTGCAAAAGAAATATGATGTTCTGTTTTGTGGGCATCTTAATCGCGATCGCATAAACTATATTAATTATTTACAAGAAATGGGAATAGAGGTTACCCATTTTCACGGCCTCGGCCACGAAGAAATGCTTAAATGTTTGGCAGAGTCTCGAATTGGAATTAATTTTAGTAAAAACTTTAATGGGGGTGTGCCCACTCTCCAAATGAAGGGCCGGATGTTTGAGGTCCCCGGGGCACAATCTTTGCTGCTTACCGAAAATGCTCCGGGCTTAGAAGAGCATTATATTATAGATAAAGAAATTGTGACGTTTGAGGGCCCTCAAGAGATGTACGAAAAAACTCGTGTTCTTCTAAAAAATCCTCACATAATTGAATCTATTACCGGCCGCGGCTACCAGAGGTTTATTAAAGATCACGAATCGCACATTCGCTTGGCCCACGTATTGCAAGAAATCGAGGCCCTATGAGAATTTATGTGCGCGATACGTGGACGCATGCCGGCGCACCCATTTATAAGGGTTTTGCCGCCGCCTGGCATAAAATAGGATATGAAGTCATCGGCTATGACAAAGTCGAAGAAATAAGCGACTCCGGACCCTATGAAATAATGTGTAATGATTATTTGCTAGCACCCTTTACCGAGCTTCCCCGAGCAATTACTCAAGCCCGAAAAGTTTATTTATATGTGCAGCCTACTAACTTTCCGATGCCGTGGGGTGGCCACCCTAACTTTATTTCTTTAATTAAAGACAGCCCCTTAATTGAGCAATTAAACAACATGAAGAATGTTGCGCTGTGGAACTGGGGAGATATGAATCCCCAGCTCAGGCAACAACAATTTCCAGAGTGGAAAAAGATAAATCAAGTTGTTTTAGCGTTTGATTCTATCTCTTACAAGCCGATTATAGATCCAGCATATGAGTATGACGTCTGTTTTGTGGGTGGCTGGGCTGACAACGGATTTAATGAAAAAAGACAGATTATGATGGAACATTTTAATGTGCTCATGAAGACTGGCTTAAAATGTGGAGTGTTTATCAACAAAGGACTCACTCACGAACAAGAGAATCTGGTGCTGTATAACAGCAAAGTAGCTTTGAACATTCATGATTCGTACCAGCGAATCCTGGGCAACGACTCAAATGAAAGAACTTTTAAATCTTTAGGCTTGACGGGCGCTCTTGTATGTGATAACATAAGACAAATAAGTGGTATGTTTCCTGATCTTCCGCTGTATAGCTCACCGGCAGAAATGGTAGAACAAATTCACTCTTATTTAGAAAATGAGAAATTACTCAAAGAGACAAAGGATCATTATCGTCAACTTATAGCCGACGAGCATACTTATGTCCATCGAGTAGAACAACTGAGAGAATTATGATAATTTTTATTGACATCGATGAAACTATATGCGATACTCCGGAGAATAGAGATTACACCTTATCGGTGCCGATCGAAGAAAATATACAGAAGGCGAACAAACTATACGACGAAGGACACACAATCGTCTACTGGACTGCTAGAGGGAGTGTTTCTGGGAGAGATCTTACTGAACTAACAAACCAGCAAATTAAGGACTGGGGAGCAAAGTGTCACGAGGTCCGCTTAGGGAAGCCCTACTATGATCTTTTTATTGACGATAAGAACATGAATGTAAGGGACTGGAAATGAAAATCGCACTTGTGGTGCCTGCGTACAACTCAATGAAGTACATTGAACAATGTATGGAGAGTGTACTAAATCAAAGTTACGATGATTACTATGTGCATGCGTACGACAATGAGAGTACGGATGGCACGTACGAGTATCTCTTAGAATTAGAGAAGAAGCACGATCACCTAAAAGTTGACCAGCTGCCCAATATTCATCCCAACTCTTATCGGGAAGCTTTCGATGCAGCCTTTCAGAGCACAGACGCTGATTGTGTAACGTTTATATCCACCGATGATTATCTTGACAAAGATTATGTTACAAAATGTATGAACATTATATCCCACGATCCCGACAGGATAAAAATCATACAAAGCGGTATAGTGGGGATCCAAAATGGGATGCAAGTTAATAAGCAAATTCATCTTTACAAAAGCATGAATGAATTTAAGCAGCAATGTATGACACGCAGTCCTGTTAACACGCCCACGGTTGTGTATAGCACCAGCATTTATCCAGAAATTCAAGCCGCACGTGAAGCACACTCTGATGCGGGCCTAATGGATGTCGGTGTTGGAGACTATGATATGTGGTGTGGCCTAGCGGATCGAGGGATCTTTATTTATCCGGTCGATGCATGCTTGGGTTATTATTATAGATGGCACGCAGAACAGTGCACGTGGCAGGTACACCAATACACAACCAACTATGATGAAATAGTTCGGTCGTATTGGAAAAAGAAGTGGACATTGTGAGATCGTGTGTTATAATAACAATGTAGGGGAAACAGAATGACAAGAAGAAAACTATTCGTTTTTGAGATGGCCAACAATCATATGGGTGACGTCGAGCATGGTCTACGACTCATCCGTGAGTTCGCAGCCGTCAAGAGCAAATTTCCAGAATTTGACTTTGCACTGAAATTTCAGTTTAGGAACATGGATACTTTTATCCATCCTGATTATCGGGATAGAATGGACCTTAAATATGTGAAGAGATTTTCTGAGACGCGGCTTTCGCAAGCTCAATTTTTGAAACTAAAGATTTTGGCTGAGAACTTGGGATTTATCCCCATGTGCACGGGCTTTGATGAAGACAGTATCGACCGAATAGAAGAAATGGAGTTTCCCATTATTAAGATTGCCAGTTGTTCTTTTACCGACTGGCCTCTTCTCAACAAAATCGCGGCAACAGACTTGCCCATTATTGCATCAACAGCAGGTTCCACTCTCAAGGAAATTGACAATGTGGTTGCCTTTTTCACCAATCGCGAAAAAGACCTTACAATCATGCACTGCGTCGGCGAATACCCTACAAAGACCACAAACCTTCAACTTAATCAGCTACGCTTGTTCTCAGAGAGATACCCTAACGTGCGCGTAGGATACTCAACACATGAGGATCCCAATGATCCTAATATTGTCCCTCTAGCAATCGCGATGGGAGCAGAGGTGTTTGAGAAGCACGTAGGCGTCCCGACGGAGCAATATGCACTGAACGCCTATTCGTCTACACCAGAACAAGCGCAGAGGTGGCTAGAGTCCGCTAGGCGCGCCTTCGCAACGTGTGGGGATGTCCGGGGTAGGCCAGCGGCCTCCCAGAGCGAATTGGCCGATCTACGGCGCTTTAAGCGCGGTGTCTTCGTTGCCCGCGATATCACTGCGGGGGAACGAGTAACACGCGAGGACGTATTCTATGCCTTCCCTTGTGGAGAAGGTCAAGTGTTGGCCAACGACATGTCTAAGTACACTGAGTTCGTCGCCACCGAGGACTACAAAACAAACGACGCAGTAATGTTCGCAACTACCCAGGAAACCAAGTTACGCCAGAAAGTATGGGATATCGTTCAGGATGTAAAAAGCCTGTTCAAAGACGGCAACGTTGTTATCCCGGGCAAAGCCGAGCTGGAAATTTCTCATCATTACGGAATAGATAAGTTTCGAGAGTTTGGTATTACAATGGTTACGGTGGTAAATCGCGAATACTGCAAGAAATTAATTGCCGTCCTTCCAAATCAGTATCACCCAGAACAATATCATCTGCAGAAAGAAGAAACATTTTTGATTCTTTTTGGCGAATTAGAGTTGACATTGGATGGCGAAACCACTATATTAAAGACAGGTGATGTGGTGACTGTGAAGCCACAGGTACGGCATGCCTTTACAACAACGACGGGTGCAATAATTGAAGAGATTTCTTCTACTCATATCGTGAATGATTCGTTTTATACAGACGAAACGATTACAGACAACAAGAATCGAAAAACAATATTGCAACATTGGTTAAACTAGGAGAAGATATGAGCCAACCAGATAAGAGCAAAAAAGTGGTAAGCCAAATTGGCTATGATGATGCTGATGTAGAGCCGTTTACCAACAACTATCAGAGCTTGTATAGGGATTTGTTAGAAGAAAATCGGCTTCTTAAAGCTGAATTAGAAAAATATCAGGACGCCATAAAAGAGCTTTATGGCATTATACCAGAGGAGGACGACACCTATGAGTGAAAAAATAACGACAGATAGCGGATTAGTAATGGCCACCCTAATAGAAGGAACTGGCGATACTCCATCTACTGGAGATAAAGTATTGATACATTATGAAATTTGGGTTGGAGAGGGAGTAACCACTTCCGAATATAATTCTGAGACCAATACCTATAGTGACAGTATTCATGATAGTACTTATGATGAAAGAAATCCTTTTCACGGCCCAATAGAGGTGGTAATTGGCCGGCCAACACCGGATGATGATATCTATACAATGGGAGATTCTATTCAAGGCATAGATGAAGCACTGGTGACGATGAAAGAGGGAGGAAAGAAGGAGCTTTTTATTCCGGCTTCACTAGCTTACGGAGATTTGGGAGCCAGTAGTTTTCATACGTTCCACGGCTATCGCACCCCTCCCAGCACCCCTCTCAAGTGTCATATTGAGTTGGTAGAGATAAAGAAGTAAAAATGACGAAGCGCCGAGCGCCAGGGTCAATGCAGAAAGCACCAAAGGACTCCCCCACTTTCGGGCCAGATTCCGTGGCTGAGGTAATTCCTCTTGACTTTGATATCAAAAGTTTCACTCAGCCCAATCAAAAGATTTCTGATTATGTGATGGACTTTGTTGCTAAGCGTGGGGTTAAAGATGTCTTCTTGATCCCTGGCGGCGGATGCATCCACTTGGTGGATTCATTGGGTCGCCACCCCGATCTTAATTATATTTGTAATTTGCACGAGCAGGCTAGCGGCGTCGCAGCCGAAGCTTATGCTCAATACACAAATAACCTCGGTGTTGCTCTGGTTACCACCGGTCCCGGAAGTACAAATATTGTTACAGCAGTTGCGGCCGCGTGGCTAGACTCCACCCCTCTGATGATAATTTCAGGCCAAGTCCAAAAACGAGATATGGTAAATGGCCGCGGCACCCGGCAGATTGGGTTTCAAGAAATTCAGTCCACCGAATTGGTAAAAGAAATCACTAAATATGCAGCTGTGGTAGATGACCCCAAATACATCAGATATCATTTTGAGAGGGCCTTTCACGAAGTCACCTCAGGGCGCCCGGGCCCAGTTTGGCTGGATATCCCCCTCGACATTCAAGCAGCGGAAATAGATATTAATGCGCTTCTCGGTTATTCTCCAATAATGGAGGCTCCTAAAATTGAAGAGGAGACCATTGATGCAATCATCGATGAGATAAATATTGCGGCGCGCCCAGTATTGCTCGTGGGTAACGGGGTCAGACTTTCTAAGTGCGAAAAACAGATGAACGAACTCGTCGATGCACTAAAGATCCCAGTCCTCACCACCTGGAAAGCCATTGACTTTTTTGGTGAAGACCACGAATGTTTTGCCGGCCGTCCCGGAATCGCCGGCCAGCGAGGGGCCAATTTTACACAGCAAAATGCAGATTTGATCATTACGATCGGAGCGCGCCTAGACCATGGCCAAACAGCGTACCAACCCCAGAACTTTGCGCGCGGCGCAGTAAAAGTCATTGTTGACATCGACCCCTTCGAGATCCGCAAAATGGGAGAAGTGGAATACCCGATCTATGCTGACGCTCGCGAGTTCATTGCGAAGCTCCTTGCACGACGCTCCCAGATTAATAACGACAATAGCGACTGGCTGGAGACAGCCAAAGAGTGGCAGGAGGAATATCCGGTTGTTTTGGACGAGTATTGGGCCCCCGGCGGTCTTGTTAATAATTACGTATTTGTGGATGTTCTGTCTGAGTTGATGAAACCTACCGACTTGCTTATTCCTGGCTCGTCCGGAGCGTGCAGCGAAGTTACTATGCAGGCTTTTAAAGTAAAAGACGGAATGAGGATATTCAATAGTGAGGGCCTTGGGCCAATGGGGTTTGGAATCGCGGCAAGCATGGGAGGCTGTATTGCTAGCGGCCGAAAGCACACTATTTGCGTCGATGGCGACGGCGGCTTCTTTATGAATGTTCAGGAACTGGAAGTAGTCCGCAGAGAGAAGCTACCCATTAAATTTTTTGTATTAAATAACGATGGCTATGTTTCCATTCGAAATACTCAAAATAAGCATTTCGGAGGACGTCAGGTTGCTTCGGGCCCGGAGAGCGGGTGTACACTACCGGATATTAAAAAGACGGCAGCCTGTTATGGTATTAAGTATTATTGTATTGATAGTCATGATGAGCTTCGTAAAAAGATGAAGTTGGTGCTGAATTATAAGGGCCCCGCAATTTGTGAAGTTAAGATGCCTCCCACGCAGGAGACGGCCCCTCGTACTGCTGCTTATAAAAAGAAGGACGGCTCATTCGCCTCACGACCAATGGAAGATATGTATCCGTTTTTAGACCGCGATGAGCTAGCAGAAAATATGTTCATCGAGATCTTAGAGGATGAATAGGGTACTCATCACCGGTGGATCGGGTTTTATTGCTCAAAGCTTATTGGGAGCCCTCCGCGGCGACTGGACAGTCATTTGTGCGGGCAGACGCCAATTAGACCTCCTAGACAGCGAAAAAGTCTACAATTTCATCAAAAATGGCCAATTTGACGTTGTAATACATACAGCAAACTATGACGCTGCACCCTCTTTTACTACTAAAGATAAGAACAAAGTCCTCGAACAGAACCTTACAATGTTCTATAATCTTGCTCGATGTAGCGAGTTCTTCGGGAAAATGCTCTATTTTGGCTCCGGAGCAGAGTTCGGTCGCCCGCATTGGGTTCCGATGATGTCGGAAGACTACTTCGATACACATGTTCCTACAGATCAATACGGATTATCAAAGTATATTATGACTAAATATGCCGAAAAATCTAACAATATCTATAATTTACGTTTGTTTGCTATAACTGGGGGCGCCGATGACTGGAGATATCGCTTCGTTTCCCTGGCTTGCTGCAAGGCGCTCTTTGATATGCCCATTACATTCAGACAAAACATCTTTTTTGACTTTTTATACATCAAAGATTTGATAAATATTGTTAAATGGTTTATGGTGAACTCGCCGCGCTACCATGTCTACAACACCTGCAGAGGAGAAGTCCACAGTTACCGGTGGATTGCTGAAAAAATATGCCAATTTGCTGGTAAAAACCTGGAAATTCGCAGCGAGGTTCCTGGTTTGATGTCCGAATATAGTGGAGACAACTCTCGCCTACTCGAAGAATTAACAGATTATAAGTTTGTGCCCATGGAAGAAAGCATACAAGAGATGCTGTTGCATCTTCAACAGAATAAAGATTCCATTACACCCGAAACTTTTGCGTACTGAGGAACAAGGAGAAATAAAAAATGCCTATAACTAACTGCCGCGTTTGCGCCGGCCCCTTTTTCAAGGAGGCGCTCTTAACCTTTACTAATATGCCTAAAGCTGCACAGCATCTGCCCACCCTAGCCGATCTTATCAATGACAAAGGCATCGATTTGGAGGTATGTCAGTGCCAAAAGTGCGGCCTGGTGCAATTAACAAACGACCCAGTCCCCTATTATAAGGATGTGATAAGAGCCTCGGCCTTCTCGGGAGAAATGAAAGCTTTTAGGGAAGATCAATTTAAAGACTTTGTACACCAGTATAGTCTCCAGGATAAAAAGGTAATTGAAATTGGAACCGGAAAAGGGGAATATCTTTCTTTAATGAAAGACGCCGGCGCCAAAGCGTACGGAATTGAGCACGCCCAGGAGTCGGTAGATGAATGTCTCTCTGCGGGACTGCAAGTGACAAAGGAATATATTAATCACTGGGGCTACCGTTTGCGTGATGCGCCATTTGATGCTTTTTTCATTCTCAACTTCTTTGAACATATTCCAGATCCTAATGCAACTCTATCCTCACTTCACTTAAATTTGGCAGATGATGGACTCGGGCTCATCGAAGTCCCCAATTTTGATATGATCTTGAAGAACAATCTTTTTACAGAGTTTATCGGAGACCATCTTTTCTATTTTACTAAAGAGACGCTGGCTTACGTTCTAGAAAAGAATGGCTTCGAGGTATTGGAGTGTAAGGAGATCTGGTATGATTATATTATTTCGGCCACTGTAAGGAAGAGGCAAAAGACTGATGTTAGCAGCTTTGATACACAACGTCAGAAACTACAAAAAGAGATAGACACTTATGTTAAACAATTTGAGAGAGTGGCTGTGTGGGGCGCTGGCCATCAGGCTCTTGCTGTTTTGTCTCTCCTAGGCCTCCAGGACAAAGTTGAGTATGTTGTCGATTCTGCCCCTTTCAAGCAGGGCAAATATACACCAGCAACTCACCTTCCTATCTTCCCTCCGGATACTTTAAATGTAGAGCCTGTTGATGCAGTAATAATTATGGCGGCCAGTTATTCTGATGGCGTCGCCAAAAAAATCAGAGAACGGTTTAGTCCCGATATCAAGGTTTCTATCTTAAGAGATCATGGTTTAGAGGAAGTATAATGATAAGTGTTGTAGTACCTGTATATAATTGTGAGATATATATCTCTTCATGCATTGAGAGTGTAATAGAACAAACACATGAAGACGTTGAACTAGTGCTCGTCAACGATGGGTCGACTGATCTTAGTGGCGATATTTGTGATAAGTATGCGTCGCGACACAAGAAGGTGAAAGTATTGCATACCCCGAACAAGGGCCCTGCCGCTGCCCGGAATGTTGGTATAGAAGCGTCTTCTGGAGATTATATATTATTTTTAGACGGCGACGACTTTCTAAGTATTGATGCAATTGAAACTCTTATTTCGGCGCAAAAAAGCCATAAAATAGATTTTATAATTGGGAACTTTAATAAAGTAAATAATTCTAATGCTTCAGATTATGCGTTTAATTCCAAGACCGGAACAGACAAGCGTTTTGATTCAGTTGATATCCTTCAAGGAGTAATAAAATATCTTCAAAAGCCTAATAGTTATTCTCCGTTTACTTATACGTGGGGAAAGCTTTTTAGCGCAGAAGTGATTAAAAGTAAAAATCTTCGGTTCAATGAAAGATTGCGAACATTTGAGGATTGGTCCTTTGTGTTTAGATATCTTAAGAATATCGAATCGGCGCTCCTTATTAAAGAACCCATATATAATTATCGTTTACATGATGGTACCGAGTCTGCCGGCATGAAGATATATGGCGATCAAATTGAATATGCGAAGATAGCTCTGCAGAGCGCCGTTGAATACTTGGTTTCTAGAGGGGTGGATAAAACTATTGCTGAAAAAGAGACAGATAACACACTACTTACCCATACGATAATAACAATGGTACGAGCAAGCAGAAATTTTAATTTCAGAGAGGTCTTTAAGTTTTATACTTTTTTTAAGACTATAGTTCGTGATGAAGAGGTTACCAGGGCCCTGCGAAATTACAATCACCGGGCCGGCCACAGTAAGTTGATACCTTTGTTAATGAGAATTAAACAACCTTTGCCACTGATGTTTGTTTGTGCATTTCGGGCAATGAACAGATATGGGAAGTAATAAGATGATAACAAAAGCCGACCTAGTAAATATTTTAACCAAAGAATCCACCCCTCCAGTCATTATCTTCGGCGCCGGAACTGCTGGCCAGGTTTTATATTATGCGTGCCAACAGGAAGGGATTGAGATAGAAAGTTTTTGCGATGATAGCATCGAGAAGAAAGGCAGAGAGATGTGCGGCAAGCCAGTACATCACACACAAGAGATAAAAGAAAAGTATCCGGATGCCCACTTCGTTATCGCCGCGGCAGAAATTCATGATATGATTGATAACTTGTCTGGGGTCGGCTATCCCAAATCAAACCTCCACCCCGCGGCCCCCTTTTTAAGAGGGTACGATATGTCGGAAACTCCCGTGTTTCAAAGGCACAACAAAGAAGATAGTGACGCCGGCTTTTTAAAGTTTGCCGTTGAATCCACTATCTTGTGTCAAGAAGGGTTTCTCCATCCTGAAAGGGTGTTTATGAGAAGTGTCGATATAGTGATTACCGAAAAGTGCTCCTTGAAGTGTGCCGACTGTTCAAATCTTATGCAATTTTTTGAAAAACCTGTTAACTATAAGATTGAGGACATGATAGAGGCTATAGACTTGATCTGTTCTTATGCGCATGAAATTCACGAATTTAGGGTTATTGGTGGTGAGCCGTTTATGAACAAGGATATTCACCTAGTCATAGAGAGCCTGATAAACAAACCAAATGTAAAGAGAATAGCCATCTATACAAATGGTACCATCTATCCCCGGGAGTACCAGATCGACTGTTTAAAAAACGAAAAGGTGATCTTTATGATTACAGACTATTCGGGGGTGTGGGGTGATGATGCCCCAAATAAGAAAACAGCAAACTTAGTAAAATCCAAAAAGAATGTCGATCGACTAGAAGAACTTTGCAAAAAAGAAAACATAGATTATCGCCGCCACCCTCCCGAAAATTGGACAGATTGTGGTAGAGTTGAAAGTTTTAATCGTACCGAAGAGGAAAATAAGGAAGTCTTTAAGTCTTGTTGCTGTAAAAACTTGATTACTTTGTCGGAAGGTGAGTTACACCGCTGCCCCTTCTCGGCGCAAATAACCCGATTGGGTGTTGGTAATTTCAAGGACGATTATGTTAACATAATGGAAGATCTACCCTTGGATGAGATGAGAAAAAACTTAAGGTCTCTACTTTTTGAAAGAGATACTTTAGAAGCATGTGATCTGTGTCCAGGCCGTCGCCTGTCGGATCCAAGAATAAAACCGGCAGTTCAAGTTAAGAAAGTTTTGCCAATAATTTTATAAAATATTTTATTTTGTGCTTTTGATGAAAATAGTGTATACTTACAGGTGGAAGCAAACATATGTATGATATACATAGGGAGTAAATATGAGCAAGCGAAAACCATATACCTTTACTTTGAACGAAGAAGCAATGTCTTGGTTTAAGGAATATTCTAAGAAAACTGATCGATCAATGTCGAGTATCCTCAACTCACACATCTTGTCATTGAAAGAGGAACACGAAACGCGCCACATCGGATCCCCCGAGGCTGGAGTGAGAGAAGATTTTCGTGCACGCCCCTATCCACCCAACAGTCTCATTGTAGATTTATTAGGAACCTAGACAGTGGCAAAGAAGAATCAAGAATTTGTATCAGATGTGACGGGTGAAGTGTGGCATAAAATTAACTGGAAGAAGTGGGATAAAATTATTGACCACGTAGGAGTTATGGTAGAATCACACAATAGTCCAGGAAAAAATGGTACAACCGCCGTTCTGAACGAGGGCGCCGAAGTATTTATAGACGATATCCGCGGACGAATTAATCCTCAGTACCGTGCTGCCGATCCCACCGGAAAGATCTGGTTCATTCCGATCAGCAAGGTGAAGGTAATAGAAGCCTCTGGTCCAGGCGAGGGCACCAAATATGACCGCGGCTATCGCGGCGGCGTAAGAATTAAGGAGAACGACAATGGCTAATTCACATATGAAGATGTTTCAATCCCCCCTAGAGGGCAACCCTTTAGACGAGGCTGTCGACAAGACTGTCGCCTTCGACATGAGGAACACCACCATTAAGGACGAAAAAGATCGCCAACACTGGCTAAAGGGGTATAAGCCAGCAGTGTACGAAAAGATGGCAAAATACCCAGAAAAGATCGCCAACGGCGAAAGCATCGCGATTATTCAGTTTCAATATGACTATCTGTGCAATATGGATTGCGAGCATTGCTGCATTGATAAGTTCTATGTTCCTAAAGCTTGGGAGGCCGCATCCGGCCGGCGCAAGTTTGAACTAGATGACGTACGTGAATTGTCACGACAGGCTGATGAGATGGGTCTCGCAAACTTTGTTATTACTGGCGGCGAGCCTCTTATCATGAAAGAGTTCGATGAACTTATTGAGGCTATTGACCCCTCTAAGTTTTACCTCGTTAGTGACTCAAATGGCTGGAACCTAGACTACAAGCGCGCTGCTCATCTTAAAAAGATCGGTCTAGACAAAGTCCAGCTTAGCTTAGATGGAATCACCGCGGAAGCTCACGATACTTTCCGCCGAAAGCCCGGCGCCTTCGATCGCGCAATGCGCGCAATTGACGCTTGTAAAGAAGCGGGCTTGCACATTATTTTATCCACTGTAATTTGGAAGGATCGAATCTACACAGACGAGTGGGTTCAGTTTTTAGACTTCGCAAAAGAGAAGCAAGTTGGAACTTACATTGTATACGCAAAGCCCGTTGGCGCCTACGAGGGCCAGACGGATGCGATGATGACAGAGAAGGAAGGAAAGATCCTTCAGAAATTCGAGGAAGAATACGACATCTTTACTCATATGACCCCTTCATATGGCCGTGACATCGGCTGCATCGCTGTGAAGAGAATGATTCCCATCTCTCGTTATGGAGATGTAATGCCCTGCCCTTACCAGCATGTATCTCTCGGAAATTTCTTTGAGGAGCCTTTAGCGGATATTATTAATCGGGGTCTTAACATTAAGTGGTTTGATCCGAAGAAGAATATGCCCTGCATTTGTGGGGTTGATAAAGGATTCATTAAGAATGTTATCTCCCAGACTTATGGAGATAACGAGGTGCCGGTAAGATACGACCGCGTATTTACTGACGATGATTTTCTTGACAAAGGCAATATGGGTGATGTACAATTAGGAAGTGGATGCGGTCAAGAGGTGGACACCTGGAAGAACGCTCCTCTAATCACCCTGCGCGGGAAGAAGATGAAAGATCACAACTTTGTTGACGACACGGGAGCATAAGATAAATGATTACATTCACAGAAGCAGCCGTGACTCATCTTAAGGGCGCCCTAGAAGAAGGGGACATAATAAGGGTCGCCGTAAAGGGCGGCGGATGCTCTGGAATGTCATATTCATTGAGTGTAGAAGACGAGTTCGACGAGGAGGATATTCTTATTGAATATGACGATGTAAAGGTTTATGTAGACCCTCACAGCTCATTTATTTTAAATGACACGACGGTAGACTATGTGGTGACGTTACAACAGCAAGGATTTAGTTTTAATAATCCCAATGCGAATACTACTTGTGGATGCGGGTCTTCCTTTAGTTAAGTACTGGTACTATATACAGAAAAGGAGCCCACCATGGCCTATACAAAAAAAGTAATTGATCACTTCGAAAACCCACGCAATGTGGGATCAATGGATAAAAATGATAATAGTGTTGGAACCGGCATTGTGGGTGCACCCGAATGTGGCGATGTCATGAAGCTCCAAATTAAAGTGGACGACGACAACTGCATATGTGATGCAAAGTTTAAAACCTTTGGTTGTGGGTCAGCGATTGCTGCATCGTCGCTCGCTACGGAATGGATCAAGGGGAAGACCCTGAAAGAAGCTGCTGAAATTGATAATATGCAGATTGTAGAGGAGCTATCTCTACCCCCCGTTAAAATTCACTGTTCTGTATTGGCAGAGGAAGCTATTAAAGCAGCCATTGAAAATTTAGAAAGTAAAGCTGGACAGAAAGAATAAACTTTGATATACTATCAATAAGATGGGAATAGCAGATATATGAGTGATAAAAAACAACAAATTTTAGATCTAGTTAAAGAATACATTCTTGAAAAGAGACAATCGGAGTCTTGGACTCCCGGGGAAGACTGGGTTTCGTACTCCGGGCCCATTTTCGACGAGAACGAATATGTAGCCGCCTTCGAGAGTCTCCTCACAGAGTGGCTCATCTTCGGAAAGAAGGGCCGCGAATTCGAATTGGAGTTCGCACAACACCTCGGAAAAGATGCCGGCATTCTTACCAACTCGGGCTCCTCGGCTAATTTGCTAGCAGTTAGTGCTCTTAAGTCTCGTAAATGGTTTAATCTCAAACCTGGCGCCAAATTTATCACCCCGGTGGTTTGTTTTCCGACCACCATCAACCCTCTCATCCAAAATGGTTTCGAACCAGTATTTGTGGATGTGACGATTCCAGATTTGAATTTAGATCTGGATCAAGTAGAGAGAGTTCTGGAAGAAGACCCAGAGATTAAAGGAATTATGTTCGCTCATGTATTGGGTAATCCTCCTGATATGGATCGCTTAATGTTCCTGGTTAAAAAATATGATTTAATTTTTGTAGAAGATGCCTGCGATGCATTGGGCTCTTATTATGATGGTAAAAAGCTTGGCTCTTTTGGTACAATCTCTACTTGCTCCTTTTTCCCCGCCCACCATATGACAATGGGAGAGGGCGGCTTTGTAGCCACTGACAGCAGCGTGAAACGTATGGTTCTTGCTAGTTATCGTGACTGGGGGAGGGCTTGCTATTGCAATACTGCCAAGCCCGGCTCTGTAACCAGCGGCACTGCCTGCGGAGATCGATTTAAGAATTGGCTACCAGGAATGCCTACTACAACTTTTGATCATCGCTATGTTTTTGATGAAATAGGGTATAATTTGAAGCCATTAGATTTGGCTGCTGCAATGGGCTTGGAACAAATTAAGAAACTTCCAATGCTTGATGCATCTCGACGAAAGAATTTTGATCGCCTGAAGGAAATTTTTGCACCCTATGAGGAGTATTTTCATCTACCAGAGGCCACCGAGAAGGCGGACCCCTGTTGGTTTGGGTTCCTTCTTACTATCCGCGATGGTGCTAATTTTGGTCGTCATGATTTAGTGAACTTTTTAGAGAGCAAAAAAATTCAAACTCGTTCCTATTTTAGTGGTCTCGTACTGGCTCATCCCGGGTATATACATCTTGCGGGTCCTTACGGAAATTTAGAAGAGACCTTCCCGGTGGCCGCTAAAGTGACTCATGATAGTTTCTTTTTGGGCACCTTCCACGGGCTCACCACTGAGAAGTTGGACTACATAGAGGCCAGTGTGAAAGAGTTCTTTGATCGCCCAGCCGGACTGACGATATTGGAGAATTAGGATGGCCTTTATTATCGTAGAGCCCTGCGTGGGAACCTGTGACACCGCCTGTGTTGATGCATGTCCAGTGGATTGTATTCATGGTCCCATCGATATCGTTGGCGCCGGCGCAGAGGTCACCGCCCCCGGATTTAACCCCACAGGTCTGCAGCTATATATTGACCCAGAAGAGTGTATTGATTGTGCAGCTTGTGAGCCAGAGTGCCCGGTAGAAGCCATTTATGACGAGACCAGCGTCCCCGCTAAGTGGGATTCTTTCATAGATAAGAATTATAATTTCTTTGGACGTAACCGGTGAAAATTGTTTATATTACCGGATGCCTAGGGTTTATGGCATCCTATGCGGTGAGGAGAGCGCTAGCGCGCGGCTGGAAAGTCCGCGGCGTGGACAAACTTACCTATGCCGCTAATCCCACCCTACTAGAAGAATTCTACCAGCATCCTAATTTTGAGTTTGAGGAAACTGACATCAAGGATCTTGAGCGTCTTTATGATTGCGACTACGTCATTAATTATGCGGCAGAGTCTCATGTAGGAAATAGTATTGTTAATAGTGATGAGTTCATGGATAGCAATATCTTAGGAGTCCGGAATTTACTTGATTTGGTGAGGTTTAAACCAATCAACTGTAATGATCGACCCACCTTTTTCCATATTAGTACCGACGAAGTGTACGGAGATATTGACGCCGGCGTACACACCGAACACGACCTTCTCAAGCCAAGCAACCCCTACTCGGCAGCTAAAGCCGCCGGCGATATGTTAATTCACGCGTGGGCGCGCACCTATGGAATTCAGTATATTATCCTCCGACCTACAAACAATTATGGCATCGGCCAATATCCCGAGAAGCTCATCCCTCTAGCAATAAAAAATTTGTTAAGAGAAAAGAAAGTAAGACTTCACGATAAAGGCGAACCAGTTCGAAACTGGCTGCATGCTGATGATACAGCCGCGGCCGTGATGGCTATTATAGATTCTGGTACAGTTAACCAAATTTATAATGTAGCTGGAGGGTTTGAGCAGTCAAACAAAGAGACGGTGCGTAAGATTATATCGGCTTACCACGGTCCCGATGCCCAATGGGACGACTATGTAGATTTTTCGGTAGTCCGACCAGGACAGGATGTGCGATATGCGCTTGATGACTCAAAGCTGCGGGCATTAGGCTGGGCCCCCACAAAAAATTTTGATGAAGAAATACCCAAAATTGTGGAATACTATAAAAACCATTTTATTTGGTAGCGCCAGCGCTGCGTACTTATGATGTATCTATAAAGAGGACTTTCCATGAAAATATTACTAACGTGCGCTACGATTGATGAATTTCATCGAATTGAGAACGCACATGATAGCCACTATCCCCTTGGATTAGGGTATCTCCACTCTTACCTAGAGAGCTTAGATCGAGGCTATGAAGTGCTGACTCGGTTTCTGAATAATGTTACAAAAGAAAAATGTATGGAAACCCTCGCCAAAGATCTGGAAGAATTTAAACCAGATATAGTAGGGATCTCGATGATGACCCATAGTCGCGTCGGTGCCTTCCGCCTTATAAAATATCTAGAAGAAAAACACCCTCAGGTTAAAATTGTTATCGGAGGTATGCACGTGAGCGTGATGTATCGCCAACTAACAGAGCATTATAGAAATGTAGTGTGCGCTATCGGCGAAGGCGAGATAACACTGGGTGAACTGGTTCAGTGTTGGGACGAGGAAGGAGACCTTAATAACGTCGCCGGAATTGCTTTTTACGACCACAAGAAAGAAGAAGTGGTGACCACCGAAGAACGCGGCCTAATTGATGACCTTGATATCTTGCCCTTTCCTAAACACGAACTGTTTTTGTGGGAAGGAAAGACAATTGCCGGGCTTCTCACAAGTCGCGGCTGCCCCTATAAATGCAATTTTTGTGTCCTCGACGCAGCCTCTCGCCGTAAGGTTCGATGCCGATCAGCAAAGAATATCGTCGACGAGGTAGAGCAGATACTCGAACGTCACCCTACTGTTAATACTGTATGGATTCACGATGATGCGTTCATGATTATCAAGGATAGAACAATTGAGTTTTGCGAAGAAGTCATTCGCCGCGGCATAAAAACGCAGTTTATTTGTAGCGCCCGGTTTCGCCCTATTTCGCGCGAGGTCGTCATGCTGATGAGAGATGCTGGGTTTATCCAGGTTATGTTTGGTTTAGAGTCGGGCTCGAAACCCGTTATGAAGTTGATGAAAAAAGGCCTCACCCAGAAAGCAGTGCGTCATGCGATGAAGCTGTTTGCGGAGACTGGGATTAAACCTACTGCCTTTTTAATTTCTGGCTTGCCGGGAGAGACTCATGAGACAGTCGCTGAAACAATCGATTTCGTTCAAGAACTTCAGTATCTCCATTATCTTTATTATGATGACATCGGTGTGGCTAGCATTTATCCGGGTACCGAGTTATTTACTTTAGCCAAAGAAGCGAAGATGGAGATCCCCGGTTATGGGATTATCGATGACGAATTCTGGCTTACTGGCTTGGATGTTCCATTTTATGAGGTGGACCATAAATACGAGCAGCTGCTTGAATGGAAAGAACAAATCCGAGATGCAGTATCTCTCGATCGGATATTAAAAAATCCAGATACATTTTTGCAACAAAGAAAACTAATACCTCACATTATTCAGTATGCATGGCGGTTTAATCTTAACGGCATAGTTTCTGAGGTAATGAAAATTCTCAATAATAACCAGAATTTAACGTTAAGCATGCTGCGGAGCCTCTTTTTAGGAGAGACTCGAACAAAAGAACTTCAGTCGGTTCATACAGCTTTTGAAAAAGGGCTTATTAAAACACTTTTGTCGCAAATGGACATTGGGGCCCAAAAAGACTTCATTGTAAAACATACCGAACAAGTTAAGAAAGATAAAGAAACAGTTGCGCGCTGGGTTGCCATTCAAGAAAAAGAGCAATCCGGAGTCGAGGGCAAAAACTCCACGCATGCGGCAGCAGTAGTTACTAAGGATGGAACAATGATTGCGCCGTTTGTCGACGATGGCTTTGATGATGAACGAAAGCGAAAGAGAGCCTTTAACATCATTCAATAATGATGTAAAATGTATCTATGACAGTACTAGTCACCGGTGGGAGCGGATTCATTGGGCGCAGACTTGAGAGATATCGTCCAGATTGGGTATATCTTTCGTCGACTGATTGCGACCTCCTTGACCGTTCCGCGGTTGATAAAATGTATGCAGACACCCAGCCCGAGGCTGTTGTACACCTTGCTGGTCGAGTCGGCGGAATCAAAGACAACTCTTCCAATCAGGTAGAGTTCTTCGAACAAAACGTAGTGATGAATTTAAACGTCGTCGCCGGCGCTTACCAAGCAGGTGTTCCGCGACTCCTGGGAGCATTAAGTACCTGCGCCTTCCCCGATGTAGTTTCTCAGTATCCGTTTACTGAAGATGAGATATTTGACGGACCGTGCGCAACCACAAATTTTGCGTATGGATATTCTAAACGATTATTGCATGCACTAATACTAGCTTATCGAAGTCAGCATAAAGTAGATTATAGCACGTTCAGCCCCTCTAACGTGTATGGCCCCGGTGATCATTTTGACACCGATACTTCTCACTTTGTTCCCGCTCTCATTAGCAAAGCCGCCAAACTAAAAGACGGAGATACTCTAGAGCTGTGGGGAACCGGA
>Ga0080013_1001509_pt1 | contig 30507 bp, 39 predicted proteins | sample ETNvirenome_6_85_FD_69236 | JGI IMG/M metagenome (GOLD analysis project Ga0080013, IMG submission 69236) | Marine viral communities from the Pacific Ocean - ETNP_6_85 (SPADES assembly) (version 2) | ecosystem: Environmental > Aquatic > Marine > Oceanic | place: Pacific Ocean | collected 2013-06-19 | reverse complement strand
TATCAAAATGCAACACAGGGACATCATATTCAGAAGATACCTTGGTACAGAAATCCATACAGAAACGGGTCTTGCCGACGCCTGAGCGGGCCACTATGACCGTTATATTACCCGGACGTAACAGTGAGCCATAAATATCATTAACGCGCTTATACGGGCTCATAAGGCCAAACTCAGTAACAGGGTTATTGCCTCTAACTTCTATCCATTCCTCCATCTCATCCGAGATATTGACCGGGCTGTTAGGCCCGGCGTCAAAGAAGTTTATTTTTTCATTAAAAGTGTTGTCTGCGCTCTCTATGATGTCATTATAAGATATAGAGGGTGACATTTTGCGCATAGACTCCGCCACTTTTTTTGCCCCTTCAAAAATCTCACGCCTAACTGTATACTTTTTTAACTCTTGGGCTATTTTTTCTACATTATCCGAGGAAACTTTGCGAAGCGCAAGGGAGTGTATATAATCTGAAATCTTAATGTCACTAGGAAAACTAATGTTGAGCGCATCTACTCGCTGCGACAAAAGCACCTCGTCCATTTTTTCTGCGTTCTCAAGGGCCTGCCGAAGAACGTAGAAAATTGTTTTATTTATAGAATTTTCATCAGCACAAAAATCGTTCTCATCAATAAAGCTTGCGATATTTCCGTACTTGGCTGGGTGCTTTATCAGCGCAGAAAGCAAATGTTGTTCAAGCTCTAAAGAAAATATCATACAGGGATAACTGTACTGTGAGAAAAGGAAAAAGTCAAGGTTTAATTAAAATAGTCGCGAGAGTTGACCGCCTTGTCACAGATAAACAAATCATACATAGGTTTTCCTAGTTTTAGCTCATGAAACTTGGCTTTCCATTCTTTCATTTGTTTTTGGGTTATTTTGCTGTGGTCTTTCCGTGACCCGGATCCGCGAGCGGTCCAATAAACAATAGTGTGGCCTGCATCGTAAAGGTCATTAATTTTTTCAATGTTTTTTTTAATGGGGACTGATTTGGTGTAGTCCCGATCAGCGGGGGTGATGCAAATAGTCTCATCGATGTCAACGTATATAATCATTTTTTATAGGGAGGGTAAAAGCAGGAATCCGTGTCGCCTATGCCGATATGGGTGACATACTTTTCTTTAGTAACCGCAAAATCAAAACCTTCATCTGAATAGTGTTGACCTGCAACAATCTCTACTTCTGTGCCCGGGTCCCACTCTGGCGCCCGATCTGTTTTGTCAAGTAGGCTAGAATAAGACTCGACAGCTTGATAATCCTTTAATCGTCTTAAACCCGGATTGAAACTAAAACCAGCAAAGACAGAGTTCCAATTTTTTTTTATCTTTTTAAATTTTTGTTTATTAACCGCAAAAAAAGGATATTTGTATTGAGAGGCGTTGTATTCTGTTGAATCTAAAACCATAAAAGGCTCCACGGGGTTCTTTAAGCTTAAATGGGGGGCATCTATCACAGACCAACCCTGATCGCCCCACAAAGGGGATATATAATCATGATATCCGTGAAGGTAAACTGAGAAAATGTTATCATCGTTTAACACGTCTAAAGAGATTTCTATAAAACCAAGCTTAACAAATTCCCAGTCCTCTTCGCAATGAAAAATAAAATCCGATTCAACTAAAGAGTAGCTTTGGTCTATTCTGTATACCTGCCCCCGGTTTTTTCCGTCATCTATTAAAACAACTTCTTCGATCAATCTATTTTTTGTTAGCAGCTCTATTATGTGGTCGAGAGAAGCAGCGCAAGGGGAGTCCTCTGTTATAATAAATTTTTCAATTGGGTACGTGTTGAATTTTAAAAAACTTTGGATGGTGTTAAGAAGAATTTCTTTTCTTGTGGCTGGGTTACGAAGACTGCCTGAGGTAAGAACTACTGATACTGTTTTTAAGTCTGAGGGCATCCCTAAGATGAGTTATCTTCTGAAAGAGCTTTTTCCCCTAGCTCCATATCGTCTAAAAATTTTTCTAATGCTTTGCGTAGTCCCATCTCCACAATCTGAGAACCAATTTTACATTGGATGAGGGGTCGCCCGTCTTGGGTGACATACGCCAAAATGAAGCCCCCGTCGTCACCGTCTCCTGTAAATTCAAAAAGCTTGTCTAAAAAACTATTCGGAATAGTAAATTCTTCTATGGGGCGGTCTGGCATCTCTTCGTTCATTTGTTATATAGTGTTTACACAAGTTGTTAACATATAGACTTATACAACTCATCGAAGTCTACGTTGTCTTCGTGCACTTCTAAGAGCTGGATGCTGTTAAGCTCACAAAAAGATAATTTTTCGTCATCTCTTTTTAATTGATTTAAATAATTTATTTTATTATCCTTATGGAAGAACTTGTTGTACTTCGTGTGCTGTTTTCCTTGCACTTCTATAGCTATGTCTTTTGTGGCGTTATAGAAATCCAAAGTTAGACGGGAACCAACGACTGGAAACTCTTCAAAAACAACATCGCCATCCCAGAAAACTTTTAAAAAATTTTTAACCTTAGCTTGTAGTTTGCTGCGACTTCCCTCTTCCCAATTAATCAAATAATTAGTGGGCTTTTTGATACGCCGCCGTTTACCTAACAAGGTTTTAAATGTCATCTTAAACAGAAAGCACCATTTTTTTAAAATAATTCATCAGATGATCTTTAGCCTCCGGGCTTTCTTCTAGGAACTTATCGAACTGATTTTCTCCTTGTATTTTTTCAGGAAAGTCAATTTTGGCTTCGGACATTATATTAAGTAATTCGGGGTCAAATTCTATCCAACCAGCTCCTTTTCTGTGAGCAAAGTCCCATAAAAATAACATATCCAAAATTTCTTTTTCTATCCAAATGCTTTTGCCTCCTTTGCGCCCATAGATAACAGGATATTTAATAACTGCATTGGTCTTTTCATTAGGGCTTTTTTTGACTGTGATTTTGGCGAAGTGACCAATGATTTTATTCTTGTCTGGGTCATGCTTCTCGCTCGGCTTCTCTAATATCCAATCTTTTTTAAAACGTGGCTCAAATTCAAGAATAAAATTAGCAAAATGTAACAAAGCATTACCCCCTGTGGCAGTGGTCTGGCGAATAGGAGCCTTGCTGTAAGGGTCAAGTTGAATATCAGCGCGAACCTGAGAAATAAAAAGCGCCATGTGCCCTCGTTTGGTCAAACCAATACTTACGCGCTTCATAAAGTCTGCCGCAATAACAGCGCCCCCCGCAACTTTTCTTGACTCTTCAAAGGTCTTAAGGGTATCGCCTTTAGAGATTAAACCGTCCACCGAATCTAAGATAAAGCAATAGCGGGTATCATCTGAGTTTTTTCCAACCAAGAGGCGTAAGGCCTCCACTACGGTTTCGTAAATATTGCATTCAAACACAAAACAGTTTCCAGCCTCCCACTTGTCTTCGTCAAAAACAAACTTCACTCCTGAGCGATCTCTCATTTGCTTAGTGAGGCGTCCTTCTGCTTTGATGTAAAAGCCACGTGAATTAGGAACTGTTTGGAGAAAATTTTTCATCACCTCTAAAGCTTCCGATGTTTTACCTCCTTCATTTACGCCTGTAAAGCGGTGCAGCCCGGGACCTAGTCCCCCGCCTAGCGCAAAATCTAGTTTTAGACTGCCGCTAGACACTTGGTAGTCGTAGCTTTCTTCGTAGTTGTAGTGGTCTTTTTCGGTGGATTTTAAAAACGATTTAATTAAATCGTTAGGAGATAAACTCTTGGGTATTTCTTTTTTTGTTCTAGCCATTGAGAAAGTCTTTAAGTGTTTTAGTGGCGGATATTAGGAGGTCGCCTCCTTCTTTTTCGCCTAGGGTGACGGCCGTGGGTTTTTCTATTTTAAGGTGAAATTCTTGATATTTTGTTTCCAGCATCTTGTTGTACGGCAACGCATAAAACTGGGCAAAGCTGTTAAGGTCTTTGTTGAAGTTTACTTTATGCCAAAAGTCTTCATTATTATATTTCTGCATCAATCTTTTCAAGATCATCATCTCTTTTGCCCAGAATTTTTTCTTCTCGTATTTGGGCGCAACCAAGTGCTTTCTCACTACGTCTTGTATTCTGCGTTTATTTTTTTTAGACACAAACCTAGTGTGAACCAAAGAAGAGCATTAGTCAAGCATAAAATAAACGCCGCCTCTACACCGGGGGAAAAGAGACGGCGTTACGGGGATGTAAAACTTCAGTTATTCGGCACGAGGGATGCGGCCAATGCCGCTCCCGTTAAGCTCAAAGCCGCAAGCAATAAGAAAACCTTCCATGCCGCTCATTACTGCTTCAAAGGGAGGCTCGTCGCCCCTAATGGAGGTGCTAATATCTGTAGATATATTGGTGCCCGTAGGGTCGATGTTATCGTTGCGATTAAAGTTGTAGTTCTGTTCCATTACTTTGTAAAATGAGGATCTAAAAATTTGCGGTAATCTACGCTCGCATCAGCTTTTTTGTTTTTCTTATCAAACTTTTCATCTTTTTTGATATCATGAATTTCTACGCTCTTTTTCTCTGACGGGGCACCTTTTTTAAGTTTTTTAATTTTTGACTCATCGTCTTTTATAGCATCCTTTTCATGCTCTTTCTTTTCTTTTTTAGAGTCCTGCTTCAGTTCTTTGGTGTCAATTTTATCCCACTCTTTTTTGCTTTTGTCAGAAGCCCCGTCCGACTCAGAAACTTGAACTCCTAATTCTTTAGCCTTTCTTTTAATTTTAGAGAGGGCGGTTTTCTTGGCTGCGGCCGGGATGTCTGTTTGGTTAAGGCGAGCTAAAGCGTTACGAACATGCGCTGCATCTGGAATAGGGAGGTGGCGCAAGGAGCGTGGGGTCGTTTTACCTTCAGAGTCTTTTGTGCCCCCCGGAGAAATGTAAGCAAAGTCGGAGTCAGGAAGGTTATTAACCTTTTTACTGCTTAGTTTTTTGGCGTCAGCCCTTCTGAGAATCTCAGGAGTGAAGTCTACTTCAATCTCATTTCCGGCTGGAAAATAGGAATCTGGATATTTCACAATGCAAAAGTATTTACACTTTTTTAAAACATTTTAGAAGTTTTTCTTTATTTAATTACTACTAATACGTAGGTTGCTCCTATGCTACTCATTAAATGTAATCGTTAGGGTCTATTAAAGAGGCTATCCTTTTTGTTCTATATTCAAAAGTAGAGTTATAGCCTAGACCCTCTCCTTTTAAGTGAATAATTTTAGATTCGTCTGTTAGAGAGTTGCTAGAAACTACGTCTTGATCCAAGTGCTCAATAGTTAGTAAATGAGATACTCTAGGTATTAACTCACATAAAGCAGGGGTTTCTATATGGTTCGGGTATTTGTTGATACCCATCTTATCCTCCATGTTCAGCATTCTTTCTATCCACATTTTTAAAAAGTCTAAACCTTTGTCGTTGTTGTTAACGCAAAAAAAGGAAGCTATATGAGTCATCAGCCCCATGACAAGCGCGACTGGCTTTCTTCTTTTGCATACATTTATATCTGCTTCTAAGTTTATTTCATCAATAAAGTTTTCTTTAAAGAAGCAGTCTATATCTATCATACAGATAGGACTTTCTCCTGCTTCGACTAAAGAGGACAGGCCTTTTACCTTAGTGGCTACTATTTCTCTCCAGTCTTGAGCATTATGAGAGGTTTTTGCGTGATTTACTTCGCTGTCGATGAACCATATTCGGTCGTAGCTTGAGAGAAACTCTGCTTTAGTCTCTTCTTCCATTCCTGTGTCTATAACATATATCTTTTCTATTTTGTTATAGTCTGAAAGCTTAGAGAGGGAGCTAAAGAATATTCTCCCGTAGGAACTATAGTCTTCGTTCATTACGGTTAATATATTCATATTATTCTCCTAAAAATTTTCTTTACTTAATGGGGCAGGCTCCCCCAGCACACTCGAGGTCCTCTATTTGCTTCCCGTTTGAAATGGCTTGGGCTTTCATTTTTTTAATGTTTTTCTTGATTTTATTGTATTCTTCTTTACTTATTTCCTCATAAGGGGCTTGGTCAAAGCCATGGTCTTGGTGCAGTAAGAAAGATACACTTTTAATATTGTTTTTATAGTTCTTGCTAAGCCATTCCTTGATATCGTTAAGTTCTTCTTGGCGATAATAGACTGTGCAGGAAACCGCGTTATCTGACCACTCTTTTTGAATGGTTTTAACTAAATCAAGTTGGTCTACCGCTTTCATGTTTTTGGCTAAGGTGGCGTTTTTGCCTGACTCGCAAGGGAATTCAACAATCACCGTGTCTCTGTTAAGGGAGCCGTCAAAATGTTTAACATATTCAACGCGATAACCTAATTTTTTACAAGTCTCTACTAATTGGTCGTCGCTAGACATGCGGACACGACGAATGTAGTATTGAGAATACGCTGGGTGCACCCCGGGCGTGGCGCCAGCTAACAAGCTTAAGGTGCCACTGGGCTTAACTGTTGTTAGTTTAATGCTCTCAGGCCAATTGTTTTTAGCGCTCCATTCTTTATCAAATTGGCGCAACTCTTTATAAGAGTGGTTGAGCCATGAAATTTTTTCGAAAGATTGACAGATGCCTGTAATTCCTTGTCCTATGCGAAAGTTTTTGTGAACAATTTTATTTGTATCTTCGTGAATAAAAGGCAAAGCGCAGATAGCTTTTTGTGTTTTGTATAACAATTTAGAGCACTCAGCTAATTCCTCTTTAGATTCGATGTTGTTTAAATAAAGTTCAGCGAGATTGCAGCATTCTTTGTCAGCTAAAGAAATCTCTCCGCAAGGGTTAGTTCCTTCACAGTTTTCTCGACTTTTTTCTCCGGTGCGCCCATATTTAGAGCTAAGGCCAAGATTAAAAAAACCATAAGGCTCCCCGTTACCTGCGTAACCATCCCATACCCCCTCCATAATGTGGTCATAGCTATCACAATAGATAGTATTATTACTCATTGCGCGCCAGTTAGGGATGTTACCAAGGTCCCATCTCTTAGCTTTAAGATATAAAAAATCGTCTGGGTCTCCTAGCGCTATTTCGGCAGAGCGACGAACGTTGCCAGCTACCACGATAGAGCCAATGATATTAGCTATATCTAAAACATCTAAGCTGCGTAGTTTTTTTCCTTCGCGGGCCTTGATTACTTCACAAATTTTAGCAGTGCCACTAATTAAAATTTCGGGGCCGCTTGCTGTCCCCCCAAAACCATGGATAGGTTTACCTGCACTGCGAATAAGAACGGTAGAGTAATTAAAAGATTGGCCTGTTGTGAAAAAAGCATCTAAAACTTTTTGTAGTAAGCGTACCCACCCCTCGCGGCTATCAGGTACGATAAAGTCAGCGTCGTTAGTGTTTTTAACTTCAATGTCCACACCGCGCTTAACTCTAGGCAACTCATGAATATCTTCCCGACGGATAGAATAACCTACGCCGCCTCCTAACATTAGGTTTTCAAAAATAAAGCAAAAATCCTCAGGTTTTTTTATAGCAGTAAACCAACAGTTTAGTAAGCTATTTCCCCCAAAGCGATCTACGGTGGAGGTGCCTAGTTGCCAAAGGCCGCGCCCAGCAAAGTTGCATTTAAGATTAAAAACTAAATCAAATAATCTTTCGGCCTCTTTTTTTGTATATTTTGCTCCAATTTTTTGAGCACCGTTGATACACCTAGAAATGGTTTCAGGCCACTCTTCCAGTAGGCCGTTCTCTTTAAGTCTAGAGTATGTGCGCTTATAAACAATATAGCCTAGGCCGTTGAACCCCCATTGGGGTTGTTTGTTTTTATATTTTGCTACGAAGTCATCTGTGATGATAGAAGTGGTATCTTTTTTAGGTGTCATTAGAAGTCAGATCAATAATTTACACTTAAAGTTTATTGCTAAGTGCAAGTATATCGTGCTGCGTCATTTTGTCAACAAGTTTTTCAAAAGAAACCTCACGACTCCACCCCAGTTCAGTTTCAATGCGACTAGGGTCACCTAAAAGAAGCTGTATTTCTGCTGGTCTAAAATATTCAGGGTTAACATATACCAGAGGAGTTTTAGGGTCTCCTTTTAGCGTATAGGCAACCGTCAGTTTACCAGAATTAAGATCGTTATTGGTAGCTTCAAAAGGAATTCCCGCCGAAATAAAAGACCCTTCGAGAAATTCTCTTATAGAGTGAGTTTCTCCCGAAGCCACAACATAATCACAGGGTTTTTCTTGATGCATCATCAACCATACAGCTTTTATAAAGTCTTCAGAATCCCCCCAATCTCTTTTGGATTCAAGATTTCCCAGTTGCAAGGGGGGAGGGACACGATCCTCTTTTAAGGCCTGACTTATTTGGGCAACTGACTTAGTAATTTTGCGGGTAACAAACTCCTCCCCTCTACGTACCCCTTCATGGTTAAACAACCATCCTTGGACCGCAAAGAGGTCATAGCTTTCTCGGTACACTTTAACTAAGTGCCTAGCCGCAGCTTTGGCCGCCCCATAAGGAGAGCGCGGGCGCAAGGGGTGTTTTTCATCTTGTGGGCTATATACAACATCTCCAAATTCTTCTGAGCTCCCTGCGTTGTAAAATTTAGTGTGAGGTGATTCAGTTCTAATAGACTCTAGAATATTGAGCACACCGGTAGCTGTACAGTTCCATGTTGCCACAGGAATATCCCAGCTAGCCCCTACAAAACTTTGAGCAGCAAAATTAATAAAAAAAGCGGGCTGGTATTTTTTAACCACTTGATTTACTGAAGTTGGGTCAGTTAAGTCAAAATAAACTCTTTCAAATCGAGGATTAGTAAAGTGTTCGCATATGTTTTCATCGTTAGGTACCGATAAACGTCGAACACAGCCCACAATATGGTAATTCGTCTCCTTCAAGAGAAAGTCAACCATATTGCTACCGTCTTGACCGGTTACTCCTGTTACAACTATAATGTTTTGGTTCATAGGTTTACCGAGCTTGCTTCTGATAGGTACCACTCATAGGTTTTTCGCAAACCTTCCTCCAGTGCTGTTTTAGCTTCGAAGTCAAACTCTAGTTTGGCTTTTGAGGTGTCAAGGCATCGACGCGGTTGACCGTTGGGTTTGGTGGTATCCCATATTATTTCCCCTTCAAATGATGTAAGTTTTTTAATGATTTCAGCTAACTCTTTGATAGTCGTCTCTTTACCGGCCCCTATGTTAATGGGGTCAGGCTTATTGTAATCCTGAAACGCTTTCCAAATAGCTTCTGCGCAATCCCCTGCATATAAAAATTCACGTGAAGCAGATCCATCCCCCCATAAAGTAACAGAAGGAGCTTTAGCTTCTTTAGCCTCCTCAAACTTACGGATCATCGCTGGAATTACATGGGAATTTTCAAGGTCAAAATGATCGTATTCACCATACATATTAACCGGAATTAAATGAATTATATTATGGCCATACTGTTGGGAAAATGCTTGGGCTCCTATTAATAGATTTTTCTTGGCCAATCCATAAGGAGCATTGGTTTCCTCAGGATAACCGTTCCATAACTCTTCTTCTTTGAAGGGAACAGGAGTGTGTTTTGGGTAAGAGCACACAGTTCCTAGGGTCACTAGCTTCTTGAGTTTGAGCTCGTGTGCTACTTTTAATACGTTAAGGCTCATTTGGGCATTGTGCAAAAAGAAATCAGCAGGTTTGCGCTGGTTGATTCCAATGCCCCCGCACTCGGCAGCCAAATGAATGATGGCGTCTATTTCCTTGTGGTGACAATAATAATATAGCTGTTCGTAGTTTAGGCAGTCAAGGTCATAGTGGCGAGGCGTAAGTACCGTATACGGCTTATTAGTCTTGGTGCGGGGATAATAATAATCGTTAACCTCATTTAGATGTCCAATCTCGTCGACTATGCGCCCCACTAAATGTTGCCCTAAGAATCCGTGGGCTCCGGTTAATAGAATATTCATCATTGTTTTTCGATCCAGTCTTTCAGGTCCCCCAAGGGGCTATAGTTAAGAAGTTCTTTAGCTTTAGTTATATCAGCCAATGTCGTCTCAGCTTCTCCTAAGCGAGGAGGAATAAAAGTATACTCATGGCCTATTAGTTTGGCTATTTCTAAAACAGAATAATTTTTACCTGTGCCTATGTTGAATACCTCACCCCAGCAGTCTTTGTTGTTAGTCTCCATTGCTGCTATATTAGCGTCCACCACGTCGCCAATATAGGCAAAGTCTCTTCGTTGAGACCCATCCCCAACAATGGTTAGTTTTTCTTGGGCTGCTTTTTGGCGTAGAAAAATTCCAACCACAGGGGCATATTGACCCTTCAGAGGTTGACGCTCTCCATAAACATTAAAATAGCGAAAAATAACAGTTGGCAATCCCCAGAGGGTATAATACATTTTACATAAGTCCTCAGCCGCTACTTTTGTAACGGAATAGGGGTTGAGGCAATCTCGAGGCATAGTTTCCTTGAGGGGGGGTTTGTTTTTTAAACCATACCCTGAAGAGGTGGAAGAGTAAATAACACGGGAGGCGCCGTTTTCTTTGGCTGCCTGAAGCACATTGCAGGTCCCCACCACGTTTGTTTGGCAAGCTCGTTGGGGATTTTTTAAAGTCAGGGGAATTCTTGAGGCTGCTGCTAAATGAAAAACGTTAGTAACCCCTTTAAAAGCGCCCTTAATGGCCTCATAGTCTGTGATCGACTCGTCAAGGTAGGTAGCATTTTCGTTGCGATAAAAGGTTTCGTTACATTCGGCGGAAAGGTCGTCTATGCATATAACCTCGTGTCCTTTTTCCACAAGACGGTCTACAATATGAGAGCCAATAAATCCACACCCACCTGTTACGATTGAAATAGTATTCATAAAATATGACTAAAGAGATTCTGCTTTTCCAAATTAATCTTAATGTAAGGGTACGGTTTCTCTAGTTTTATTTTGCGCCCCTTATGTGTAATAGCTAAAAAATAACCTCCCCCTCCGGCACCGCATAATTTATGAGCCAAAATTTCAGGGCGATGACGAAGGTGGTTGTCGAGGTGAACGAGGGTTTTGTCTCCAAGTATTTTAGGGCTCATGGTTTTTTTTGTTTGCCAGCTAGAATTTAAAATTTCAAATAACTTTGAAAAATTTTTTTCTATAATGCATTCATGCATCGCGTCCACGTCTTTTAACAGTGGGTAGCTTTTGGTAACATCAATGGACTTTAAGATGCTTTCAGAACGCCGCTGGATATTTGTATAAATTAAATAAAAATCAAATTCCTTAAAAATATCTATAGGAAGATTTTCTATTTCCACTTTTCCACCAGAAGAAAAGCGCATGAGCTTTAACCCACCAAAAGCACACCCGTAAGTATCTTGATAGCCGTTATAGCTGTTAAGTAATGATTCTAGATAAAAGGCGGTTTGGCAAATCTCATCCAGCGACATGTTTAATTGCTGATTTTCGTTAAGGCCTGAAACCAAATTAAGTATATAAGATGAGGAGGATGCTAACCCTGACCCTAATGAAAAAACGTCTGCATGCAAAGAAATCTTTAAGGGGTCTGCGCGAAAGTGTTTTAGCACGATACGAATAACCTCATTATGTATATCCTCAACTCTTGAGCAAGTCTCAAATTTAGAATAGGCAAGCAAATATTTTTTTTCAAAGTTATTAAAGCCGTTTACATCTTGATGGATGGTGCTGTAAGTATAAAGGTTGGGGGTAAAGCTGATTACTCGACCCTCTCCATACTTATCGATAAAAAGAGGAGAGTCGGTTGATCCCCCACATAAAGAAATTCTAAGCGGACATTTATTAATTACCATTGATGCGCGATCTAAGCTCTGATGATGACCATGTGTGGCTACGTTCGTGGTACATAACCTGAGAAAAGTTTTGTCCTGTGGCTACCTTGCCTCTATAGTCTGAGCCTAAAATGCGTATGTCGGGTTTAAACTGTTCTAGAAGAGAATATAAATCCTTTTCTGTTTTGTAGGGTAAAATTTCATCTATATAAGAGGTAGCGTTAAGTTGAATCGTTCTCTCCTCCACAGATTGAACTGGAGAATTTTTTGATAAACCTAGAGACCTGTTCTTGGGGTCCTCACAGGAAGGATCTTCCTGTAGCCCTGCGTAAAGATAGTCACATGCAGTTTTGGCATCCTTTAAAAAAAGACAATGCCCTGCATGCAAAAGGTCAAATGCTCCAGCCACGAACCCGGTAATGGCTACACCATTTTCTTTTCGCCACTCAGCGGCGTTTTGAGCTTTATCGTCTACAAATAAGTCGTAACTAGGTTTTCCTTTGTCTATTAATTCGTGATATTTTAAACCCCACACATCTAATTGGCTAACCGTAAGGGCATGCCAATCTATGCCTGAACCTGAGCCGCGGGCTGTAAATATTTTGATATGATTTCCGTCCTCAAATAAAGAGTTGACATATTTGATCGCTTTAAAATAAGGCGCAGCGTCCTCATATTTTCGCGAATCAGGGGTAGCGCAGAGGGTGTTATCTAAGTCAAAACAATAAATCATGTCTATATAAGAGAATTAAAAACATTAATAATTTTTTCTTCTATTAAATGATAATCATAATTTTCGTTATATTTTTTTAAAGCCTTTTTTGAATGCTCTTCTAAAAGGGATTGATCTTTCTCGTAGTCTAGCATGCGTTGAGCATACTCGTTAATAGTAGATACCATATAACCACAACCGTCTATCTGTTCTGCGTGCCCCATGTTAAGGGCGGGGTGAGAAATCACAGGTAAGCCATGATAAAGGGCTTCTATGATAGCTGCTGAGCACACTTCCCCATCTGATCGGGCGTGCGCAAAAACATCCAAGGCTCCTAAAAAATCATGAATCTCTTCTACGGAGCTACAGTGTTCTATAAATTTAATATTAGGACTGTCAATTTGAGAAGCAAGTTGACGGTGCTGTTGAGCACCGCCCATAATAAGAAAGTAATTCTTAGAATGTTTGATATGGTTGTATGCCTGTAAAGAAACAGGCGAAAAAATTTCCTCTCTATTTCCTTGGTGAAACCCGTAAACAAAACCATCTTCAGGAATTTCCAGTTTTTTTCTAAGCTGGCTGCTTTTTTTGCCGGGTACTTTTACTACTGTTGGTATAACAACTCCTTTGTTGCGGTTCCCACCGTTTTCAGCCCATTTGTCACGCTGCCAATCACATAAGAGAATAGCTTGGCAAATATTAGGCTTATCCTCTCCTGTAAAACTATGGATCGTATCGATGATTTTTGTATCATTAATCAAATTAAAAGGATACTCCGGATAACCTCCTCTAGCGCTAACAATAAAATCATAGTTAGATTCGTCAAAACGATCCCACAGATCTGTATTGACCCACTCATAAGGCTCCTTGTCACCTATTTTAGCGTCCACGTGAACCTCAATAACTTTTACCCCCGAAGCTTCAACTAATTCTCGCCTTCTAGGGTCATTAGGGGGATGAATAAAACCAGACCTAATAAAAGGTGCGTCTACTGTATAAAAGAAATCCACCTCAAACTTATCTTTGGGAAGAAGCATAGCGATTGTTTGAAGGTATTTTTCGGTACCGCCAGCGGCCATACCTGCAAATTTAATACATGCTATCTTTTTTTTTGTCATTTAGCGACGCTGTCCTAATTCAAGGGTGGAAGCATACATTCCGTTTTTTGATCCCTGCTCTATCAAGGATGGGTACCACCAATATACATTGGCTTTAAACTTAAAAAGTTGATAAGCTAATTCCCAATCACTAATTAAATGAAAAGGTTTAGCGGATTCGTAGATGTTAGCGGCCATTTCCTTTTTAATGAGATAGGCTTCCGCACAGTTGGTGGCGGGGTGGTCTACTAAAAAACAATTGTCGTTTATTTTTTTAGAGGATTTAAGTTTAATATTTTGGAATCCCGTACCACAGCCAGCCCCAATAAAAATTGCATCCCAATCCGAGGGTGTCTCCGATAAAAACTTATCAAAAGAATTGGAAAACTCCCCGCTAAACACAACGTCGTCTTCCAAAATCAATCCATAGTCATCTTCGCTTTGGGCAATCTGGTGAAGGGCTTCGAAATGTTTAAGTGTGCAAGAGATCTCCGCTTCATGGAGTTCCCGATAAGTGTGAACAGTAGGGTCCCATAGGTTTTCAATCTTAGCGTCATGAGCCTCCGCATTTTTTTCATAAAAAGCGTCAACAATAACATGACTCAGGTCCTCTTTGTCAAAAGAGGTAATATATTGGGGCTCGAGCCCTAAGGCTTGTAGTTGTTGGTCTAAAAGTTCCTTGCGCTCTTTAAGTTTTGTATAATGAACGACGTAACACTTGTTTATCTTCATAATTCGCTTTTAATTACCTCGTATATTTCTTGAGTGTTTGCGGTGTCTTTCCATATAAAATTAGCTTTGAGCTGAGACTTCTCAATATAAGAGCTTTCTATTTCTGTTCGACAAAAACAAATAAAGGTTTTATTTTTGTCCTGTATGTTTTCGGCCACAACTGTATGCATGTAGGGACCAGAGGTACGCCCTATGATAGTGTCACAAAATAAACTTAAATAAGAAAATTCATTTAAATTGGTTGGCCCATCAAAAATATTCTCCACAAAAAATACATTAGGGAATGGTTGTATATCAGGGTGACTGTTTAATACAAAAAAATTAACATCAGGATAATCAGTAGCTATGCGATTAACAATTGAGCTAAAACAAAAATGCTGAGACTGATTAGATCGAGGTTCGCAGTTATCAATTAGAACGTTTTTTTTGTTTAAGAGGTGTTTTACTTTTCCTATTTTTTCAATTTCAAACTGACGATAATCTATACGAGGAAAATATATACTAGGGTCTGAAGGGATATCAAAAGAGAAAATATCAGCGACAAAACGACGATAAATCTCAAAATGAATATCATAAGTAATACCGTTAGGAGCATACCGGCTAATAGTTTCTTTGCCTGCGTTACCTATCCAAGTATCTAGAACAAGGGTGTCTCTTGGGTCTGGCATGTCTTTAAGAGAGGCGTTTTCGCATATGTCTCGAAAGGACGTCGGGTGAAAGCAGTGATAGTAGGTGCAGGTCGTTGGTTTTAATAATCGCTGCGTATAATTACAAAACCCTCGGGAAAAGTGAATATCTCCTTTGCCCGCTTGGTTGTAAAAAATTAAACTATCTATCATTTTATATTTAAATCTTGTGCCAGCTCTTTGTAGTTAACATAATAAGGCAATTCTTCTTTATTAAAAAATCTAATTCCTTTTTTTATAATAGGGTTGGGGTGAAGATTGGGATAACCCCATATTGTTCCATCCCGTGGAACCTGCTTCTTGTCAAAGGTTTTCCAAACAGTGTCAGCATAATGACGATAAGACGACGCCAAGGGGTGCTCGCCTACCCCTTGAGAATCCGAGTGGGCGCAGTTGTTGCCCCAGTAGTCAAATTTAAACTGACACCTTTCTTCTCCTAACCACGCAAAGTGATACAGTCTTTGTGTTTTTAGCTCGTAGGTTTGGGGATATTGTTCGTGAAGGGAGCAGTGGCCGTACACGTTTCCTTTTTGGTGGCGGGCAATGCGGGGTGGCAACCTCATTATGTCAGACTCTGGGTCACACATCAACAAGTCAAAATCTTTCCAGAAGTAATAATGGTCCAAGTTAATTGAGTTAACTTTTTTGTTGTCTTCAAAAACGGTTTCAACTTCTTTAAGGAGAGAGGGGTGAAAAAATTCGTCTAGGTCGCTACACCAAAATACATCTATATTTTCCTTGATGCGCTGGGAGGCGAGAGTGAACATTTTTCGTTTTGCTATACCGCTTCCCCCATAGTATTGTGTCACATGGCTAAGGTCGGTCTCTTCGATTAAGGTAATTTTATTAGCGGGGTCTGGGTAGTTTAAAATAAATTCATGAGAACCGTCCGTAGAAAAACGATAAGGGTCGGTAGTAACGTTTAAATCATAAAAAATAATTTGATCAAAGTGTACATACAAAAAAGGGAGCTTCTGCTTCAAAAAGGGAAGCTCGTTATATAGAATAGAAAAGTGACAGTGTTTCATGGTAGATGTTTATCAAGCCAACCTAATACATTTTCCGGCTGAACAAAATCAGGTATCTCGTTGTTGGTAAACCACGGTTGGGCTAGCATGTCTTTATATTTCTTATCGTCTTGATCTATTTCTTTGATTTTTTCAATTAGTTCTTCGTGGCTCTCGAGGTCCTTTAAGGTAAGAAAACTATTTTTATTAAAATCTAAATGAATACTGGGATCGCCCCAATAAATAGGTACTGAATTCGCAAACATAGAATGAATAATCTTTTCGGTAGCGTAGCCTTCGGAAGAACAATTTTCAAATGCCACATTAAATTTAAAATGCTTTAAGAACTCTATTTTATACGCTTGGTCTCCTCTTCCTTGTATTGCTCCCCCGGTATTATTGTGAAGTCCTCCTGCACAATGAACATGTTTATAGGTGTTAATTAGCTTGGGAACAAACCAAGTCCGGTATCCTTTGTTCTGTGTAGCAATAAAAGAACAAAAGTGTTCCTTAGTTTTTGGTTTTTCTTTGTTTAGGAAGTCTTCCACAGGGTGAAGATACGCTTGATCTCGTTGTTCAATATAAGGTCTATTGAACCAGTTTAAATGAAGGGCCCACAAGGGGAGCCTGTAGTTTTTAGGGTCATCTGATCTTTCAAAACTAAAAGAAATATCACATTCGTCATAGAGTGTATTCGATCTATACGACCCCCCACCAATGTTGTATTTAGAATTATTTGGTTTAATGTTTTCCCCTGTGTAAAAAACCTTTAAACAATTTTGATAGCGGTCTCTCTCTCGGCGCCCTTCGTAATCGACGCTAAAAAATAAAACGTCAGGGTGATCCTCGTCTATTTGTACATCATATTTCAATGAAAGCAGATTATAGAAATAATTATCCTCCTTATAAAGGTTAGGCCAAAAGTCTACAAAGTTAACTTTAAGTTTCTTCATTGAGATATCATAAACGTATGACCAGATGGAGAATCATACAACCCGACTTTACCGTTCGGCTTAATTGCTTGTAGTAATATTATTATCAAGTCAAGAAATGCCTTATCGTTAATAAAATGATTCATATCATCTATTAATATAGAACACTCTGTAAAGTCTACATTGCACTTAGCTATAGCAGCAAGCTCCTTTGGGAGATAGCTCCCCATATTCTCTCCAATATGCGGGCCACCAGACCAATGGGCGTCCAACCATAAAACAAACGGTTCTGTTTTTTTCTCAAAAATAACAGGTAAAACATCCACTGAAGAACCTCGAAGAATAGTAACCTTATCTTTCCAATCTGGGTGATCGGCGTCCTCCCACAAAACCTTAGCTGCGTATTCACAGAAATACCCGTTGATTTCAACGGTATCAACGCTAGAAAATCCAGCACGCATTGCTGCTTTAGCAGAAAAACCCGACGCCGTGCCTGTTTCGATGAAGGCTTTTTGGTGTGGTTTTTTAATTTTAATCAAATCTTGGGTAAAAAAATCACACCATGAGCTTTCTTTTTCAAGGCCCTGCAAGTAAGCTAAGCTAGCTTCTTTAATCTCTGTGTCATCGTGTTTTTTAAATGTAAGACGTCTGTTTTCGTGTATTAGATAGCCCTGTTTGTGTCCTAGTTTAAAAAGTTCTTGCGCGCGTTTTTTGTCGCACTTAAACATGTGCATCAGGTCTTTGATTATACCTTCGTCACTTTTAAGTGTGGTCGCTATTTCTGTCTCTCTTTTAATGTCTAAAGTAGTCTTCATTCCATATTTGTCTTCCGGCAAAGTGTCTTACTATTGTATCTTCTTTTTTGCTCTTGACTATATTATATTTCTGTAAGGCCTGACCCACAGGGTCGCTGGCCTCCTCTGCTAGTAGAGTGGTATCCCATTCAGGGCCTCTAACTTCTACGTGCTTATCCAAGTCTTCAAGAGAATAGTGAAGGTCGGGAGACACTGTTGAGTGGAACCCGTAGTCAGGCATATCAAAAAAAGAAATCCAACTATGCGGAAGTATTCCGCTTAATGTATACCACGCCGCTTGTTCTCTAAATTCCTGCCAATGAGGAGTATCTTTTAGTTTCTGATAAAGGTCCTCATCTAAAATACGGCGAATCAAATCAACGCTCCATTCGTTAATTGTAACGCTATAGTTTCCCATACAGTGGGTGTTACCGTTATCAATCGCGTACGAAAAGCTTTTATCTGTTTGATATGACTGGTCGTCTTTTACTATAACCATATCGGCGTCAAAATGAGTAACGACATCCCCTTCTTTAATTCTGCCATTGTTAATCCAGTCTTGTACAATAGAAAATTTCCACCAAGTGGGATTGTCTCTTAGAAGTTCCAAGGGTTCGTTGTTTCTGATAACAACATACTCAAACCCATGCTTAGCGCAGTAGGCAGCATTAATGGGACTAATGTGGTTGTCAAAAATCTCTTGTTTTTCGTTTTTATACCGTGCTATTACTAAAAAGTATTTTTTCATTTATGTTTTGTTTAAATAGTCATGATTATATCTTGAAGATACTCATGAAAATGATCATTAGCCATTTGCCCGTCTAAGCACCCATGAAACACCAAGATGTCTTTTAAATTATTAGGAACATACCCCCATTCGGGAGATTCATTTAAGAATCTCCCCCCATTGGTTTGCCCGGCAAAGTCCTCCGGATTTCTAATGAGTTTTTTTAAATTAGAAAAAGATTCTCTTCCTTGTAGCTTAAGATCATACCAAATAGGGGTAGGCTTTAGGTTACGAGACGCGTGGTGCTTCCATAGCATTATGTTCATGATTGCCTCGTCGCTATGCTGGTATTTAGGTGTATTTTTAAATTCTCCTAATACCCTTTGTAAACACTCCATGCACTGTTCAAAAAAAGGCTTAGATTTTTTGTCTAAAAGGTAAAACCCTCCGCTCCCATACCAAATGTCACTTCTTTCTTTTACCCCCATTTTTTGCATAAGAGGAAGTTCGTAGGGTCGGGTTTCGTGAACGTTGTTAACGTCAATAAAGTCGTGTTGTCTTTCTATATCTTTATGATATGCATAATCATCATAAAGAACCATTTTGCCTCGGCTGTCGTTTTCACCTTTATTATTTTCTCTTCTCCAAAGAATCTGATACTCATATATATGTTTGCCGAGGAGCGGGTAGTCGATCTCTTCAGTGTCTTCGTTCCAAATATTGTCGATGTATTTGCTTACAAAAGAATCGGCATCTATAAAAAACATTTTAGAATAGTTTTTTTCTAGCATTTCTAAAGTCTTTTCGAATTTGTGAAAAGAAGCGAGTAAGGGATATCCTTTAAGGGATTTTCTGTCTTTTATATCTTTATTTGTTTTAAAGTAAACCACCTTCAAGTTAGGGTAACTAAAAGGAATTCTACAATCCCCAGCAAACACAATAATTTTTCGCGTAGAAAAAAGCATTAGGCTCATTACTAAGGTTTCTATAAGGCTTACAAATTTTTCACCATACACCACGGTAAAAAAAACTTCGTCGTCATTATTTGCCATTGGTAATTACCTCCATACTACTCCCTCGATACCGTTCGATTTAAAAATGTCCATCCAAAATCCGCTTTCGCCTTGAAAGGGAACGCCTTCTTTGAAGCAATACTCGTGAAACTCAACATAAATTTTTGAAAACCATTTAAGATTATCTGTCTCAAGCAACAAATTAAATATAGGATACTCTGCTCCTTCTATATCAAATTTAGCTACAATACTTTTTTCCGTTTTGTTAGGTAGCAGTCTATCTAATAGGTCTACCGCTGACAGGCAAAATACCTGAACTTCTTCATAGGTATGGGTAACTCCCTTTTTATAAATATCTTTGTCGTCCCAGACAGAAAGATCCATTAAGGTAGAACCTCCTCCGGTGGGCTCCCCTTCGTTTTCCTTAGCGCAGTTAAAGTAATAAAATCCAGTCTTATCTGAAATTCCAAGGTTATAATAATTGACGTCCGGTTTAAAGGTATTTTTTTTAAAGGTGTAAGGATTCGCTTCGAAAGAATGAACTTCCATATCGTGCTGGCACTTCTCTAGTCGCAGGATTCTATCGAGTCCTTCACCAAAATGAGTACCAAAGTCTAAAAGGTATTTTTCAGGGTGTTTTTTAATTCTATAGTCCACTGTTTTTTTTATTTTTTTTCGGAAATTTTTTTGAGCCGCTACTTTTTTAAATAGTCATAACAATTTCTTGTAAGTACTGCGTAAAGAGATTTTTAAATAACTCTGGCCCTCCTTTATCGGTTTCCGTTCGACCTTCTGACCCTCCTTGGCAGTTGCCATGAAAAAATAAAATATCTTGTAAATTGTCTGGAACATAACCTTCAAGTGCCGCTTCGGTAAGATACTTTCCGTTTAAATGGCGCCTATTAAATTCATCAGGGTTATGAAAATGGTCTTTTAGGGCATTAAGAGAATCTGCGCAACCTTTAGGAATGTTGATGCGGTTTAGGTCATACCAAACCGGAGTTGGTTTTAGGTTGCGAGAAGCGTTATACTTCCATAACATTATATTCATAATTTCTTCATCGCTCTGTTGACAGGCCGCTTGAGCAGTGTAGCGGGGGAGCCCATAGTGTTGGGTGACTCCTTTAAGATCATCCCATACCATTTCAAAACAATCAAGACAATCCTTAAAAAAATTTCTCGCACGTTGTCCGGCTAAATAATAACCAGCTGCCCCATACCACACCGAACTTCTCTCTGCAACCCCTAATCTTTCCATTAAGGCCCCCTCATATGGTCTAATATGAGAAGGCGGAGGTTGGGTGCCGTGGTAATAGTTATAATCGTCGTACCAGATTGTGTCACCTTCGTCAGGCTCAACAACATTACCTTCGCTATCTTCGGTTCTCCAAATTTGGTGATAGTTTTCTAAATGCTTACTTACAAGGGGGTAGTCTATAGTATTAACATCTTCGTCCCACACGTTATCTATGTACTTGCTAACAAAAGAATCAGCGTCTATAAAAAACATCTTGCTATACCCTTTGTCAAATATCTCCAAAGTCTTTTCAAGTTTATGGAAAGCCGCTAAAAGGGGATAGCCCTTAAGGGATGTTCTTTTGCTTTTTTCTATGTCTTTTCTTGTTTGAAAATAAACTACCTCTAAATTAGGATATTCAAAAGGAATTCGGCAATCTCCTGCGAATACAACGATCTTTCTCGTAGAGAAAAGCATTAAGCTGTTTACTAGGACTTCTACATACTTAATAAAAGCGTCTCCGTATATGACGGTAAAAAAAACTTCGTCGTCTTTATATCCCATTTATTATCTCCATGGTGGTTTGAAACGAGCCCTCTATGGAACAGTTTTTATTGAACCATTTGATGCAATTGTCTGACATTTCTTGCCATTTTTCTTTGCTTGTAGCGGCTATTTTTTCTTTGACTTCTCGGGGGTGGCGCCCATGTAGGTAATGGACATTTTCTTGAAGGGGATTATGGTAATCATTGAAAGTATCCCATGTAAAAACGGGCACAACACCGTTTGCCATGTATTCTATGTCTCGTTGGCATTTAGGTCCATAACCTTCCAATGAAAGCCCAAAGCGTGCGCGGCGAATTAATTTTAAAAAATCAATATTAGAATATTTATGAGGATTTTTAGAAAAAAGGTTCACTGAAAAATCGAAACGGTCAACAGCCAACTTCCAATCAAACTTCGTTCTATTAACATATTGAATTGGGTTTTCTGCTGCCCCTATAAAGATCGAATGAATATCTCGCTCCTCGTAAGAGGGAACACCCTCTTGGAGAACCTCGGTAACTATGCGAATGTGACGGGGCCAATATATCCACGGGGAATGACCCTCTGCTAATTCGTTTGCAAAAAGCGCTTTACGATAATTAGAAGGATCTCTAAAGTCGGACTTTTCTTTCCATTTATCACACCTATCATATTCATGCAGTAAAACAAGGCCAGCTGGGTTGTCGTCTTGTAGCCACGATAATTGATTGGCTGATTCAGTGGTTTCACAAAAACCTTTTTCTCTCCAGCAATCAGCCAGCTCTTGAAAACTGTCTCCCCATCTTACTTGAGCTTTATATATTTTCATTAATGTTTTCCTTCTAGTCGATTGATCTCGTAAATCAGTAAGTCGTCTCCGTGTTTAGCATTTGCTATATGTCTCGCAGATAAAATATCTTTAACCGCTTTTTTAAAGGCGTTGTGGTCAAAGGCATGGTTATTGTTTTCCTTGAAAAAATGAAAATGAAAATTAACCAATGGCCGTCCCATCATAGTAAGTTTGTCATTGTTTAATTTGATGGAATCCCACCGTATTTGAGCGTTAGGCCCTAGAAACTTCCACCACCCTACGTTGTAATTCAAAGGTAATGTAATAACATGATATAGCTGCGTAGTTAACTCTAGGGGTTTTTGTTCATAATATAGTCCTAGCTCTTTGTGCTGCTTGAATAAGTCTTCCCATGTTTCTAAAAAATCAAAATTAGATATTAAAGCAAACCCACAATTATAATATCCTACTGTTTTTTCATCTGCAAAGCCATCAGAATAGTGAGGTGTAAGCGCTGCATCTATTTGTTTTCTATTTACTAGATCTAATATGCTCTCTTCAAAGGGATTTAAGAAAATATGATCCACATCACACCAAAAAATAAAATTGGATTCTTTAAGGGCTTTCTTAGCTACATCGAATTTTGCTTGGATGATATCAATAAAGTCTTGTTCCTGTTTTTTTGAAGGGTCTACATGATCTGCGTCCTCTACGTCAATTAATTTGAAACATTTAACGCCTTCAAAATTATCATGAAGATAGTCGTAGCAATAGTCATCAACAGCTAAATAAAACTCAACATAATGATATTGCTCTAAGGTTTTCTTCATTAAAAGAAAATCCTTTAAACAGCTTTTAGTGACTGACGATACGGTACTCAGTTTCATAGTTATTCGGGTAAGGGGTAAGGGGTCCATTCTGGGTCATAACTTAACCTCATTTCGTTAACTTCTTGGCATAATGCACGAAGCTTCTCCTTGTTTTTTGGAGAAGATATGCCATCTGGGTTTTTATAATAGATACCAACAGTGTCATTTATTTTCTGGAGTTTTGCGCCTTTTTTTGCTGCCCTTAACCACATCTCTGCATCGGAAGCTGTTTTATATTCTTCATTAAAATAGCCGAACCTATCATGAATAGATCGTCTCCACATAGGCATACAATGAGGGTTATTGTTCTGTAAAAGATCTTTCCAGTGATCAGTTTCATTGCACGGGTATAGTAGTTTACTTTTTAATCCAAGCCATGTTTCATTAGGCTCAGTACTTACAATTGTATTACCGTAACATATATCCACATTTGGATTCAATGTTAAACAGTCCCTCATTACCTCTAAAGACCACGGGGGTTTTCGGTCATCCACGTTCCAGTTAGTAATGAGCTGACCTTCTGTTTCTTTGACGCAGAGATTCCAAGAAGGATAAATCCCCGGATCTTCATTTATGCGTTGATAAGTGATATTATCGTAGTGAAGATAACGCTGAATAATATCTACCTCATTCTCAGGGGAAGCGCAATCAAGAATAAAAAAATCAACTTCTTCAAAAATAGTTTGTTGAAGCAAATCCTCCATATACCCCTCGATGAATAACTGGCCCTTATACAGTGGGCAGTAACAACTTACGCTAGAGTATTTACTTGACATGTCGCAGGTTAAAGGTTAAAATGATTCTATGATTAGAACCCTAGAAAATCAAGATAAAAAGTTATATTATGTCTCTAGTAGCGATTGGGAATGTGTAGTTCTGTCTAAAGATGCTATTGAAGCTGCAGGCGAAGCCTTTGAAGAAGCTTTTGATACATTTGGCCAAAATCTTAACTTAAGCTCTTGTGTAAAGGTGATGAATTGCTCAGGGTTACAAGAAAAGTATTTGATAGAACCAGAGCAAGTAGAGTTCGATTTATTCTACGTTCCCTCCATACTTGCAGACATAGGAAAACATAAGCTTTCTCAACAATTAGACGAAATAATTAAAAATATTGAAAAAAAAGCTTGACATGACCCAAATCGCGTATTATATTAATCATTATGGAAGTTTACATTAAGCAGGACCCGGAAGCACCCTCGATTAAACGCCCCGAATACGAAGGGGACGTAGGTTATGACCTATTTGCCCGAAGTGAACCTGAGATAGTGGGGGTAAGAGGAAAAGGGGGCATATATAGCAGTATCGATTACATACAATACGACACCAAGCTTATTATAGCGCCAACAAACGAAACCTCCTTTTATGCCATGGTGTACCCTAGAAGCAGTATTTCAAAATACAATCTAACATTAGCTAATTCTGTAGGGGTAATAGATTCAGGATTTAGAAACACAGTAAAGGTAAGATTTCGTTACATTATTCAGCCTAAAGATATTGTCATCAAAGAAAACAACATAGAAGGCGTAAAGATAGATAAGGAAAAAATTTATCGCAACGGAGATAAAATAGCTCAAATTATCTGGTGTATGCATAACCATCCGTTTTTAAACTTTACTGATACAGTTCCTCCGTCTACCCGAGCGCTGGGCGGCTTTGGAAGTACTGGAAGATAGTGCTAGCTGACCACCAACTTATTGGAATTGCAGGTTTTGCCCGTACAGGCAAAGACTCTTTAGCCCAATTTTTATCGGATTTGATTGCCACAAAACAGGAGGGGTGCAAAATAACTTCTTTTGCTTACTATCTTAAAAAAGATATTGACCCTTTTCTCCAATCAAGATTAAATATTAGCGCCTTCACGGAAGACCCTAAAGAAAAAGAAATAATCCGCCCCCTCCTTGTATGCTGGGGGACAAAGATTATCCGTGACAAAATAGACAAGGAATATTGGATCCGAAAAATGCACAACGTACGCGTTATACATAGATCCCAAGGCGTAAAAACCATTATACCAGACGTACGATTTGAAAATGAAGTAAAATGGATTCATTCCCTAGGCGGAACCACCATCTTCATCGAAAGAGACGGGGTGGGGCCCATCAACAATGATGAAGAACAACACACAAAAAAACTAAAAAAAATGTGTAAATTTTCTTTTTATTGGAATAATCTAAAGGACTTTAAACACACTGGCCCACAAATAGTAAAAGATTTTTTAAATGGTAACTAAACAAACCGATATAAGACTAACTGAAAACCTAAAAAGAGATATAGAAGCGGAAGATTCTCTAAAAGAGTTGGTCAACAGGCATTCAGGCATTTTTTTAGATATTGTCAACAATTATGTACCTAACAATTCTCCAACTTGCCACAAACAAGATATTATTGACGAAATAGAATATTATATTTATAATGCAGGCCTTAAATATGACCAAACCAGAGGGGCCAAGTTCAGCACTTTTTTAGGCAATGAAGCCAAATGGCTATGTTTAAATCAACACCATAAAAATAAAAAATATCTCCTTGCCGCCTCCCCCGAAAGCGAGTTTGCATTTAACAATTCACCTGCCGCCGAAGAAGAAAAAGAAGAACACAACCCCCACATAAACGAAGCTTTGTTGTGTAAGATTTTTGAAATTATAGAAAAACATCCGGACGCAAGAGTGCGCAGAATATTTAAAATACGGTATCTCGACCCGGAATTCAACAAGCTAACGCCATGGCAAAAAGTAGGCAAAGAACTAAAAATGAGTATCCAAGGATGTATTAACATCCACAATTCCGCAATTAAAGTAATAAGAAAAAACTTAAAAGAAAATGAACCTGATAGCCGACATTCCTATTAACGGCCTCTCCTTTGGAAACGTAGGCGTAAATATTTTACGCGAGCTTTTTAAACGCCAAACTCCCACCTCTCTTTTTCCAAGAGGGGGACAGAAAGATCTGAGTGCCTTTAACCTTCTTTCAGAAGACTTTAAAGCATGGATAGAACAAGCCGAAAAAGACAGATACCGCGCCCTCGACAAAGACTCGCCAACCTTAACTTTGTGGCATCTAAATGGTGCGGATAGGCGAATGTCCTCTAAACAATTTCTTTTTACTTTTTATGAACTAGAAACTCCCACTTTCATTGAAAAAAAGATAGCTTCTTTCCAAGACCACGTTTTTCTAACCTCTCCCCCCGCTGTAAAGGCCTTCCAACAAATAGGATGCTCTAATGTTTCCTATGTTCCTATAGGATTCGATCCTGACCTTAAAGAACATAAGAGCAAAAAAAGATCTGTCGAAGATAAAATCCATTTTGTTTTAATGGGCAAATACGAAAAAAGAAAACACACTAAAGAAATCGTAAAAGCATGGCTTAAGAAATATGGTAACAACAATGATTATCTTTTAACCTGCGCGATCACAAATCCGTTTCTAAAACAAGATCAAATGACAGCCCTACTCAATCAATTAGTAGACGGCAAACATTACAGTAATATTAATTTTCTCCCCCACCTTAAAACCAACACCGAGGTGAATCACCTTCTCAATTCTGCCGACGTTGACCTTACAGGTTTAAGCGGTGCAGAAGGATGGAACCTGCCTTCTTTTAATGCCACGGCCTTGGGAAAATGGTCGGTGGTTTACAACCATACGGGCCACCAAGCTTGGGCTACCGAGCAAAACTCAATCCTGCTACCCCCCAACGATAAAGAAGATGTTTATGACAGCCTTTTCTTTCATAGAGGACAGGATTTTAACCAAGGAACCATATATGGATTTAATGAGGAGCAGGCGATTGCGGGTATGGAAACAGCGGTATCAAAAGCAATGACCCCCAATACCGAAGGAGTAAAACTTCAAACTGATTTCACTTATGAACGCACCGTTACGGAAATTTTGAAAACAATAAATCAATAAAATGGCAAAAGTAAAACAAGGTAAAGTAATCACAGTTATCAATAAAGATCGCAAATTTGGAGCTAACGAAGAATACTATGCAATCTGGATTGAAGACAATAAAAAACGAGAAAAATGCCTTCTGTTTACAGAGCATCAGCTTGTAGTGGCCCAAGACCGAGCCGCAAAAAACCTAGAAGATATCCCCAAAAAAGGATTTTGGTCCAACCTCTTTGACTAATGTACGAATACAACGCTGAAGTTTTGCGAGTAGTAGACGGAGATACCGTTGACGTGCTTATTGATGTAGGGTTTAGCACTTTTAAAAAAGAAAGAGTACGCCTTCACGGCATCAACACCCCAGAATGTCGCACCCGCGATTTAGAAGAAAAGAAAAAAGGGCTAGCCGCTAAAGATCGACTCGAGACCTTGATTGCTGCTTGCGACAATAAATGTGTAATCAAAACAGAACTAGATAAAAAAGGAAAATACGGCCGCATCCTCGGCGTAATACACAGTCCCAACAAAAAGAAAAATTTTAACAAAATGCTAGTAAGCGAAGGTCACGCAGTAGAATACTTTGGCGGTAAAAGATGACAGATGCAGAGTTTAACGGATGGGTTATGGAATCTCCCTTAGAGAAGGTTCGCGTACAAAAACAACATACCGAAGGAGAAGTAACACACAATACCCCTCTCGGAAAATATATATTCGACCTTGCCCAACAAACCCATTATAAAAATTTCCTAGAAGTAGGTACTTTATATGGCAGGGGCACCACGAAATGCTTTCTAGACGCTATTATGCCACGAAGCGACAATGCCCGACTCACCTCAATAGAAAGCAACCCTACCTTTTTTCAAATTACCAAAGAATATTGGGATAAATACTTTCATTACAAAAAAATAAACCCCGCTAAATTTAATTTAATTTTTGGCACCATGGTAACCTATGAAAAACTAGACGATAATTACACCACAGACTCAGGCCACACCAAAGAAACCTATGACTATAATGCTGATATAAAGTCAGCCCCTTTAATCAAAATCGAAGAAGAAATCGATGTTTTATGTCTTGATGGGGGCCATTTTTCCACAATTCACGAGTGGAACATGTTTAAAAATAAAATTAAAGCCATCGTATTAGATGACACAAAAACATCTAAGACTAAAAACATATTAACTGAAATTCACTCTGATAAAACATGGGACGTAATTCTCGACAGCGATTTTCGAAATGGTCAGCTCGTCGCCATAAAACAAAAACCTGTCCCACAGAGACAAGATGGCGCAGGTAGCCCTCAACCCCAAAAATAATGACGCGCCTTTTTGTCACATAAAACGCAAAAACCTTAGTAAATAAGCAATTTTATAACTGGCACACTACCTGCTTATATAATAGATATGATAAATACAAGAAGTAATTTCGGCCTTGTAAAATGGCTAGAAGATTTAAGTACAGATATTATGGACACAGAGTTTTACCCTCATGTGTGGAGTCATTGTGATAGTCGCAGCGCCCACCTATCAAAAGAAGACGACAAGTACCTCCTAGAGGTACATGTGCCGGGCCACAACAAAAAGAACCTCGAAATCAAAATCTTAGACGGTGTTCTGAGAGTGTTGTCTAAAAAGGACGATAAAAAAGAACTATGTCAAACCGCCCTTGATAAAAGCGTGGATGTAGACAAAATAACAGCCAAAACTGAAGACGGCATTCTTTATGTTACACTCCCGAAGAGTAAAAAATCCTCTGGAAAAGTAGTAGAGGTAGCCTAATATAGACCTAACGCCCAGTAGATGTTGCGCAGTCTACTGGGTGTCTTTCTATGTTTTATAATTTCATACATAAAATTACAGGAAAAACAAAAGAAATAGAAATGCCCATGTCTGACTACGAGGCCTACAAAGGCGAAGACGGACAAGATGAAAACTGGCAACGCGTTTATGACACCCCTCAAGTCAACATAGGAAACTATGTTGCCAAAAAGGTTGACCCTTGGAATAGCAAACAATTTGTAGAACGTACAGGAAAAATGAAAGGCACCCACGGAGATATGCAGGATTATTCCGCTCAAATGAGCGAACAAAGAGCAAAAGAATCAGCAACCGGCGAAGACCCTGTAAAAAGAAAGCACTTTGATAAATATGAAAAAAAGACTGGCAAAAAACACCTTAAAGACAGACCAACAACAATTGAAACTAAAAACGTAAAAATAGACCTTTAAGGAACAGGAACCTCACAACTGTTACTCCTCGCGGCCCCCAGCTCATTCGAAACCACCACATAGTAAGTTTGCGCCTCTACTGAAAGAGGGAGAAGCAAAGAACGTTCATTAAACCCTACTGCTATATCGTCCCCCTTGTACCATTCGTATTTAAACCCATCAGGATTATAAAAACTAGTATCAATTGGTCTCGACGCGGTTTTTCCTGTAGCTTGAACATATATTGTATCAAGTTGAGCTGCGGTCGCCGGAGGCTGATGTAATATTAAAGGCGGAGTAGCCAACTTAAGCCCACTAACGTCTGACATCGAAAAACTAAACGAAGCAGAGATAGATGCGTTGCCCCCTATGCTTTGCCTTAATCCCTGATTATCCATTTGAGCATTTTGCACCTGCATTTGAAGTCCCGTTTGCCCACTACAATGATCTTTTAAGTTGATAGTAAAATTGTAATTATTGACTCCACTAATAAATTCGTTCAAGCTTCCGCTCGTAAACTCTGTAGCTAAAGCAGAAAAACTTAAGGTCCCCAGCACTGGCAGTATGGCTCTCCTTCCATAAGGATACATTGACCCAAAACCATACAAATCAGTACGGTCCACCCCAAAACCAAGCTCTATTGAGTCAATAGAAGCGCTGCGTACCGGGCCTGAACCCGTAAACTCTAAACCGGGCTCGCGCACACTATCTAAAACCAACTGTATATCTCCGGGCCCAAAAGCACCATGAATGTTACCGTCTCTATTGGAAGTGTTTTGAAAAACCCTAGACGTAAGCTTGTATCTTTTATTATTAATAGGCTCAGCGGGCCCCGTTTTAGTTGTATCGATAGCAGGAATCGTTTCGCCGTTAGTGCTATCGTTGTATTTACTCATTACTATATTATAAGCACTTAAGCTGGCAGACACTTCCACGGGAGCCCCTACTTTTGCAGATAAAGAATAATTACCTAAAAAAACATTACCTAAGGCCATTACATTAAATTCATTTTTAAAATTTGTGACCGTATTAGGGGTTTGATTCTCTCCGGTACCCATTAATATGTAGTAATTACGATCCTGATTTTCTTTAACTACATACTTAAGAGCTGCTCCAGAACTGCTATTAACATTTAAACCCATGATAGCTTCATTGGTTCCATTGGAATACAAATAATTAAAACCAAACCCAATATCTGCATTCTTGGTTTGTGTCTGTCCCACATAATCAGGTGTCCCAAGCTGTTTAAACCTGTGTCGCGCGAAAGCAAAATCAATCTCAGCTGACTGTACTCTTTTTAATCCGGTCAAAAAAGGATTGCCGTCGCTACCAGCCGTATTATCAGAGTTAGCCGGAGGCTGTGAAACAGCGATTGCACTTTGGCCATAGGTTATTCTGTTGGTTGCCATTGTTATATATTACACTCTATTTGCCGAATCTATTTTTAAAGCTGTTGTAGTTTTGTTGGATTTCTGCGTAAGTTAGGGCTCGATTGTAAATTTGCAGGCCCCCTAACGAACCAGCATAGAATATGTTATTATTGCTTACATTTCTTCCAAAATCTATAAAATCATAATTATTGCTAGCCCCAGTGTAACTCCAAGCTCCAAGAGATGAAATATCCACCGTATCAGTTAAG